>Ga0116192_1002750_pt1 | contig 11435 bp, 10 predicted proteins | sample AD_UKC113_MetaG_FD_89876 | JGI IMG/M metagenome (GOLD analysis project Ga0116192, IMG submission 89876) | Active sludge microbial communities of municipal wastewater-treating anaerobic digesters from Hong Kong - AD_UKC113_MetaG | ecosystem: Engineered > Bioreactor > Anaerobic > Digestate...
GTCACCCGCTTACCGGTGAGGTCGACCCCGTAGTGCGCGAGCACTTCCATGACTGCCTCGGGCGTGCAGGGGGCGAAAGCCGTGCCGTCGCCCGCAAACGACTTGGCGCTGTTCACCGGACTCATGCCGTCCACGTCCTTGACAGGGTTCACCAGCATGCGCACGGCTTGTTCGTCCAGCTGCCGCGGCAGTGGCCGGAAGAGCAGGATGCCGTGCACGGCGGGGTCGTCATTCACCGCCCGGAACCGCTCGAGGAACTCTTCCTGTCCGATGTCCTCGGCAAGCTCCGTGACGGAACAGCGGATACCGACACTGGCCATCCTCTTGACGGCGCCGCGCTCGTACGACAGGTCGTCCGGCCGGGCGCCGACCCGAACGATGGCAAGGCACGGCGTCACCCCCTGGCTGACAAGCTCCTGCACGCCCACGGAGATGCTCTCGCGCAGAGCGCCAGCGACTTCTGAACCTTTCATGACGATGCTCATGACGTATCCCTCCTCAGTTGTGTCGCCCCACTGGGGCCATCACATGATAGAACCGCGCACCTCAATGCAAGGAAGGACGCATCACGCGTCCACCTTTTTGCGGAGCCGGAACCTTTCGACAAACTTCAGCACCGTCATGAGAAGCACAGTGTTGATGGGAAACATGACGGCATTCTTGAGCAGCCGTCCGGTGAGCAGCACGACGAACGCCTTGCCGTACATCACGCTGAGCCACAAGGGATTGAGGCCCAGGTTGATGACGACTGTCAAGACAGCGCTGACGGCGATGACGCGGCCCCATGTCACCGGCCTCCGGTAGAGGAAGAATCCGTACAGGGACCCCGATACCAGGGCATTCAGCGTGAATCCTGGAAAGAAGGGGCCATTGGGCCGCACCAGATAGCCCAGGACGTCACCCACGACTCCCATGATGCCGCCCACGACCGGCCCGTACAGGAGACCGCCCGCAGCGAGGGGCAGAAAGTCGAAGCTTATCTCGAGGACCGGCGAAAGGACAATCTTCGTGAAGGAAAGAACCACCCCTACTGCGACAAGCATTCCTGCGGCGGCTATTGTTGGCACTCGTGCAAGCTCGCCCGCCGACGAGCGCACCAGATTGACTGTTTGTTTCACGCGCGCTTCCTCCCTGTTCTGGCATCTGCCACACAAAGAGGGGGCTCTTCACGTGGCAACGGAATGCGGGCGGAGCACCGCGAACTGCGCCAGTGAGACCATGCTCTGGCGCGGGTTCTTCGTCCGGCGGCAACTTCCCGTCCGACCGGCACTTGACGCGCTCCGTCCTACTTTGCCTTGTCTGCGGTCCTATTGTACACAACTTGCACCCGCTCGCACATGACTGTCGTCACAGATTCGCGACCCTGCAACAAACAAGGGGAAGCTGGCCGCTTCCCCTCACATCCAGACTATGTCTGGTTTTGTCAGTGCGTGTTCTCGACCACGAGGGCGATGCCCTGGCCACCGCCGATGCACAGCGAGGCAACGCCCAGCCTGCCCCCTGTTCTGCGCAGCTCATGCAGGAGCTTCGTGAGAATCATTGCACCTGATGCTCCGATGGGATGTCCAAGGGCCACGGCACCGCCGTTCACGTTCAACCTGTCTGCAGGAATGCCGAGCTCCTTCTGAACAACAATCGCGATAGCCGCAAATGCCTCATTGACCTCGAACAGGTCAATGTCGCCAAGGCTGACGCCCGCTCGCTCCAACGCCGCACGAATGGCGTAGATGGGTGCGATGCCGAACATGTTCGGGTCGACGGCTGAGACAGCGTAGCCGCGCACCTTGCCGAAGACGTCGAGGTGAAACTGCTCCGCAAGGGCAGGGGTGGACAGAATCATGGCTGACGCCCCGGAGTTGACGCCAGGCGCATTGCCCGCCGTGATGGTGCCGTCTGCCTTGAAAGCCGGCTTCAGCATGCCGAGCTTCTCCACCGTGCTGTCCCGCCGCACCGACTCATCCGTGTCGAAGATGACGTCCTTGCCCACGGGGATGGGCACAATCTGACTCTTGAACCTGCCCTCGTCGATGGCGGCAGCGGCCTTGCGGTGGCTCTCCACTGAAAACTCATCCTGTTCCAGCCGCGTCACGCCGTACTTGGGCACCAGGTACTCGTCAGTGATGAGCCCAGAGTGCTTGTCGGTGAATGCGTCGTTGAGCCCGTCCGTCAACAGGGCGTCGTAGACCTTGCCCTCCCCCATCCGGTACCCGTAGCGGGCGCCCGTCAGCAGGTACGGCGCCTGGTCCATGTTCTCCATGCCACCCGCGAGGACCATGCGGGCATATCCCGCCTGAATCTCCATGATGCCAGAAACAACGGCCTGCAGCCCGGAGCCGCAGACCCTGCCGACCGTCATGGCGGGCACCGTCTCCGGGACGCCGCCATAGATGGCCGCCTGGCGTGCCGGGTTCATCTTCTCGCCCGCCACGATGACGTTGCCGATGATGACGTCGTCGAACTTGCCGGGGTCCACGCCTGTCGTTTCCAGGATGCTCTTGATGACGAATCCCTCGACCTTGGGCGCCGGAAGAGCCTTCAGGCTTCCCCCGAACTTGCCGATTGCACTGCGCAGTGGTGAACTGATGAGAACGTCTTCCATCTGTTCCTCCTAGATGAGATTGACCTTCCTTGCTTCCTCGGTGAGACTCTCCCGGAAGTCCGGGTGAGCAATGGCAATCAACGCCAGCGCACGCTCCCGGACGCTCAGGCCTTTGAGACGCGCGATGCCGTACTCGGTGACGATGCAGTCGGTGTCCTGCCGGGGAATAGTGACAAAGCTCCCTGGCGTCAGCATCGGCTGCAGCGTGGATATCGTTCCGTTCTTGGCCGTCGAGCGCATGGCGATGATGCCGACGCCGCCCTTGGACATCGTGGCGCCGCGGTGCATGTCCAGCTGGCCGCCAGTGCCCGTGTACTGCATGGGGCCGAACGACTCGGAGCAGACCTGACCCGCCAGGTCGACCTGCAGGGCCGTGTTGATGCTGACCATCCGCTCGTTCCGGGCAACGATGTACGGGTCGTTCACGACCGACCCGCGGTGCACCTCGACAGCCATGTTGTCCCGGACGAAGTCGTACAGCTTCTGGGTTCCCATGATGAAGGCCCCGATCGTCTTGCCTTTCCACAGCGTCTTCCTGCTGTTGTTCACGACGCCGGCCTCGATGAGGTCGGCCATGCCCTCGGTAATCATCTCCGAATGCACGCCGATGTCCTTCTTGTCTGCCAGAAACCGCGTAATGGCGTTCGGGATACCGCCGATGCCCAGCTGGATGGTGGCGCCGTCTGGAATCAGCTCCGAAACGTGACTGCCGATGAGCCGCTCCACCTCGCTGGGTTCGATGGGTGGGAACTCGAGCAGCGGTGCGTTGTGCTCGACCACGAAGTCGACGTCTCTGATGTTGATGGCTGTGTCGCCATAGGTCCGGGGAAGGTTCTCGTTGATCTCGAGAATGACCAGGTCCGCCTGCTCTATCATTTCCCGCTCGTAGACCAGGTTCAGCGACAGCGACATGTACCCGCGTGCGTCCGGCGGGGTCGCCGTGCCCATGAAGACGTTGATGTGCTCGGCTTTCAGCTTCTCCGTGCCGGCGCTGTGCAGGTTGTTCGGGATGAACGTTGCCAGCCCTTTCTTGTACAGGTCTCTCTCGGGCCCGCCAAAGTACCAGTCCTCGAGGATGAAGGGGGTATCGTCCCCCTTGCCCACGTCGTGCAGGAACTCGTAGTCCTTGAGCAGCAGGCACGCGATGACCTTCACGCGCCGGACCTTGTCCTTGATGGTATGGAGCGTGGACAGAAGTCCCGGCGGCTGGGCCGCCGCCATGGCGACCACCACCTTGTCGTCCGAGTGAATCTTGCCGACCGCCTCTTCCAGCGAAATCAGTCTCTTCTTGTACTCATCCGTGTAGGTCATTCCGTCTCCTTCAGGATTCCCCTGACGCCGTGCATGACAAACTGCAGCATGGATAGCACGGCACGGTCGTCCAGCTGCTGTCCCTTCTCGATGACGTACCACCGGATGCCGACCGTGTGTCCTGCACCCATGAGGGCATAGGACAGCAGCAGGGGGTGGATGTCGATGATCTCTCCGCGTTGAATGGCAACTTCCAGACCGCGGGCGTACGGTTCTGCAATCTTCTGATAGTAGGCGACGCCCACGGACTTCTCGACGAACTCCGCCTCGCGCACGATGCGGTAGTCCTCGCCGCGGTCCTCGAACACGTCGAAGAACGCCTGGAATCCGGCATTCTCTATCTCCCTTCGGTCAGTGTAGGGGCGTGCATACTCGGAGGAGCATGCCCGCAGCAAGTGATTGACGCGGCTCACCAGTTCGGCCAGGATCTCCTTCTTGCTGTCGAAGTACAGATAGATGGTCCCCAGGCCGACGCCCGAGGCGCGCGCGATGTCCGTGGTATGCGTCTTGTGGTAGCCGTTCTCGCCGAACAGATGCTCTGCGGCCAGCAGGATGTTCCTCCGCGTCACCTCGCCCTGCGATCCAGCCGGCTTCTCCGGGTCGACCCACCGCTTGCGTGGAAGCACGTAGGGCACAAAGTCACCCCGCGCGTCGATGCCGTTCAGCACCATCGGGATGATATGCTCCGGCACCATGTCCGCCCCGTCCCCCCAGAGGAAGGACTGGATGACCACGAAGTAGATGCTTCCCACGATGGCATAGGCAACCGTTTCGGTGTCGATGTCAGGGCGTGCCCTCTTGTCAAGGCACGCCCTGATGGCGCCTGTCAGCTGCCGGTAGTAGGCTTTCGCGAGCGTCAGATTGACGAACTCGATCTGACGGAACGTATCGTACAGAGCTGTGTTGTCACGGATGGTCGAGATATAGGCGCGCACGATGTTCGCGATGTTCTCCGATACGTCCCGTTGGTCGTCGACGGCCTGCGTGACGTTCGCAATCAACGTGTTCTTGAACGTGACAGCGAGCTCGTTATAGATTGCTTCCTTGTTGTCAAAGTACTTGTAGATGCTGGCGGGCGTAATGCCGATGCGCGCCGCGATGCTCACGATGGAACTGTCCTGAAAGCCGTCCTCGCGGAACACCTCGATGGCCCGCTCAAGAATCTGCTGCTTCGTCCGCTGGCCCTTGCTCAGGCCTGTCTCGTTACCCACGCTGGCGGTTGCTCCTGAGCCTGCCGGAAATCCTGTAGCCGATTTCAGACAGTCCCCGTGGCAGGAAGAGGACGACGAGCAGGAGAATGACGCCGAACAGGACACCGGTCAGCATCTCGAGGCTGGTCCCCATGAGGTTCCGCACAAAGACCCACAGCAGCGAGCCCAGGACAACGCCCCAGACCGTCCCCATGCCGCCAATGATGGTGATGGCGAGCAGGTTGATGGACAGGTCCAGGCCGAAGTTGCCGGTATTCAGGTAGCTGACGGAGTGCGCGTAGAGGACGCCGGCAAGTCCGGCGAATGCGGAGGCAAGCACGAACGCCAGCAGTTTGTAGTGCGACGCATTGATTCCCACGGCGAGGGCTCCCGTTTCGGAGTCCCGCATCGCCTGCAGAGCCATGCCGCTCTTGCTGCGAATGAAGTTGCGCGTCACAAGGATGGTGAGCAGCAAGCCCGCGAGAATGAGGTAGAACTGCGAAAGTGAACTCGCGAAGGTGAAGCCGAACAGCGACGGCGCCGGAATGTTCCGCAGCCCGTAGTCGCCGCCCGTGATGCTGAGCCTCTTGATGATGTCGGTCACAACGTTGCCCAGCGCCAGCGTCGCAATGGCAAGGTAGAAGCCCTGCAGGCGCAACGCGGGGAACCCGATGACCAGCCCGAACAGGCAGGAGAGCGCCACGCCCGCGAGGAGCGCGATACCGAAGGGGACGTGCAGCACCGTGACCAGCACGGCAGACGTGTAGCCGCCAATTGCCATGAATGCCGCGTGCCCCAGCGATATCTGTCCGCCGATGCCCATGAGCAGGTTGAGCCCCTGGGCCGAGATGGCGTAGATCATCGACAGGTTGAGGTAGTAGACCAGCGAGGGCTTCTGACGCAGTGCCACAGGGATGAGCAGGGCAAGGGCTAGGGCAAGGAACGGTGCGTACTTCTTCATCTATGCCCTCCTCGCCGCCCGCCTGCCGAAGAGGCCTTCCGGCAGGAAGAGCAGAACGATGACAACGAGAATCAGGGAAAAGCTGTCCTTGATCTGCGGGACGTAGTACGCCACCAGGTTCTCCATCACGCCCAGCAGCAGGCCGCCCACAACGGCGCCGACGACCGAGTTCATGCCGCCCAGCACGGCCGCGATGAAGGCCTTGAGCTGGATGACGATCATGAACCCCGGCTCCAGGGAGAGTTTCGGGGCGACCATGACGCCAGCGAGTCCAGCAAGTCCGAAGCTGGTTGCCCAGATGAAGATGTAGATGCTGCGCACAGGAATCCCCAGCAGCTTCGCGGCATACTCATCCTCGGCAAGGCTGCGCGAGGCGATGCCTATCTTGGTCCGGTAGAGCACCAGGAACAGGATGAACACGACAACGCCGGCTACTGCGAGAGACAGCAGGTCCTGCCGGTCCAGAATAGCGCCGAACACATGCAGGGGATCCCCCTGCAGGGCGGGCGGGAACAGCAAGGGAGTCGTGCCGAAGAAGTACCCCGCCAGGCCCTCCAGGATCATCGTGAGAGCGAGGGTAACGATAAGCATGCCCAGGTGCGAGGTCGTCTTGCGGACCTTCGCCATGAGCCCTCGCTCGAGGAGAGCCCCCAGCAGCAGTCCGACCGCCACCACGGCCACAATGGCGATGGGGTAGGAGACGTGCCGCATGAGCAGAGCAAACGCAATAAAGGCCAGGAACATGCCCATGTCTCCCTGCGCAAAGTTCATGACGTTGGTGGTCGACAGGACAAGCACGATGCCCATTGCGGTCAGGCTGTAGATCGAGCCGGTGGCAAGTCCCCTAAAGACGAGCGTCCACATTTCTTCCTCCCAGGTACAGCTTCTGAACTTCCGGGTTTTCCCGCAGTTCCCCGGAGGCTCCCGACAGCTCGATGCTTCCGTTCACAAGCACGTAGCCTCTGTCCGAGATGTCCAGCGCTTTCCGTGCGTTCTGCTCGACCAGAAGCACGCCGAAGCCATGCTCCTTGGCCAGCCTGCGGACAATCGCGAAAATCTCGGACGTGACGATAGGGGCGAGGCCAAGGGACGGCTCATCCAGGAGCAGCACCCTCGGGTTGCCCATCAGCCCGCGGCCCAGCGCCAGCATTTGCTGCTCGCCGCCGGACAGCATGCCTGCCCGCTGGCGCAGACGCTCTCTGAGAACCGGGAACGTCTGCAGGACGAAGGCCATGTTTTCGCTGTTCTGGGCGGCGGTACCGAAGTATCCACCCAGAATGAGATTGTCCTGCACCGTGAGGTTCGGAAAGATATGGCGGCCCTCCGGCACGTGCACCACGCCGTGCCGCACCACCGTGGATGGTTCCATGCCGCCGATCACGACGCCGTCGAGGGTGATGACACCACGTGTGGGATTGAGAATGCCCGAAATGGTCTTGAGTAGGGTCGTCTTGCCCGCCCCGTTGGAGCCCAGGACCGACACAATCTCGGAGGTCTCTACCTCAATAGAAATACCGTGCAGGGCCTCGATGGGGCCATAACTGACGTGAAGGTCCTCTATGTTCAGCATCAGTTGACCCCCAGGTACGCTTCGACGACGTCCGCGTTTTCCGATACCTCGCGCGGCGTCCCCTCGGCAATCTTGTGCCCGAAGTTCATCACGGTGATCATATCCGAGATATCCATGACCACTCCCATGTCGTGTTCGACCAGCAGGACGGTGATCCCTCTGTCCTTCACCTTCCGGAGAATGTCCTTGAACTGGTCCTTCTCGCTGGAGTTGAGGCCGGCAGCAGGCTCGTCCAGCAACACCATCCGGGGGTCGTTGACGAGCGCCCGGGCCAGTTCGACCAGCTTCTGGGTGCCATAGGGCAGGAACGCCGGATAGGCGTTCAGAAGGTTGCCGACGCCCACCAGCTGTGCGGCGTCGGCAACCTTCTGCCGGACGTTCGCGCGCGCGTAGACGTTCTCCCCCGCCATGTCGCTCAGAACACTGCTGCGCGTGGCCGTATGCAGCCCAAGCGCAATGTTGTATTCCACGGTCATCGAGTAGAACAGGCTCAGGTTCTGAAATGTCCTCGTCATGCCCAGCTCTGACAGGCGATAGGTGGGAACGCCACGCAGGTTTTTGCCGTCGAACACCACGTTTCCGGCGTACGGCACGAAATTGTAGATGGCATTGAAGACGGTCGTCTTGCCAGCACCATTTGGCCCAATCAGGGAATGGATGGACCTCGGGGCAACACTGGTGCTCAGGCCATCCACAGCAACAAGGTTCCCGAACCGGACGGTTACATCCTTGAGTTCAAGCATCACACACTCCTCGCGTGTCCATGCCGGGAGGGGCACTGCCCCTCCCGGCGAACAGGGTTCCTACGGTTTCTGAAGAACGGAGACCCAGCCGCTGACTTTGACCAGCTGGTTGTTCTTGACCTGCATGAAGAACATGGAGTACTTGCCGGCACGTTCGTTCGGGCCATAGCTGATGTCCTTGACAACGTCGCCGTTCCATCCGTTGAAGGTTTCGAGCGCCCAGACCAGGGCATCGCGTGACGGATACTGCCCTGCCCTTCGCAGCGCCTCGACAAAGATTTCGCCGGCGGCATAGCCTGCAACCGCATACGCAAACGTCAGGGGATTATCCTTGGGATAGTACTTGAGCCAGACGTCATAGAACTTCTTGACGCCAGGATCGTTGGCGTCGCTGAAGTCGATCCAGCCGGTTACATAGACGCCCTCGGCTGCAGCGCCTGCTGTCGCGGCAATGCCTGCCATGGAGTAGTCAAGGATGATCTTCTGGGTCAGGCCCAGTGACTTTGCCGTTTTGACGATGTTGCCGGCGAGGGCAACGTTGATGGTGTAGACGAGCAGGGCATCGGCGCCGCTGTCCTTGACCTTCATTAGATAGGAGGTAAAGTCGGTCTCGGTGACGGGGAAGGGCGACTCGTACACGATGTTCGCGCCGAACTTCTTGGCGCCGGCCTCAATGCCGCCTTTGCCCTCGTTGCCTGCATCATCATTGGAGTAGAGGACTGCGACATTCTTCCAGTTGTTGTCCATCGCGAACTTGGTGAAAATCTGACCCTCGGTCGTGTAGTTGGGCTGCACCGCGAAGACATAGTTCTTGGGCGGGTACGCTATTGCGGAGACGCCAGAGCCCTGGTATACAAACGGAACCTTGTTGGTGTTCAGGTAGTCCATGACGGCAAGGCAACCAGGAGTTCCAAGCCCGGCGACCACAGCGAAGACCTTGTCCTCCTCAACGAACTTCTTGACGGCGGGCACGGTGAGCGCCGGGTTCATCTGGTCATCAGCGATATTCACCTTGATCTTGCGACCGTTGACGCCACCGTTGTCATTGACGTAGTTGATGTACGCCTGGAAGCCGTGATAGAACGGAACGCCGATGACGGAGACAGCGCCTGACAGCGCGGCGAACGATCCGATGAGGACTTCCTTGTCCGTCACGCCAGGAGCGTTGAACGTGGGCTTGGCGCTGATGTACACCAGTTTCTTCTGAGGTTCCCACTGGACAGAGAGACCCAGTGCCTCGGAAATGAAGCGGATGGGAACCATGGTGCGGCCGGAGCGGATGTAGGCGGCCGCATCAAGCGTATAGCTCTTGCCGTTCACGGTCGCTGTCGTCGAGCCAACCTTGAGGACAACGTTGGTGCTGCCCAGCTTGATGGTGACCGTCCGGCTTGCATTGTCCCAGGCCACGTCGGCGCCGAAGGTTTCAGAGATGAGACGGATGGGCACGAAGGTGCGCCCGTTCACGATTTCCGGCGCCGCATCGATCTTCTGCTGAACGCCGTTGAGCACATAGTAGGGCAGGCCCACAGGGAGCATCAGGAACATTTCCTTGGTCTCGGCTGCAGCCGCCTGTGGAGCCACCGCGCCGACGCCCAGTCCGGCAACGAGCGCGATGACAAGCAGAATGCTAATAAGCTTCTTCATTGCGATTTCCTCCCTTGGTTAGAGTACCACGCCCCCGTCGACCTGCAGGATGTGGCCTGTTACGAACGACGATTCATCAGAAGCCAGGAACAGCAGCGCGTTGGCAATCTCGATGGGTTCTCCCATGCGGCCCATCGGCGTCTTGTCGACGACCATCTGCACGACCTTGTCGGGCATCTTGGCCGTCATGGGAGTCTTGATAAATCCAGGCGCAATCGCGTTCACGCGCATGCCCTTCTTGGCAAACTCTTTGGCCCACGTCTTGGTAAGACCGATAAGGCCCGCTTTGGTTGCCGAGTAGTTGGTTTGACCGATGTTGCCGTACACGCCCACGACCGAGGACACGTTGATGATGTTGCCGCTGCCCCTCTCCATCATGTGAGGAGCCACGGCCTTCGTGCAGTTGAACGGACCGGTCAAGTTGATGGCGATGACCTTGTCCCAGTCCGCCACGTCCATCTTGGTCAAGAATCCGTCGCGCGTGATGCCCGCCGCATTGATGAGCACGTCAATGTGGCCAAAGTCGGCGATGGCCTGCTGCACGTTCTTGCTGACGTCATCGAACCTGGCCACGTCGACGACGTACCCCCTCGTGTTCCCCCCGATTTCTGCGACGGCAGCGTCGATGCCTTCCTGACTGACATCGAAGATGGCCACCGATGCGCCCTCCTTCACAAACAGCCGGCTCGTTTCCTTGCCGATGCCGCCGGCTCCGCCAGTGATGATGACGACTTTTCCTTTCAGCCTGTCCATACGCTCCTCCCTATACCCAGTTGAATACTGCCGACGACATGACGTACCCGACGCCCGAGGTGCAGAACGCAACCAGGTCGCCGTGCTTGATCTTGCCTTCCTTCAGGGCGTCGTCGAGTGCCATGAAGGCGCACGCGGACCCCGTGTAGCCGTACTTGTCCATGATCCAGTGCGTCTTGGTGAGTGGCAGGCCAAGGGCTTCCATCGTGCCTTGAATGTCGGACAGCCGGACCTGCGTGAGGATGATCATGTCGAGGTCCTCGACCTTGTGGCCGGTCTTGTCGACGGATTTCCGGATGACACGCGGCCAGTTGCCCGTATTGACATCAGCGGGATACTTGTGGAAGTTGGGGTGGAACCTGAGGTACTGCTCCTTCCTGTCCACCATCTCCTTCGTGACAGGGAACTTTGTCCCGACGTAGACTCCATAGCTGTCCCAGTACTGCCCGTCGGCAACGATCGACGATGCGATGTAGCCGGGTTCGTCCGACTTGGTGATGATGACGGCCGAGGCGCCATCGCCTAGCATTGGGGCAAGGACCTTGTTGTCCCAGTCCAGCCACTTCGTCATGGCATAGGGGGCAACAACTAGGACTGTGTTGATGGTAGGGTCCATCATGATGTGCTGGCAGGCAATGCTCATGCCGATGACCGCGTCTGCACA
>Ga0116192_1002752_pt1 | contig 11433 bp, 9 predicted proteins | sample AD_UKC113_MetaG_FD_89876 | JGI IMG/M metagenome (GOLD analysis project Ga0116192, IMG submission 89876) | Active sludge microbial communities of municipal wastewater-treating anaerobic digesters from Hong Kong - AD_UKC113_MetaG | ecosystem: Engineered > Bioreactor > Anaerobic > Digestate | place...
GCGAGATCGAGATCATCACCCTGAGCATGGCCCTGGACAAGTACCCGCCGCAGGGCCGTGTTTATCTCCCGACAGCCTCGTATCAGGAGATGATGGAGTGGAGCCTTTTCTGCGAGCAGGGCCGCTATTATCAGGGGCTCATCAAGCAGGCCAAGCAGAACCCTGACTGGGAACGGGTGCGGGCCTTCCTGCGCGGCGGCCTGTGGGACAATTTTCTGGCCAAGTACCCGGAATCCAACCGCATGCACAAGAAGATGCTCAAGGTCAGCCGCCTGGTGCGCCAATACGGCATGAGCGAACAGGCCCTCAACCACGTCTTCAAGGCGCAGTGCAACTGCGGATATTGGCACGGCCTCTTCGGAGGCGTCTACCTGACGGCCCTTCGACATGCCATCTATGAAAACCTCCTGAAGGCCGAGGCCATCATCGATTCCGAGCGTCTGAAGGATAGAGCCTGGATCGTGGAACGCGAGGACCATGATTACGACGGGCAGGAGGAGATCCTGGTCTCCGGGCGGAACCTCAATTGCGTGATCGCCCCCCAGACAGGCGCCTCGATCTGCGCCCTGGAGTACAAACCCGCGGCCTACAGCCTGTCCAATGTCATGATGCGGCATCCCGAGATCTACCACAACAAGATTCTCGAGGCCGGCGATCATCAGGGCGGAGACCATAAGGGGCAACCGCTTTCCATCCATGACATCCCGTTCACCTCGAGCGAGGACCTCAAGGGGGTCCTCGTCTATGATCGTTATCCGCGCCACAGCTTCATGACGCATGTCATGGACGCCGCGCCCGACATGACCCTGCTGCTGCAGGGGCGGCGCATCGAGACTTCCCTGATCGCCGACATTCCCTTTACGTACGCCGGCAGCCGGGAAGACGGTTCGATCCTGAGGCTCGAGTTCGCGGCCGACGCCCCTCTCAAAGTGCTCAAGCACTATGCCTACGCGCCCGAAGGCGGAGTCACCGTCGGACACACGCTCCCGGAGGATGGCGGCCGGGAACTCTGGCTGGCCGTGGAGTTCAACCTCATGGTCTTCACCGACGAGTTCAAGGCCGAGTCAAAGCCCTATACAGGGCGTGCAATCGTGCATGCCAAGCAGGTCGAATGGAGCGATCGCGACCATGACCTCACGGTGGCCATCGAGTCCGAGGACGACTGGGAGATCGTGGTGTCGCCCATCGAGTGCGCCTCGCAGAGCGAGAGCGGTTTCGAGAAAACCTTTCAGGGCTGGAGCGTCTTCTTTATCCGCAAGGTTCAGGGGCCCATACCGACCCTCAGGCTCCAAGCAGGTGGTGCATGTCCGAGTTGAGGAAGGACCCCATCGTCGATCGGTGGGTGATCATTTCTGACGCCTCGGTCCGGGCACCCACCATCCCCAAGGAGGGGGTCTTCCCTTCGCGCGGTCCGCTCTGCCCGTTCTGTCCCGGCAACGAGTACCTCTGCCCGCCCGAGATCCTGGGCAACCGTCCGGAGGGATCGCAGCCCAACGATGCGAACTGGCGTCTGCGGGTCGTGCCCAACCGTTCGCCGATCCTGGTGGTGGAAGAAGACCTGAAACGCATGGGAGAAGGGCTGTACGACAAGATTTCGGGTGTCGGCGCCAACGAGGTCATCATCGAGACCCCGCGGCACGACGTACGGCAGTCGCAGATGGAACAGGGCGAATTGGAAAATGTTTTCTGGGCCTACCGGGACCGCGTGATCGATCTCAAACGCGACATGCGCATGCGTTTCGTGGTGATTTACAAAAACTACGGCCGCATGGCCGGCGCCACGCTCGACCACCAGTATTCCCTGCTCATGGGTCTGCCCATCGTTCCGCGCGGGGTGCTGGAGGAGCTGGAAGGGGCCAGGAAGCACTACGACTACAAGGAGCGCTGCATCTACTGCGACGTCGTCCGGCAGGAAATCCAGCAGGAAATCAGGGTGATCTCCGAAACCAAGGATTTCCTGGCCGTCGAGCCTTTCGCCCCCCGCCTGCCGTTTGAAACCTGGATCCTGCCCAAACGTCACTCGCCGCGGTATGAGGACATCGAACCGCGCGAGATCAGAGAGATCGCGCTGATCTTCAAGGAGGTGATGAGCCGCCTCGACCTCGCGCTCAACTACCCGGCTTACAACTATGTCATCCATACCGCCCCCCTTCATCAGAGCTGCGAGACCTATTATCACTGGCACATGGAGATACTCCCGCGCCTGACCTTCCTGACCGGCTTCGAGTGGGCCTCGGACCTGTACATCAACACCACGTCCCCCGAGGATGCGGCCGCTTTCTTGAAAGAGATCATCATATAACACCCCATGCCGCGTTTCTTCGCCGAGATCATTGACGCCGGAGATGCCGTTATCCGCGGCAAGGATGTCGACCACATCACCGGGCCGCTGCGCAGGCGCGTCGGCGACACGCTCTCCATCAGGGATGACGGGCGGGGATTCCAAGCGCGCATCGAGTCGGTAACCCGGCACGAGATCCGTCTGAGCATCCTGAAGACCGAAAAACTGGAGGACCGCGGCTTCCGGCGCATCCGACTCGGGATCGCGCTGGTCGCACCCAGGGACATGGATGAGATCATGCGGTTGTGTTCCGAACTCGGTGTGCACGACATCCTGCCGTTGGTTGCCGAACGCTCGAATTTCCGGCAGGTGACACAGGCGCGTCGGCGGCGCTGGGAAGACATCATCCGTGAAGCGGTCAAGCAGTGCGAGCGCAGATCCATACCGAGGCTGTATCCGGAGCGGGACATGACATCCTTCCTGAAAGAGGATTCCACGCGCTGGCCCGAACGCCTCATCGCGCTCAAGGACGCACAAAGCGGCATCGGTGAAATCGTCAGCGGGGACGATGTCGGAATCATCATCGGACCGGAGGGCGGCTGGACCGACGCCGAGGTCTCTCTGGCGCTGGAACAGGCCTTTGTCCCCGTGCATCTGGGGAGGACGACGCTCAGGGCCGTCGGCGCGGCCGTCGCGGCGATATCCATCCTGGGGGCATGAAGCTCCTCTGCAAGGCGGGCCGTTCCCCTTCTTACGTACCCTCGACGGGCCACGCAGCGGGCTCAAGGGGCCTTAGGACTTACGGGCGCTCAGATCGGACAGGAGTCTCTGCGCGGCATCACGTTCGCTGAATCTTTCCTCGGAGCTCAAGGCTTTTTGAACAAATGGGATGGCGTCCTTATAGCGCCCCTGGTGCGAGAGGACTAAGGCCATATGGTAATTGACCATCGGGTCCTTGGGCGTACGCTCCAGGGCGGAGGAGAACTGGGCCTGGGCGTTGGCATACAGGCCTTTCTTGAGATACACGAACCCGAGCGTATCGGCGATGCGAGGGTTGTCGGGAAATTTCTCCTTGGCCTTGGTGGCGAGCTGCAGCGCACGGTCCAGGTTGGGCCGCTTGGGTTCATTGGCCATGATCCAGGCCAGGTTGTTGGAGGCGATGGCGTTGCCCGGGTCGCGCTCGAGTATATAGGAATAGACCTTGACGGCATCCTCGATATGACCGGCGTCATGGTGGACCAGCGCCAGAAGGGTGGCGGCCTTGAGGTCATCCGGTTTCCTGTTGAGGATGTCCTCGTATTCTCTGAGGGCCTGCGCCGTCATATGATTGCGGATATAGAACGATGCCAGAGAATGGTAGAGATCGATCCGTTTGGGGTCTTGGTCGATAGCCAGCTTGATGGCGTCCAAGGCCTCCTCTTTCCGGCCCGCGGCCTCCAGCAGTCCGGCCAGCGTCAGCCGGCACTGGCTGGATTTGCCTTTTGCGCACAGTCGCCCGATCTCGTCGATGGTGTCGGGAAGACCGATGATTTGTGGGGCGATGTTGGCATAGAGCGACAGCGACTCCGGCTTGTCGGGCCAGAGCTTCAGTGCGCGATTGGCGCTCTGGAGGGTCTTATCCTTCTCGCCTTTGGCGGCATAGTAAAGCGTCTCGCAATAGATGGTCGGCCAGGCATCGGGATACGCCCTGCGCATGGGCTCGATGTACGCCAGGGCTTTGTCGAACTGCTCGATGCGGACCGAGGCGATGGCGGCCATGGAGAGCACGTTGAGCGCGGTTGGCGTGGCCTGGAGGGCTTTATCCGCCTCGATGATCGTATCCTTGTATGCCCCTTTGCTGAAATGGATCTGGGACAGGGCGGCGTGGAGGCCCGGATTCTGCGGGTGGGCTTTTATGGAGGTTTCGATGATCTGGCGGGCCTTCTCCGTATCCGCCTTGAGCAGGTATGCCTTGGCCGCGATGATGGCGACATCGGGGTTGGTGGGGGCCTCCTTGAGCAGGGGGTCGATGATGGAGAATGTCTTGGCGGCGTCGCCTTCGGCAAGGATCAGCCCGGCGAGGATCAGCCGCGCCGAGGCGGCATTGTGGTCCTGCTCGATGGCCTTTTCGAGGATGTCTTTGGCCTTCTGCTTTTCGCCCTGAGCGATGAGCAACTCCGCCACCGCCTGCTTGGTGGCCGGTGTATCCTGGATGGTCTGGGCCTTCAGGGCCAGATCCAAAGCGCTCTTCAGATCGCCTCGGGCGCGGGAGGCCTCGGCCTGGAGCATCAGCGGACGCGGATCCTGGGGAAAGCGTTCGGTCAGTTCCTTGATCAGGGCGTCCAGAGGTGCGCTGAACCCATGCCTGAGATAAAATCCCGCCAAGGTCAGCCCATCCGAGATGCCCTTGGGTGACATGCTGTAGGCTTCCTCGGCCCACATTCGCGCCTCGCCGAGATTCTTCCTGGCGGCATAGATCTCACTGGCCTGAAATCTCAACCGGGAAGACGCGCGATACTGTTGGATGCCCTTCTGTATCAGTGACAGCGCCTTATCCGTCTGACCCGCTCCCAGATACATCTGCACGGAATTGATGATCGCCGATTCGGAAGGCTTGCCGCGGGCCAGGATCTGTTCCATGATGGACAAGGCCTCGCTCTTCTTGCCGGTCAGATACAATGCCTGGGCCTGGATCTCGCGCGCCCTGGGGTTGTCCCGGTCGATGTCCAAGATCGCCAGAGAGCTCTTCAAGGCATTCTCGTAATCCTTGGCCAGGAGGTAAATGGCCGCCAGGTTCGTCAGGGCCCTGATATTCCGGGGATCGATCTTGGAGGCCTTGAGAAAGGACCGGTATGCCTCCTTGACCCGATGCAGTCTGAGTTCGGTGTTGCCCAGGTCGATCAGGGTCTCGACATCGTCCGGCGCGATTTTCAGGGCATTCTGGTATTGGATGGCCGCCTCGGCGTACTTGCCCTGGGCCGCATACTCTCCGGCGCTCTTGAGATATCCCGCCCTCCTTTCCTCCGGGGTCTTGCTGCAGGCGCACAGGACAAGGGCGCCTACGATGGCGAGGATTACGATAGATCTCTGTCGCATGATCCCTCCGAGTGAACGAAGCCTACGCCCCTGATTAGCATAGATCGCGGCAAAGTAAAAGGCCGAGCGGCTAAGATCCAGCTCCCGGGCGCAACGAGAACATCACGAGACGCCAAGAGGCTAAGATTGACTTGGCGAATTACCGATACTATGGTCATTGGCTGAGGACCCCGGAGGAAAATGATGCTTTACGATCCACACTGTGTATAAAGGTGCACTAGCCCGGCATGACAAGCAAACGCTATGTAATAGTCATTCTGTTTCTGTGCGATTATGTGATGGCCTTTGGCGCCGTATTGGCGGCCAAGTTCGTGCAAAGGATGCTCCCGCAGCTTTCGTTGCCGGATGAGCTGTTGTATCTCAAGGCCGCGGTTTTCACCTCGGTGGTGATCCTGTGCTTCTATTTTCAGGATCTCTATGACTGGAAGTACTGGCGCAGACTCTCCGAGCTGGTCTCCTCAGTGCTTTTGGGCGGCGGCGCCACGCTGATCGCCCTGGCGCTCGTATACTATATCCTGCCCTCGGTCGGACTGGAACGCGACGTTCTGATCATTGCCCTGTGTTTGACGCTGGGTTTGTCATTCAGCCTGCGCGCCATATATCTGTCGCTGCGCAAAACCGAGTTTGCAGGCACGCGGGTGATCATCCTCGGCGACGGCAAGAATGCCCAGTTTCTCTTGTCCGAGCTGAACACCAGCACCTATCCGGTCATTTTCGAGGGCTATGTCGGAAAATACAACCCCGAAATCGACTGTCCCCACATCGGCGATGTCGGCGCCCTGCAGGACATCGTCAATCGCCTTCAACCGGACAAGCTGGTCATCGCCCTGGATGATCGGCGGGGCTCCCTGCCCCTGGACGATCTCCTGCGCATCAAGCTCTCGTCGAGCGAGGTGATCGATGCGGCCGGTTTCTATGAGGACTACATGGGCAAGATCATGATCGAGGAGATCAGGCCCAGCGCCTTGATCTTTTCGCATGGGTTCTTGAGCTCCAAATACGAGGACTCGTTGAAGAGGGCCTTCGATGTCTGCGCGGCCCTGCTCGGCATCGTCCTCACCGCGCCGATCATGCTGCTGACGGCCCTGGCGATCAAGCTCGATTCGCCCGGCCCGGTCTTTTATCTGCAGAGCCGGGTCGGCCAGCACGGCCGGGAGTTCAAGCTGATCAAATTCCGCTCCATGCGGCAGGACGCGGAAGCCGGCGGACCCAAATGGGCTTCCAAGAACGACCCGCGCGTCACAAGGGTGGGGCGGATCATCCGCAAGACGCGCATCGATGAGCTGCCGCAGTTCTTCAACATGCTCAAGAACGACATGAGCTTCGTGGGTCCGAGGCCAGAACGCCGCTATTTCATCGATCAGCTCCAGGAAATCATCCCCTTCTATTCCATGCGCCTGTACGTGAAGCCCGGCGTCACCGGCTGGGCCCAGATCAACTACCCCTACGGCGATTCCATCGAGGATGCCAAGGAAAAGCTCAAGTACGAGCTGTACTATATGAAACACCGTTCCCTGTGGCTGGACATATCCATCATCCTCCAGACCATCAAGGTTGCGCTCAAGGCCCGCGGCGCCCAGTAAGACAGCGCGCCAGAACGCCACATACTACCCACGTCGCCTCCTCGCCGTGGAAGCTGCGCCATACGCAAAAGTATGGCTCGCTTCACGGCTTCGTTGCTCCTCGGTCTTTGACGTTCTGGCGTGCTGTCCAGCATTAAGTGTAGGGTGGGTGAAGCGCAGCGCAACCCACCAATTCACAGATCAGTCATAACGTATGAATACCTCATTGACTCAAAAGACAGAGCGGGTATATGAGTACCTCATAGTGGAGAATGGTCATCTGATAGGCTTCGCGCCGCTTTTTGCAACCAATATCCGATATCACTACCCTTCAACACCATATCCCAATATGCGTGCAACAGTGCAACATAATGATTGTTATATGTAGCTGAAAGGAGTAAGGAATTGAAGGAATTTATAAATGGTCTAAAATTAGTAATAGCCCAAAAGCCAGGTACGTTGTTGGGATTGGTCCTTTTCGCTTCGGCTTTCCTGCTTTTCCTCACCGTGTCAGGCGTTCCGATCTCGCCCCTTAAGACCATTCTTTGGGCTCTACTGTTTCTCTCATTCTCACTTTTGATCGGACATGGAATTAGCTGGCTTTGCTCAAATCTTCATCGGTGGCTAAGAGCATATCAAAATAATAGGATGCTACGTGATTCCATGGCCTTAAGTATCTTGGTGGCCATAAAGGAACAAGGGAACCAGATTGCTAACAATCCCTTATTTAGTAGCGGCTTGGTTAGTCCCGTGGACATTGGCAAAATAGCCAGCGATTTACATGTACCGTTTGATTTGGTAAGGTCATTTGCTGTCCGTTTTCGTGACGCAAACTGGCTAATTTTCTCGGCTGAGGGTGATATCTTCGGCGTATCTGACTATTGCATTAAAGTTTTGCGTAAGAAGAGGCTGATATAAGCCTCATATAACCTCACGTTGGTGGCCCGGTTCCCTCGCCGCACGGCTTTGTGTTGTCATACTCAGCAAATGTCCCTTATTTTTCAGACTTCATCTGAAGATGTCCGATTCTTCAATCAGTAAGAAAAGGATTTAATCGTACAGACCCAGACAGCCGTAGAACAAAGCAGGCCGAGGAGTGACGACGTCGTGGAGTGAGGCGTACATGAGGTACGCCGCAACGACTACGACGAGGAGTGACGAAGAGCTGGGAAGTTCTGGCGGCTGTCTGTGCTGGAAGGGGGGTGCCTGCCCTCCGGGGGGGGACCGGAGGGCAGGCTGGGGCATAGGCTATTCCCGGAGCGTCTGGGGACGCACCCGGAACAGGGCTAACGAGGTGAGGCAGAACAGTGCCAGGAGGGCGGAGGAGCCGGAGCGCGCGGTGTGGATGAAGCACCCGCCGCCGCCACCGCCGCCGCCTTCGCCCTGGCTCTCGCCGTCATCCGCGGTCTGGGCCTGGGGCGCGCTCCAGGCGCCGGAGTCTTCGAGCTCGTGGACCACGATGCCGGCCAGGGCGTTGTAGGCGTTGACGCAGCCGCCGCTGATGAGCAGCTCTTCGGAGTAGGATGCATCCATGACCGTGGCCTTGAGGATGCGGGAGCGGAGCTCGGCGACGCCCAAGGAAGGGTTCTGCGAGGCCACCATGGCGGCCACGCCCACGACCCAGGGCGCGGCGAACGAGGTGCCGGAGGCCCAGGTGGAGGTCCCGCCGTTTAGATCGGTGGTCTTCAAGCCCGAACCCGGGGCGGCCACATGCACGCTGTACCGGCCGTAGTTGGAGAAGCTGGCCAGCTCGTCATAGCGGTTCATGGCGGCCACGGCGACGACGTTGGGCACCTGGTAGTTGGAGGGGTAATGCGCCACGGTGTCGTTGTCCTGGCCCTCGTTGCCGGCCGAGGCCACGAAGAGCACGCCGTGGTTGTTGGCATATTCGATGGCCTCTTTGAGGGCCTTGGAGTACGATTTGAAGCCCCAGCTGGCGTTGATGATCCTGGCGCCGTGATCCACGGCATAGTAGATGGCGTCCACGGCGTCCGAGGTGTAGCCGGAGGTGGAGCCGTCCGAGAGCTTCATGAACTTCAGGGGCATGATCTCGATGGGGGTGCTCCAGGCCACGCCGGCGCTGCCGAAGGCGTTGTTGCCCTTGGCGCCGATGACGCCGCAGACCTTGGTGCCGTGGCCGGCGTCATCCTCGGGGTCGGGATCGCGGTTGGCGAAGTCGTAGCCGGGGATCAGGACATCCACGAGCTCGGGGTGGTCGGTATCGACGCCGGAGTCCACGACCGCGATGCGGACGGTCTCTCCGGTGGAGCCGGCGGCGAGGAAGTCGAAGGCGGCTTCCATGCCGGTGTCGGCCCACTCGGTCTGGCCGTAGGGCCAGTCATTCGGGACGGCCTCGGCATCGATTTTATAGTTCGGTTCGGCATACTCGACATCGTCGCGGTTCTCCAGCTCGCTCAGGGCCTGGTCGGTGTCGTCGACGGCCACGGTATAGGGGCGGGAGTCGCCGAAGCCCCGCAGGGCCTGGGCGGCCGCGTTGGGTTTGAACTTGACGATGATTTCGCCGGGTTTGTACTCGGCAGCCAATGAAGAGATGGAACAGATGAAGACGGCCCATACGGTGAGGCATGCGATGCGGTGTCCTTTCATTGAATCCCCCCTGGTGCTGTAGTCTGGGGGGATGTAAGGCAAGGCCGGTGCCAGGCACGACCGAAGTCAATAAAATACCAATAATCAAATAGATACGCTCATTTTACCCCCCTCCCGACGGTTACACGGATTACAATCCCGTGACCCCAGTCACCGCATCGTTACCGGACGACGGGATTAAATGAAGGACAAACTCCGACTTTACTTTTATCTGGAACGGGATAAAATACCTGTATGCAGGTGATTTTTCATGAGGACTTTTACCGGGTGTACGCCTATGACCCGGCGGCCGAGGCCGGGCGCATGGAGGCCGTCGTAAAGGTGATCCAGCCGCAGGTGGAATTTGTCGCCGCCACGGCCGCCGCGGCCGAAGACATCGCGGCCGTCCATTCCCAGCGCCATATCGATTCCGTCCGCGGCCAGGGGCTCTATGATATCGCCGCCCTGGCGGCCGGCGGCGCCATTCAGGCAGCGAAGCGCGGCATGCAGGAGCCGTGCTTCGCCCTGATCAGGCCTCCCGGACACCATGCCTCGGCGGATTCAGCCTGGGGCTTTTGTTTCTTCAACAACATGGCCGTGGCATTGATGCATCTCAAGAACGCCGGCCTGATCGGGAGCGCCTATGTCCTGGACATCGATCTGCACTTCGGGGACGGCACGGTCAATATTCTGGAAGGCCGAGACTGGGTCAAGGTGTACAATGTCGCCGCCCATGACCGGGTGAGGTTTGTGCAGGAGGTGCTGGACGAGATGAAACACTGCCAGGCGGACATCATCGGCATCTCGGCCGGCTTCGACAACCATGCCCAGGATTGGGGCGGGGTGCTTGAAACCGAGGATTACTTCGCCATCGGCGAAAGCGTTCGAGCCGCCGCGATGCGTAACGGCGGAGGCTGCTTCGCGCTGCTCGAAGGCGGTTACAACCACAGGGTCCTGGGGTACAATGTCCTGGCCTTGATCAAGGGCTTAAGCGGGCGATCGTAAGAAATCTTATCCGGTCATCATCCGCTGGCATGGCAATAGACATACCCGCTATCGGCCTCGATGCGTATGAGGCAATCATCGCCCTGAAACTGCCAGTAGCCGTGCGCGTACTCCAGATCTCCCTGGCATGGGCACCCGCATTCGGTCATGATCAAGGTGGCGTCATCCTCATCCAGCGGCAAGTCCACCGTTCGGGAGAGATCGATCCTGATGGTAAGCCCGCCCGTGTCCATCTCGATGAATGCCGTTGTTGAGAGCGAATCGGAACCGGAGCAGGCGGACAGCATGATCAGGGCGATCATGGCCGTGTCCGCGACCCATCGGTGGCGGCACGACTGTCCCCGGCATCGAACCGATCGTGCGGACATGGGCTGGTCTGCCTCCCATCAGGGTGCCAGGGGAAAGACGGGGGAGGCTATTTCTTGATATCCGCCCCGGAGGGAGGCAGCGGATTGGCCGGCTTGGAATAATCCTCGCCTCGTTTGTCGCGGTCGCGTTTGCGCTCCTGGCACAAGAAGAGCAATGCGGCGGCGTTGGCCTTGACATGGGCGAAGATGCTCTCCGGGCCGGAGTAGGTCGCGTACCGCTCCAGGTTGTCCTGGAGGTCCTTGATGATATGGGCCAGTGTTTCCTCATGCAGCTCGTGCTTCATTTTGATCATGACTCTTTTCGCATCGTCTTCGGCGCTCATGCCCTCCTCCTTATTCATGGATGGCCTTAGGCTACCTCATCTCCCCGGCAAGGGTCAACCGTTTTTGGCCTGAATGAGGCACGGTCTACGGGCATGATTGAGGGTGTCGTCGCCGGGTTTGGAAGGCATTGTCGAACAACGGATTTCGACGCTCGCGCCATGGTTTTCGAGGCTGTTTTTCCCTTGACTTTATGGCTTGATTCAATTACTGGAAGCTCATTCAGAAGGCAAAA
>Ga0116192_1002753_pt1 | contig 11432 bp, 7 predicted proteins | sample AD_UKC113_MetaG_FD_89876 | JGI IMG/M metagenome (GOLD analysis project Ga0116192, IMG submission 89876) | Active sludge microbial communities of municipal wastewater-treating anaerobic digesters from Hong Kong - AD_UKC113_MetaG | ecosystem: Engineered > Bioreactor > Anaerobic > Digestate | place...
AACTTACATTTTACATCGCACAAACATACCACATTATAATTATAATATTTTATCGCTTATATACATTAAATTACAAAATTGAAGTTTTGTTATGAACGATTCATTGATTTCTGAAAATATTTCTGTGGCGATTGACACAACTCCCCTATGCGGTGATAAGACGGGCATTGGAAACTATGTCCATTATCTTCTCAAATTTTTATTAAGTGATATGTTCAATTTAAATATATATGGAATTTCTTTTGGCTTACATAAATTTCAAAAAGATTCTTTAGAGTTAATTCAACAGTTAAAGCACAATACTCGTATCCCAATCCCTGTAAGGATTTTATATAAATGGTGGAAATATTTCAATTTTCCAAAAATAGACCGTTGGATTTCAGACATTGATATTTTCCATTTCACAAATTACTATCTGCCTCCTATACATTCCGCAAAAATGGTTTTATCTGTCTATGACCTGTCTTTTCTAACAACTCCTCAATGGGTAAGTCCTCAAATTATAAACCTGTTTAAGCCAACGATTACTCGTTCTGTCCAAAAAGCAACACGGATTATTACCTGTTCTGAAAAAAGCAAAATAGACATACAAAAATTTCTAAATGTTTCAAGAGAAAAAATATATGTGGCATATCCGGGTATTGACAAGACAATCTTTTATCCTGTAGAAAAAGAAGAAGCACAAGATTATATCCATAATCATTATAATTTAAAATTCCCTTTTCTTCTATTTGTCGGCACAATTGAAGAAAGAAAAAATGTAATAGGTTTGCTAAACATTTTTGAAAAAATATACAAACAAATTCCGCACTGTCTTGTTTTGATTGGTAAGAAAGGATTTAAGTCAGATGAGGTGTTTTCAAAGATACAAGATATGAAATGTAGAGATAGGATTTTTTATTTAGACTATATTCAAGACCACTCTGAATTAAGATGGTTTTATAGTGCTACTGATTTGTTTGTTTTCCCAAGTTTTGAAGAGGGCTTTGGAATTCCACCTCTTGAAGCAATGGCTTGTGGATGTCCTGTTATCGTATCGAATCAAGGTGCTTTGCCAGAAGTTGTAGGTCCAACAGGTATTATAATTTCACCTGATGATATTGATACATTTTCGACTACAATCCTTGAAATACTAAATAATAAAGAAATGAGTGAAAATCTAAGAAAAGAAGGATTAATGCAGTCAAATAAATTTACATGGGAGAAAACTGCAAAGGTTCACTATGAGATTTATAAAGAGTTGGCAAAACTATGATTAGTGTTTTAATAAATGGAGTTCAAATAGGTAATTTAAGTGGCACAGGAAGGTATACAGAAGAATTAGTAAAGGCACTTCTGGAACTTCCTGAGGAATTGAGAATATATCTTTCTAATTCAAAACCGTTTATTACTTCAAATGATAAACTGCAAATCCTGCCTTTCCCTTCTAATAGATATTTGACAAGACTTTTACAGCCTCATTTGTTAAAAAAACTTGTAAACCAATGTCAACCTGATTTAATTCATTACCCTGCCTCGTATGGATATAAAGTAGGAACTATCCCTCATATAACAACCGTTCACGACCTTGCTTTTCTTGAAAATCCCGATTGGTTTCCTCCACATTATCGCTGGTTCTATAAAAAAAAGGTTTATGATTCTGTCCAATTTTCAAAAAGAATTATTACGGATTCTAACTTCTCTGCACAGCAATTACAAAAGCATTATAAAATTAGTCCTCAACAAATTGATGTGATTTATTTAGGGGTTAGTGAGCAATTCAAGCCATCTGAACAGAAACAGATAAATATCATTAGAAACAAATATAAACTGCCCAATAAATACATACTGTATGTGGGAACTTTTGAACCACGGAAGAACATACCAAACCTAATTGCCGCGTGGTCAGGCATCGCAAATAAGATTGAACATGACCTTGTCCTTGTAGGAAGGAAAGGCTGGAATACAGACAAAATAGAGGAGAGTATACAGAAGTCAAATTATAAAGACCGTATCCACAGATTGGGTTATATCAATAATGAGGATTTGCCCGTTATTATAGGTAGTGCAGATTTGTTTGCATACATAAGTCTGTATGAAGGCTTTGGATTACCGCCACTTGAAGCGATGAGATGTCAGGTTCCTGTAATTGCTTCAAATTCTGGAAGTATGCTTGAAATACTGGGTAATAATGCTATGCTTGTCAATCCGGAAGATATTCAGGAAATTTCGGAAGGTTTATATACATTTTGTGTAAATACCGAATTGAGAGAAAAATTTGCGTATAAAGGATTTGTTCATGCACAGTCTTTTACATGGAAACGCACCGCAGAAGAAACATTGGCAGTATATAAAAAGTGTTTAAACGAATATTGATGGAGGTGTATTGAATGAACCTACTTGCAAAATATTTCTTTGTATTTGGTGTGATATTCATTTTAATCGGTGGAGTAATATGGCTATCAAGTTTTTTACCTTTTAAATTAGGCAAACTACCCGGCGACATATATATTGGAGGCGAAAAGGGTGGTTTTTATTTTCCAATTGTAACCTGTTTAGTTTTAAGTTTATTATTAACTGTTCTTATCAATCTTGTTTTTTTGCTGTTGAGCCTATTTAACCGTTGAACATTTCATTTTTATGTCCTTCTCCAAAACAGCTAATAATAACATTGTATAAAGATAGACTTTTCTTGTCTTTAAAAAATAAATTCATTTTAAACAAGAAAATGATGAGTATCATAAATTGATATTTTTTATGTTATTGTAGGGGCACGATTCATTGTTCACAAAAATTCAGGCTATGGTATATATGATATATTTGGATATCGGCAATTTGAGTGTTTGATAAATCAAACCCCTACATTGGTTTTTATCTTTTTCTATATAAATCTGTTAGGAAATTGACATTTTTACTTTATTTTATAGAAAAATTTTAGAATAGAAATATTATTGTTTATTATTTTATCGGACAATAGGAAGAATGGGAAAAAATCATAAGCCCATTATTTGAGGGAATAATGGGCTTATTTTAATAAGAAAAAGTCTTGTGGACTTTTTATTATGCTTTTTTTTGACGGTCGTAAGGTGGTTCTAAACTCCAACCGTTAAGATATGGACGGTATGCCCATGCGTTTGCTTTCTTTGTTGCGTCATCATTGCCGATAAACCGTTCATTTGCAGGGTTCCATATTAGTCTTGCACCGGTGACATACGCGCATGTTCCTAAATGGCATACACGGGTTGTGTTGTGTAGTGTTTCAACGGTAACGATTGGGTCTTTATTTTCACGGATGCAATCCACAAAGTTTTGCCAATGTGGTTCATTCAATTGGGATGGACCTGACTTTTTAGGTTCACAGCCGTCGCCGTTATTTGGGACAGGAAAAATTTCGTAGCCGCCACGGTCAACACGCATTGTGCCTAATGTGCCATGGAATAGTATACCGTGGTCAGAATAACCTTTTGGTAAATACATGTTATACACACGATTTGTGAAGGTAAGAATGTAATCGTCAAATTCCCAAACTGCTTCAAGTGTGTCTGGGGTAGTTCTATTATCTGTTAAAACATATTTTCCACCAATTGCACTTATCGAACGAGGTTGTTTCTCTTCACCCATACCCCATAGGGCTATATCTATGAGATGAGCACCCCAATCAGTAATTTTGCCACCAGAATATTCAAGGAACCAACGGAAATGATAAATCCAGCGGTTAGTATTAAATGGTCTATGCTCGACCCAGCCTTGATGAAAATCCCAATCCAGTCCTTCTTTTTCCCACTTTCCCTGGTTACTGTCTCCTAAACCTATTCCTTCAATGGGCTTGTCTTCATGGTTAAATGTTTCTACATGTGCTACCTTACCGAGATAACCACTTTTTACCAATTCCACTGCTTCTTGAAAATGTTGTCCACTTCTCTGCATTGTTCCACCCTGAAACACAACTTTATTACGACGGACTGCTTCAATCATTTTACGCCCTTCGGCGATAGTTGTAGAGAGAGGTTTTTCACAGTATATATTTTTTTTAGCGTCAGCGGCATACAACACACACAAGCAATGCCAGTGGTCAGGCGTGGCGATAACTACAGCGTCTACATCTTTATTGTCTATAATCTCACGAAAGTCATGGTGCGTCGTAAATTCAGAAAACTTTTGTCGAACCATTTGAGCACCGCGTTCAAGATTTTTAGGATATAGGTCACATAAGGCTATGGGTTGTATATCCTCTCTCTGTAATACAAACCCAAGATTGGAACGACCCATACCACCAGTGCCAATGTGTCCCGTTCTTATTTTTTCATTTGCACCTAACACCTTTGAGGGTAAAATAGATTTGTAGACCTGTGCCTGAGAAACATGTGTTAAGGCAGAACCCACAGTAATTCCTGCTGTGATTTTTGCAGCTTTTTCCATAAAACTTCTTCGGCTTACGCTTTTACTTTGCTTTTCTTCCATAATTTTACACTCCTTAATAAGTGATGTTTTTTAATTTTTACAGAAAGGATTATATTTATATTTAGACTACAAAATTTCTAATTTGTTTTAATTTTACAAAAAATTTATTTTGGGTTATATTTACCCAAATTAGTGTTATAATTATGAGTAGTATAATATATATCGAAAACATATTTCGAAAAAGGAATAGTTTATGAAAAGATTATTTAGTAGTCTAATTCTATTGTTAGTCATATCGGTTTTGCTTGTTTATAATATGACTTCCTGTAATAATAATCAGTCGTCCGAGATTCCTTCAGAATCAGGAAATAGCGAATATATAGAAGGCAACCCAGATACAGGAGGAGAAGGCGAGGGTAGTAATAATGAAGGGGCAGTTGAAGGAATAGCCGAAGGTATCAATGAAGGAGAATTTAAATATACAAGTGCAGGCGTTTATAACACTCGTAAATTAGAATATTCGCCGGCAACTAATACGACAGATACAACTGAGTCAGAAGAAGATGGCGAGACAGAAGACACGACAAGGGAATTGGTAGAGCCAGATGTTTACCGTGTAATTGGAAATCATCTGTTTGTGTTAAATCAATATCGTGGGCTAACTATTGTTGACATGGATAGTAAGTCGGTTGTTTCAAATGTCCCTATTTATGGTTATCCACGGGATTTATATATTAGCAACGATAGAGCATATATCCTGATTGGGTATACGATTAAGCATACAATTGAGGAAGGGATAGTTAAAAAAACAACTGGTTCTCAATTGTATATAGTTGATATTGAGGATTTAGAAACTCCTGAATTAGTATCGTCACTGCCACTGCCGGGTGATTTTATTGATAGTCGTCTGCTTGGGAATATTTTATATGCTGTAACTTCCGATTATCAGTATTATTATGTAGATGATACTAATTCTGGTGATGGTGATGGAACCGTTTCGTCTGATGATTCCTGGACAGTAAATTCGGGTAGTAAATGCTGGATAAGCAGTGTGGACATAACGCAGATAGATAATCCTCAAATAAAGGACCGGAAGGAGTTTCCGGGCTATGGCACAGTTATTCAGGCATCAACCTCTGCCATTTATGTTTGTGCCTCTATATGGGAAGAAAATAAAACACAAATAACCTATATAGACATAACCGACCCGAATGGAACAATCGCTGACTCTCTCCATGGTAGTGTTCCGGGATATGTGGCTGACCGTTTCAAATTAGATGAATGGAATGGAATGTTGCGAGTGGTTTCTAATACATGGTGGCCTGACCGACAGACCTATTTAACTATCTTTGATGTTTCAAATTTACATATCCTTGATGTTTCAAATTTACAACAGATTTCTCAAATAACTATTGATGCTTCAGGAGAAACACTATATGCAACAAGGTTTGCAGGTCATCTGGCATATTTAGTCACATATCTGACAAAAGACCCACTTTTTGTAATTGATTTGTCAGACCCAACAAAACCAGAAGTTAAGGGGAAACTGGAAGTGCCTGGCTGGTCAATGTATATAGAGCCAATAGGCAACGACCAATTAATTGCACTTGGAGTTGATGATACACAGGGACAGCAAAGGGTCAAAGTAAGTTGGTTTGATGTTTCTGACCCGAGTAATCCTACTGAAAAATCTGTGGTTTCCATAGGAGAGGGATGGACATGGTCTTCTGCTTTTAGCGATGTAAAATCGTTTGCAGTGTTTGGGAATCTGATTATTGTTCCGTTTAGTGGTTGGAATGGGAATGAATATAAGGAGCAATTACAATTTATTAGACTGGACACAGATTCGCAGAAACTAACTCCATTGGGCTCGGTAGATATGAAAGGGCAGGTATCCAGAACTATTAAATACAATGAATATTATTATGCGATTACTTCCGAATATCTACACGAGATTCAATGTGAGGGGACAAATCCACCGACTTTAACAGACAATATTATTCCTCTGACAGAATATGTTGCAGATGTTATAGAAACAGGACTTAATGAAGAAATTATAGAAGTTATAAACCATGGGGAAGATAAAAACATTGAAATTCGATTGGTGAGTGCAGATACCGTTAATTCGATTCCTATAAACACAACGGGTCAATATATGGAAGGGATTAAGATTAATGAGAACAGTTTTGCCTTTGTAATAAATGAATGGAATTATGAACCTACTTATGAGAGTTATTATAGGTTAGTATTTATTAACATTGATGAAAATTCTAATCTGTCAATACAACAAGACATTAAGGTGTCCATTGCCCCTTACTATTATTACTGGTGGAATTGGTGTCGTGGGTGTGAATATACGACTACGGTAGATGTTGGCAATTTCACTGATGCTGTTCCAGCAACGGGGACAGTTGCAAGAAGTTCACAAAAGATACTTTATCCTTATTATTATCGTGGGTGGTATCCATCCACAGATATACAACCTGTAATGGTTTGTGATGGGTATATTATTTTGCGGGGTTGGGGTAGTCAATACGACATCATTTTAGGTAAAGATACACCTAACGAAGGTTTTGCTCTAATACCAGTCTCTAATCCTAAAGATTTTAAACTTGTTGGTTTGGGATACAATGTTGCTTCTTTATCAAGCATAGGAAATAAACTGCTTTTAACTATTCAGAAATATCTTGATAACGGAAATTATAATTATCCACTTGTCGCATATTTTTTATGTGAAATAGATTTGGATACTTTAATTGAGCCTAATTTTACCAATGTTCCGGGAGTTTTACTTGCTTCAAATAGTGGGGGAAATATTCTATTCTTGAAAGATTGGCAATATGATACATCACAAGAAAATTATAATTATGAGTTATGGATTCGGAGCATAAATTGGCAAGTAGGTCATGAGATTTCGGTTATTGATTCAGTAAAAATGTCTTATCCATGGTCAAATGTTTATATCCAACCACCTTATTTGTTTACACTATCAAGCAATAATAACCTTACCCTTACAAAAATGGATATAAGTGAAGAGGGCAAGTTTATTAATCAGTCGGAGACAAAGATAGGCGAGGTATGGGGTGATATTGTCGGCATAGGTACTAATCATCTCTACCTTGATATTGATGGTGCATCTATTTTAACAGCAAGTATAGGTTATAATACTGTCCCTATATTAGAGAACATTTTTCCGATACCAGCTTATCCGCAAAAAGTTAGAACTGGGAACAAAGGGATTTACATCATATTTGGATATTCTGGATATTCCATCATACCTTTTTGAAAATAGTAAATAAAAAACAATAAAGTCTTAAAACATCACAAATAAAGAAGACTTATATAAAAAACCAATGGATATATAAATGGTATTTGGTTATTTTTCACATTTCTGTTTTTTTGGTATAGGTTATATTTAGTAAAGAGACCTCAAATAGACTTTTTTTTATAAACCTAATCGTGTTTTAAAATTAAATGGATATTGATAATTCATAATATTTTTAAAAGATAGCAATGGTCTTAATTAGGTTGTGGTTAATGAACATGTGAAATAGAAGCATTATGAATAAAAATGCAATACAAAAAACTTAACATATTTCTTTCCCATACCCTTTTCTCTTCTGACTATTATTCAACTTTTGTCCCCTATCTTTAAGTTTTAGTATAAAAAAAGCATCAAGATTTATCAATTCTTATTGGATAAATAAAGGATAAAATTTTTATATTAAAGTCTGTTCATGTTTTAATTTTAAAATGTGTATTTTTTTAATTGAAAAACCTTTTAGCAATAAGTAGAATAAAAATTAAACTTTTTGATGAGGGATTGAATATGATTACAAGTATATTGTTTTTAACTTCGTTAATGGGATTGTCTGGAGTGATTGACCCCATTCCATTGGACTTTGTTAAGGTTAGTGGTGAGATGGGGCGTAGGATTGATATAACGATATATAACAATACAATGGTGATGGATATTGATGGTGAATTTTTGAAGCCGTTTATTGAAAAGAAAGATTCAGGTGGTTATGTCGGTTTAGGAAAGACTATTGATGCTTTGGCTCATTTTGCAAAATATACGAATGACATAAAGGTAATTGAACGAAAGGAATATGTGGTTAATACCTTGTTGAAGTCGCAGGAGGAAGATGGTTATATCGGTTTTTTCAAACAGGATAGTCGTGTCTGGGATTTGTGGGATGCTCATGAAATTTCATATATCATATATGGTTTAATTACAGATTACCGATTATTTAAAAATAACAAGGCACTTGAAGGGGCAATAAAGGCAGGGGATTACTTAATTAAACACTTAAGTTCTGACCCTTCTCGGCTTATAGGAGGTGGCACCTTATGTGAAGAAATGGGTACTACTGGTATGGGAAGTGCTATGTTAAATCTCTATGAAGAAACAAAGGACAAAAAATACATTGATTTTGTAAAGTCGTATATGAAATTAGACACATGGGATAAACCCATCATCACAGGGCGATGGGGAAACATTCAGGGGCATGCTTATGCCTATATTAGCCGATGTTCTGCTCAAATGCAATTGAACCAAATTGAAACTAATGAAAACTTATTAATACCCAGTCAAAAGGTGCTTGATTTTCTATTAAATAAAAATGGGTTAGTAATTACAGGCACCTGTGGACAACATGAATGCTGGCACGATACACAAGAGGGTGCTGCAAATCTTGGTGAAACCTGTGCTACGGCATACCTCATTCGTTGGTGGAACGATTGGTTGAAAATGACCAATAACTCTAAATTTGGAGACCTGATGGAACGGGCTATTTATAATTCACTATTTGGAGCACAATCTATTGATGGTAGGAAAATTCGCTATTATACGCCGTTTGAAGGGAAACGAATATATTTTGATAAGGATTCATATTGCTGCCCATGTAACTACCGCAGAATTATTGCAGAATTGCCGCAGATGATTTATTACACAGATAAAGATAATGGTATATTTGTAAATTTATATACACCATCGAAAGTGGAAGTAAATCTGGCAGGAGCAAAAGTTATGTTAGAACAGATAACTGATTACCCTTCTAATGGAAAAGTAGTGATACGAGTAATGACAAATGAACCAAAAGAATATGCTATAAATTTTCGTATTCCTTTCTGGTGTAAGAAAATGGATGTTCGTGTGAATGGAGAGTCTTGGGACAAGAGTGAAGCCGTGTCAGGTTCATGGTTGGAGATTGAAAGGAACTGGTCAGGAGAAGAGACGATTGAATTAGAGATGGAGATGAAATTGCGGATTATCCGTGGGGTTCAAACACAGGCAGGACGGGTCGCTATAATGTATGGTCCGCAGGTATTCTGTGTAGATAAAAAATTGAATCCTACGCTTACAGATAAAGATTTGAGGCTGATTACCATTGACCCGAAGACTATTGAAGGACCTTTTCCAGATGATACAGTTCGACAGGGTGGTTTGAGATGCACGGTTAAAGGCTGGAACACATTAAGTTGGTATCCATTAGTTGAATATGATTATGAAAATATAATCTTGACTGAATTTCCTGACCCTGATGGAGAAATGACCTATTTTCACTTACCCAATCCTAATGACCCACTCATAGAAAATGATGAATTGATGAATATGAAACTATAATTCTAGCAAAAAACAAGTTTGCCCATTTATGGCTGGGATTATGTAAAATAATAGATATCCTATATTCACTCTGCGTCACAAAAATTAATTCAGGTCGTCTGCTGATGAATGTTCACCTTGTTGAGGTGGTGAGGGTGCTTGTTCTCTACGCGGACGGCGTCTTTGACGAGGTGGGGGTTCAGGTTCATCGTTATAGTGGACACGGAAAATACGAGTGCCAAAACCTTCTACACGGAACCCTTCTGCTTTACCAATGACATTTCCATCATTGTCCAACAAGTCCGCTTCAAAACGAAGGTCCTTATCTTTTTTGTTCTCATGTGTTATAAATCGAATTTCTCCAACTTTTGCACCTTTTTGAATAATTCTAGGATGTTGTTCCAAAGATTGTTTAACCTTTTTATACTCTTCCGAAGGACCACAGCCAGTCAAAAAAACTGGACAAAGAATAACCAGAGATATAGTGGTTATAAATAAAATAGTTTTTTTATATTTGTAAAGCATGCTTCTTCTCCTATTTTTTATTCTAATCTTCATGTCTTCCACGGTCAACTAATGTTCCAATAAACAAAGCCAGACCTTGAGAAACAGGTGCTTTACCCGGATAGCGAATAAATTCTACATGCCCATCCATATATAGAACATTACAACCGCCGGGAACATGATTAAAATATTTAACCATACTTGATAATGTGTCATACATAACAAAAATTTCGCTCTGTGCTTTACTGCTTGCGGCAGGATTATTGATATCTGTAATTAGAAATCGTTCAATACCTTCGCGAAGTCGGTAAATGGTATTTGTATTACCATTTCCAATTGGGTCTGTATTCAGTAAATTAACTACTTTACAATCGTTATCTACCAGTTCAAAACTTTTGGTAAGGAAATAATCCTCTCCACTTCCACCATGGAGATACCCAATGGCTTTAGTAAATAAAGCGATAAAGAGTGCGACAAACTGTTGGGGTCCTTTTGCATCAGGATTGTCAAGGGTAAAGTCATGTGGTATCTGAGGTAATAATGATAGAATATCTTCAATGCCAATTTGCGGGTCTGAATCTTCACATTTATCCAGAAGCCAGCCAATATAAATATAACTTAAATCAACGGCATCCCTCTCTTCCATAAGATTAAATTTGCCAGTTTCTGGGTCTACCAAATCTTGCATGGTATTCTCTGGGTCTGATGGACATAGAATAATAGCAGGGTCAGTCAAATATTCTGGATAGATTGTGCGAACCATAGGTCCTGCTGCAATAACAGCCTTTCTGTGTGAATATGCCTCAAATTGTAGTGGTGGAAATTTTTCACCACGAGACTCGCCAGAATACATTTTATATACAAGTCCCCACTGTTTCAGGTTGTTCTGGCAACTGCTTCTACGGGCAGCTTCCCTTGCACGGGCTAATGCAGGAAGAAGTAT
>Ga0116192_1002764_pt1 | contig 11404 bp, 15 predicted proteins | sample AD_UKC113_MetaG_FD_89876 | JGI IMG/M metagenome (GOLD analysis project Ga0116192, IMG submission 89876) | Active sludge microbial communities of municipal wastewater-treating anaerobic digesters from Hong Kong - AD_UKC113_MetaG | ecosystem: Engineered > Bioreactor > Anaerobic > Digestate...
CCAGGAGTCCATATTCTTTTAATATTGCCCGCTGCTTCATCTGCAAGTAAAGGATAATCCTCAATTACTCTTGCTGGGGTTTTGTTTTTATCTTTTTCCTCACCATCAACATCGAACATTTCCACATCTTTATTTCCCACTTCCTTTTCAACTGCAGCTTTTTGTTCTTTTTCCTTTTCTTTTTCAGCAATTTTATCTAACTTTTCTTTAGAAAAAGTTGCAGCACCGTTTAAATCCATCTTAGGAATATTAGCAACGTTACCGGTCTTTTTCACATATTCAATAGTGGTTTTAATTTTGTTCAGCTTCTCGGTATTAATATTTTCAATTCCAATGGTTTTAATTACATTAACAAGCCATGGAGCAAGTTGATTATTATTCACTTTTTCTTCATCGCCATCGTAAGCCTTTTTTAACAAACCTTCAACATAATTTAAATATTGAATTTCAGTTTTAGGCATACCTTTTGTACCATTGATAAAGTGCTGTTTCCAGTCCCTCATCTCTTCAATAATACCAAATGCAATTAGTTGTTTTTTTATTAATCCCATATTTTATTCTAAAAACTTATAAATAAATAGGGAATGAAAACTTAAGAATCAGTAGTTTCTCCTGTAATATTTGCGCCAAATTGGATAAAATAAGAAGATAAAAACACCACCCAACGCTGAATATGCACCAATGAAGAAAAAGTAAAAACACCAGCAAATTTCTTTAGCATACAGGTATTTGGTAAGTTTATCATAGCATTTAACAGTATAAAGAAAATCTTTGGGATACATAGTTTTTTGATAATGTCGCTGAGCTTCTTCTAAACGTTCTGCAACTGAAGCATGAAGAAAGGTAAATACAACGGCAGCAACTCCCAAAAATTCAACCGATTTTTTACCGGTAAGAATTGCTATAGTAAGTAATATTGCAGTTACGAATATAGTTTCCCACTGCCATGTATGGTGTAGAAATGTATTTTTTTTAAGGTAACGTAGTAGTTTTATCGCCATTTTTCAAAAAATATTTGTCTGATTATGGCAAATAATAAAATTAATGGAGCCGCTAATAAACATACTGCCGGAATTAGTATGGTTCTAAAATCTTGGTCTTCATTAGTTACTTCCGCCCATTTTCTACCCACTATATAAGCAAGCATGAGCCAGCAAAAAATAAATAATATTAAAACTAATGTATTATTTGTTAAATCGTTGATATGCATTTTGAGTGATTTGATTTACTTGAACATTACCAATAAAGTCTTTTAATGTTTTAGAATTGGTATAGCTCATAGCTGTTTTAAGATATGACTGAAAGTTGTGAGTCCAACCACCCAAAGTATATTCTACTTTTCGATACCGGCTGACACCCTCGGAAGTGGTTAATTCTTCTTTGCCCCATTTCTTTTGAACTTCCTTAGTACTCATACCTCGAAAGTTTTTGTATAGAGAAAATTTATTTTTAAATAACCATTTAGCCAATAAAGAATATTGATTTATTGGCAATTTGAATGCTGACCATGATGTTTCACCGCAGGACTCTAATGCCTTGTTGAACACACTTCCCACCATAACATAATCCGCACCTAAAGCAAGAGCTTTTATAATGTCGCTATAATCTTTCATCCCACCATCAGCAACTATTTTGCTTTTGAGTGATTCTTCTACTTTGATTATTCTGCATTCCTGAACTAATGAAGCCACTGGATAGCCTACGCCGGTCTGTTGCGTAGTTAAACACGCATTTCCATTGCCGATACCACAACGAATGTAATCTGCTCCAGCTAAACTCAACTCTCGAAATGTTTTGGGATTTGCAATATTACCGGCCATTATAACAATATAATCACCATATAAACTTTTAGCTTTAATAATCGCATCTTTTAACGCATTTAAATGCCCATTCGCAGTGTCTATACATACATAGTATCGACCAGAATAATTAGCTATTGTATCAATGGAAGACTTAGAAGGTTTTATTATTTCTTCAAATTCTTTTAAAGAAACACTTTCAAATCTTAAATTAGGCACATCAATTTCCGGAAATTTTATTCCACCCTCACCTCTTGGATAACAGATATTAATATCTAAATTAGAATAGTAAATACTATTATCACCGTTTACCACAGTGTCCATCGGAGCCGTAATTAACGGAAGATGTTTACCACTATTGTGTTGGTAATATATATCGATTTCTTTTTTTCTTGAATTTATTTCAGTGCCAATTTCCGGTTGAATTAAAATATCATTAAAATCAAATTTTGGTATCATTTTTAATTTTTTTCTTTTTGCCTGTTAACTCCATTAGTTCAAAAAGAATTTCTTTATCCTGCTCTATCATAATTGAAAGACTGAATTCAGTAATTTTCTTTTTGTATTTATCAATAGGTGCTTGATTTCCTTTACCCATAACTTGTAATGCCAACCCAGTCTTTCTTTCTATTTCAATCGTTACATGAGGATGATTACTTTTATCTCTCAAGGAAATAATTTCAATTTCTTTACGCTTTAATCGAGAGCTATAATGAGCACCACCTACACAATGTCCCATTATTTCACCCTCAACCTTTAATTCTTTTGGTAACAAACGATAAAAAAAATGAACATTATCTGCACACTTATATATTATGCGTTCCGGGTCTACTTCAGATGTACTGTCAATTTCTAAGTTTTTACTTTTTTCAAAAAGCTCAGTATGCCACTTTGATGAATTTTCAAAAGCTTCATCAAAGCTCATTGATAAAATATTTGGCTTTTCTTTAAGTGCCCAATCGCGAATGTTTGCCAGTTTTTCAATATTTAAAACAAGAGAATTTTTCTTATACTCTTTTGCTACCCAAACAATGTATTTTTCCATGTTTAGTATAGTGCAAGCATGAACTATCTCTTCCGCCTCTTTTTCGAGCAGATTAAAATTCTTTTCAATATATTCTTGTTTCTTACTTTTCATTAATCAATTCTTCTCTATTAGAAGAAATAATTAGACACACTTTATATTTGTTACTGTCAGTATCTGAATCTTCTTTTTTAAAAATTGCGTATTGTTTATTTTTACCCTCTATGACTTTATTGGAAGGATACATGCGTCTTGTGGTAATAAATGAAAATATTCCTTCCTCATCTAAAGTGAATTGTTTAACAGTATAACATTTTAGTGCAGGACGCAGTTTGTGTTGCACTTCACTTAAAGCTCTTCTGTCAAATTTTTTTTTATCTATTTCAAAATTAAACTTAATCATTCAGCATCTTCCCAATCAGCATATGGATTAATGTTATCTGTTGGATTGTTATTTGGTTCTATAGCTTCCGGTGTTGATGTGTTAGAATCTTCGGTTTTAATTTTTGATTTAGAAACTTTTTTCTTCTTAGATGGACGACCTGGTTTACGCTTAACCTTTGGTCTCCCAGCTTTACTTTTATTTTTAGAACCCTTTGGTCTACCGCCCTTATTTTTTGGTTGACCATCTTTTTCTGCCTCACCTTCTTCATCATCAGACTCATTATCATCTTCGTCATCATCTTCGTCTAAATCAGCATCAGCAGTATCAAATGGAACTTCATCTTCTTCCTCAACAACATCATCTGATATATCCGGAATTTTTACTTCAGCCGGCACATCAATTACCTCATCATCATCTTCTTCTTCGTAAACAGGCACAATAGGTATTGAATGCGAGGTTGTTTTTTTATCCAATATGCTATACGGGTGATAATATTGACCATTTTTTGGTTTATCATCATCAGTAATTTCAATAGCTTTTTTTTTTTCATAAACAATTAACTGTCGAGTATCAGTTTTGGGTTCTGTGTATACTATCTGTCCGGGCTGTAAGATAACAGTATGCTTATTTAAAGCCAATGTAAGCTGAGTGGAGGAGATGTTTTTGATTTTCATTTTTCCGCTTTTAGTTTTGTGAATAGCCAAATGTAATTAAAAAAAATAGAAAGCAAAATAGATTAATTAGATTTTTTCAACGAATGCTTGTGCATTACTTATGTCAATTTTTTTACCTAATTCTGCTCCTTGTAATCCAGGGAAATCTTTTGCTCGAAAAGGTGGTTGAAATTGGATAAAATGCACAATCAAATCAACATTTAAGCCGGCAATTTCAGCCCATTCCATTATTATTTTTGAATTAATTCGACCAGATTCTAAAACCAATTTACGAGCTTTGAGTAAATCATACAGCCATTTATAGTCTATTGAAGGGTCAAAAACTAACTTGTCAAACATTTTGAACCGTTGTGCTAAAACAAGTAGAAACACAACAGCATCAATATCTTTTCCATTAAACATGAATTCATCTTTGCCACCCAATAAATTCTTCATTGTTTTTGAAGCTGTTTGTATAGGGTTATTAACAAGCAGTTGTGCAAAAACCAAATGAAACTCTCTTAAGCCAGATATAAATTTTGTATTAATCTCAGAGCCGGCAAATATTCTATTCAGAAGACCAAACTTATAAAGGTCGGCCATAAAACTTTCAGGCTTTAAAGCTGCTTTTAAACCCTTAAGAATTTCCTCAACTATTCTTTCATCAGAAACACCCGGTAATTGATTAAAGTGATGAATAGCCTCCATTGTTTCTTTATCTAAAGAAGTGCCGTATTTATTAGCAAATCGAACAGCACGCATAACACGCAGTTTATCCTGGTCAAATTGAACATGTGGATTGCCTACAGTTCTAATTTTTTTATTACGAATGTCCTCAAGTCCACCAACTAAATCAATTACTTTTTGAGCACCAATATCATAATATAGAGCATTCATTGTTAAATCGCGCCTATTAGCGTCAGAGTGGATATCAGAATAAGTTATGGATGTTGGTCTGCGTCCATCACCTCCGGTATAATCTTCTTTTCTGAAGGTGGCTATTTCCATTTCCTCTCCATCAATAATAGCGGAAACAACACCAAAAGAAGCACCCTTTGGATATGCCTTTATTTTTTCAAGTTGAAGAAGTTTCATTACATCTTCTGATGGCAAATCTGTAGCCACATCGAAATCTTTTGGTTTATGACCCATTAAAGCATCACGGACCGCTCCTCCAACCAAATATAGTTTTTTACCATGTTTCTTAAATATTTGATATAAGTCATGTATGGGTTTGGGAAGGTCTATTGATAGAGAAAACTCTTCCTCCTTTAATAAACCGGCGTTTTTAAGCACCTTTTCTTTATTAATCTTTTTCATATTACTAAATATTAAACGAAAAAATCGATAAAAGTTACCAATTTTTATAAACTTTATTTTACAGGATTAAAGGTGAGTCTTTTTTAGAAAAGTTAGAAGTCTAAAAACAAAAAATCCTGAACAAAAATGCTCAGGATTTAATTATCTCTGTCAAAACGTACTATTTTGCGTTTGGATTCGGAACATATACTCTTGAATTGAGGTCAAGTATGTATTTTTTGTTTTCGTTCAAAAAATCTTTTTTGGAAAACTGATATTCAAGACCAAATTTTGAATTTGGTTTGGCAACATTAATAGTCTCTTCACCATTTTCATGGGTAATGGATTCATTTAATGTTGTCTTTTCTATTGGAGTATCAAAAATATCATCATGATTCACATTTTCAAGTAAACTTTTCTTATTGTAAATTGGAGTTGATACTTCCGAGGTCTCTGTCTTTATAGACTCAAATAAATCAGTTAACTCTTCTGCTTCTTTTATAGATTCACGAGTTTTGAAAGAAGTCAACTTTTTCCAACGTTCTTTCTCATATTCGTCAGTTGTTTTTTCAGTTATTAAATAACGTTTATTAACACCTTTTTCTAAATTTTCATTAAGAGAGAAAATCTTTTTACGAGTTAAATCTAATGAAGGATTGTTATTAATAGTAACTTCTTCAACATTTTCCTTTATAATTTGTTTTCCTTCAGCTAAGCCCATTTTCTTTAACTCACCAGCGCGGTCATGCATTCCAGCAACATAATTTTGTTTCATGCCTTTTGGAATATAACCTGTTCCTGGTTCCAAATCAACTTCTGTCCAAAAACTATCTTTATCTGATGCTGGAGCATCATTTTGGTTTTCAGCCTTCCAGTTTTGATTACCGGTTTTAGAATCGAAGTTTGGTTTTGATTTTGGCTCTACTACACCACCAGTTTTACCACCCTCTTTCTTTGAAGTAACTTCAGATTCTTTTTTAGAACTACCTTGTTTAGAGCCAGTATCTTTAGTACTCTCTTCTACTTCTTCTTCCTTTTTCTTTGGAATAACTTTCCAATCTTTAGTGACTGTTGGTTTATTTTTTTTAGATTCTTGAGCTTTTCCGTATGCAGTTTTTTTCCAAGCATATTTTGTGTTATATCCACCAGAACCTGAATTTGCCCCATCCTTAAAACCACCTTCAGAACCGGATATTGCTGGTCCTGTAGCTGTAATTTCTTGAACATCTTTTTTATCAGTTGTTTCCTCAGCCGTTTCTTGTTCTTCAATTGAATCTTCATCAAAGAACATTTTTTTCTTTCCTGCATTTGGAATTGGGGGTGTTGTATCTTTTAAATCGATAGTGTTCAAATCTTTTAATTTATCTGAATTCATATCAATATCTTCAGAAAACAATTCTCTTATTGTTAATTTTTTCATAGTATAATCTTTAGTGATTTCTTGCACCATTGAAGTAGTGCTTTTCTCGGTTTTATCATCAACACCAATTTTAGTTGAAGTAAGGTAACCTAATTCTTTTTTTGCTGAAGCAGTGAATAATTTCTTTGCTTCTTCTTTTAAATTATTCATTGAGATGGTAATTTTTTCGTTTACCATATAACCTTTTTTATCTGCATCAACCCCCCTAAAAAAACCAGCTTCCGGGCTTTTATACTCAACAGTAACTGTATTATCATTAACTATAAAATTGATTACCGAAACAAGACTTTTCGTTCCAAGAATAATTTCTTTTTGTAATGATGTTTTTGTTCTGCCGGCAATTTTTACAGTGAACTGATTAGTTTCAGCACCAGCTCCATATTTCTTACCATCGGCATATACACCTGCATATTTTTCATTCTGCTTATAACCTGCAGCCTTTAATTCAGATACGGTAGTTGATTCCAACAAGTCTTTAAAAGCATCAACAACTTTATTAGAATTGTCAATTCGGTCTTGTACTTCATTACTACGTTGAACTTCTTTGTTTGTGGAAAATTCCTTGTCGTTAGCCATTACGGATAATTTACTTTAATATAAATATTGGAAAAATTTAAAACATATAATTTTGAGCAAATTACAGGTAGAAACAACTATTTAATCAAACCTTTTTTACGCCAAACCTGCCATAACTCTCTATCTTCAATCTTTAAACCTGGATTTTTCAAGTACAACTGCCCCTTATATCGATATCCGACAAATCTCTTTTTTGTAATAACGCTGGTTTTATTCGAAGATGAAGTTTTTTTCTTGTAAGAAACAGTGTTATAAACGGTGGTACAATTAAGCCAAAAACTGTAATTCCAGATAGTGTTAAGCAAAAAAAAACGGAACCTTGAATATTTCCACCACTTTTTTATGTTATATAACATACTATAATATTGTAATATTTTTTGTAATCATCACTATACTAAATATGGCGAGAAGAAAAAAAATAACTAATGTGCTCATTGCTAAGCACAAGATTAAAAACCGGTTTAGTACTGAAGAATTTTTACTTTCTTCACTTTTAGTAAAAACTCGGTATTGAATTATAATAAATGATTCGATAATAATCGAAATTAAAGCTAAGACTCCCAAAAGGAGTTTAAGTATGATTACCATGATAAATTAGTTTTCTGATTCAGATTCTTTTTTTTTCAAACTATTACTAAGGGCTTGCATTTCTTCTTGTAGTTGATTATCGTTACCTTGTATAATAACTCTAATTGTATCAATAATGGAATCTGCTGATTCTAATTCAGCAAATAATTTAATCACCTCATCAACTACTGTAGCGTGTTCACCTACGCCAACAGGTTTGTTTAAGTAAATATCTAATTCTGCCAAAGCTTTATCTCTCTTAGCAATATAATGTGATAAAGCAGCTTGTAATAATGGAGAAGCCATTTTTAAATTGTTTTTTACAAAGCAACTCAAAAATGGCTTGAAAGTAAATGTTAGAACAGATTAGATATCGTTAGCAGTTTCAGCTTCATGCGCTTTTTTTGCTTTAGCTTTTTCTTTGCGCTCTTCAATTGCTTGTAAACAATCTAAATCAACTGTCTCAGAAATATTCATAACCACTTCAGGAGTATACATTCGCATATTTGCTACATATTCTTTTGAATCCGGGCTTTTCTTTTTAGGTTTAACTTCAATGTTTTCGTGAACATCAATTTCAATACCACAAAGTGCTTTATCTAATAAAATTATTTTTTCTTTACCGCCCATCTTAACCCAAACGTCATAGAATACAGTAAGAATAAAATCATATTGGTCATTGACCATTTTTTCAATCTCACTTCTTTTAATAAGGTCATGAATAACATACCGGCCACCATCTTTTTTTGGTTTTGGTGAATAAAGAAACTTTATTCGTTCCGGCTCAATATATTCATTGTGTTGATTGTGTTTTTTGATGTAATCTGCGATTTCGCGTAGCTCATCATCAGCGTCCATATAAACATCCAAATCTTGGATGATTGGGGTTGAGTTTTTTAACTTATCCAGGAATACTTTATCCATAAAATTAGAATTTTTAGAAATTTTAGAAAACAAAACTAATAATTCTAACGATATAATCCAAGTATTATCCCTTCCATTTAAAAATAGTACTATTATCTCGTACTCTTGTGTTGGTAGGGTCCATCATTCGTTTATGACCACTTGGACGAAGTTTCTTACTGGTATCGTTGGTAGAATGAGTAGAACCAATTTTTTCTTTAGCCCATTTCATTCCAGCATCTCCACCCCACAATTCCCATTTTTGTAATATTTCACTATTTTTGATGTCTTCACCGGCAATTCGCGCCTGTTTAACTTTTTCAAAATTATTTGTAAAAAAAGAATCCATTCTCTTTAATTGAGCGTGGTCTAATGGTTCACCATCAGCTAAAGTATGAGCTTTTTGTAATCCAGAACCTTCATTGCTTCCATCTGCCTGTACTTTTTTATATCTCTGAACAATTTCTAAGGCACGTTTAGCTGTACCAATAACATCAGATGGTGGATAATGTTTATTACCATCATACTGATATCGGTAATCTTCTAATACTATTGCTCGAAGATGTTCTCTTATATACAGACGAATATCCATTTAGTCCTTTAACATTTTAAGAACAGCTTGTTTAATGCTTAAGGCCGGCTGTGAATTAAAACCCATGTTATTTAAATTCCAATTTACTTCTTCGTAAAAACCTAAATTATTTACTGGAGCACCAGAATTTAATACTCGACTTATAGCTAAGCGTAAAGCTTCACCAGCATGAAGATATGTATAATTAGGGTTGAATGGTTTGTTTGTATTTGGATTATTATTGTTGTCGGATACTGACAATACTGTCTCAGGTTCATTTTTGATAAACGATGTTACAGATTGGCCATGAATATGATTATTGAAACCTAAAGCATTAATTTGAGGGGCACCAAACGCTTCGTTCATTCTATGAGTTGATAGATGCTTTAATCTTTCAGTCTCTTTTTCTAAAGATTGTTTATCAACCGGTTTCTCTTTATGTTCCTTTATAATCTCATCCTTTTTTTCAAAAGCATGCACTAAATTAACCATACGATTATTAAAATTCTGATTTTCAATGTTTTCATTTACTAAATCACTATTTAAGTTTTCGTTTGAATTCTCTGTATCCGGAACAAAATCTTCTGTATTGGTTATAAAAATATCTTTTATTGATAATGGTTTCATGTTATTTGTTTATTAGTAATATTACCACACTATACCGCCGTAACCTAAGGCTCCGGAAAAACGTGTGAACATTGATGCGGTTTGATAATTTTGGTCAGAGCTTTTAGTATTACCCTGTCCAGGTGCTGAAGTTACATTTGCTGGCTCATCATCAGTTTCGTCATAGATATCACCAAATTCATCCACCATTTCTCCAAGCATATCATCCTGGTCTTTTTCATGGCCTAATACATTCCCATTTTCAATAAACGCATTCAAAAAATTTTGCACAATTTGATTTGTGTCATTAGAAGATTGTAATCCTCTATAATCCTTATAAGTTTGAAATGGGCAAACCAGTTTCATATTTTTATCATCGGTTGTATTAAAATCAACGATAAAATACTTTTTGTTTTTTGATGGATACGCGTTGTTAACGGAGCCGACAATATCGGGCGCTAAATAAAAAAAGGGCTCAGCTTGTTCGCGCAACATTTTAGCAGTCAACGCTTTTATTGATAATTTTTTAGCCATTGCGTAGGTAATATTTATCAATAAATAGAATGAATTAATTAAAAAAAACAACCTATCGCCATTGTGATATTATTTGTTCATTGACACTAAAACCAACAATTTGATTGTCAAAATTGACTGCAAATTGTTTTTTAACCTTCGGAAATGTAACATTAAAAGGGTCTGAATCCATAGTAGCGGGGCGTATCCAAGATTCACCGGCTTCAAACCTATGTACTAATTTAGTAGGCACTTCAAATTGATTAAAAATTTTAATCTTATTCTTTGTATCATACTTAATTACGGAATTGTTTTTGTAATTAAAGTTATAATAATTGATAAGATTATTATTCTTACGGTCATATTCAACGTAATTATATAAGTTGTGATGCTTATCGTATTTAAACACAAATACATTAGCTATACTTATTTCAGTGGTTTTTGGTTTTTTCATATTGTTTACTCAAATACAAAAAAAGTGGACAAAAATTAAAAACGAATACTTATTGATATTACTTTACATTTTTGATTACAAAAAATATATTTGATTTAAATAATAACCTATGAATAAAATACACTTAATTGCCGGACTTCCTCGTGCTGGAAGCACTTTATTTTGTCAGATAATAAATTCTAATCCTAATTTTCACGCAACTCCAACCAGTGGAGTTTTGGATATGCTAAAAGGCATGCGCTCAATATTTAGTCAAAATCCTACCTGGCGTGCTCAAAATAGATTAGAAATATATGAGAATTTTAGACAAGGATTGAATGGTTTCTTAGAAGGATACTTTTATGATGCTAATGTTGTTTTTGATAAAAATCGTGGGTGGACAAATAATATAATGCTTTTGGATACTATTAGACAAAATCAAGATGCAAAACTTATATGGCTTTATCGCGACCCGGCAGAAATAATATCCAGCATTGAATATCAATATCAAAAAACTTTTCTTTTAGAAAACATGGATGAGTCTGCAGCGCCTGGAGCATTTTCAACATTAGATAGAAGAATTGGTACTTATGCCTCTGCTGATGGAATTATATCTGGCCCTGTAGAGTCTTTAAAAGATGCCTTAGAAATGGGC
>Ga0116192_1002767_pt1 | contig 11399 bp, 10 predicted proteins | sample AD_UKC113_MetaG_FD_89876 | JGI IMG/M metagenome (GOLD analysis project Ga0116192, IMG submission 89876) | Active sludge microbial communities of municipal wastewater-treating anaerobic digesters from Hong Kong - AD_UKC113_MetaG | ecosystem: Engineered > Bioreactor > Anaerobic > Digestate...
CTGCCTATTTCATCCCTGCCGCAAAGCACTACAATATTCTCTCCGTCAAGTGAAAGATACCTGTCCTCACCAAGCACATATAAAGTATTAAGCAGCTTTTTCATTCCGTTTCATCAAGCCTTTCACGGATGTATTTCCCGGCGGAGATATTTTTCTGCAATCCCGGAAGACAAATATCTTTCAGCGAGCATGCATTGCATGATTTCGTCCTTTTTGTTTTTGGAGTATAGCCGCGTTCAAAATATCCATGCATTTCCTTTATCATGGAAACAGTCTTTTGACGGATTTCATCATCAAATACAATTTCTTCACGCCGCCGAATTTCACCATAATAAAGAAATCCTTTTTCAATTTTACAGCAAAGCATTTCTTCAAGGCATATGGCTTGGGCGGCAAGCTGCAATCTGTCGGCATCGTTTTCCTTTGGTTTTCCTCGCTTATATTCAACAGGGATAACTTTATATTTCCCTTCTCGCCCGAAAATGCTTACACCATCTTCTGAACGCATGAACTCAACAACATCGCAGAGTCCGCTCACCCCAAGCTCCACCGAATTTATAGCCATCCCGCGAACGACAATCTTATCCCCTCGTTTTTCATCAAATCCGATGTCATGCACGTTTTTATGCAAAATATCCCCCTCAACCGTCAAAAGATTGTCGCTCCACTGCTGCTCAATATGTATCAGTGCCCACTGTCTTTTGCAAAAGCAAAAATGCTGTATGCCGGAAAGCATAAGGTAATCTTCGGGGGAGTAGGTCATATAATTTCAGTTACTTCAACATCTGAAGGAATTGTTTCCTTATTAATTTTTATCTCATAATCATAAAAATTGCGCGGAACTTCAATACCTTCTTTTCTTTTAGCAGATACCGCCTCAAAAAGTTTATATGCCGGGCAAGTTCCAAGTTCACTGTCATGCTTGAAAACAATCAATTTCCTTGTGGCCATTTTACCCCTTGCCGCCGAATGGTCAGTATCAAACATATTAACCATGGCTTCCCATAAAAGATTCAGGTCATCTTCACTGAAGCCGGTCGTTTTTCTTGCAAGGTTTGCCGAAACATATCCGTCGCATCTGTAAAGGCCATACGGAACTATATATTTTCTTCCCATTTCATTATTCTTTTTTTCAGCATCTGCCTCTGTTGTAATTGCAACACGGGTTATGGAAATTTCTTGAGGCAAAATCCTATCAACGCTTCTTGCAAAGCCAAGCTGAACCGGGCCTCTTACCTGTCCGCAATTAAGAGAGGCTTTCACAAAAGTTGTCATTACTGCTCCAAATGTCCTTATGTCATAATAATTGCTGCACATAAAATCCCTTATTTTAACGTCAAGCTCATCTTTTTTGGATTTTATTTCTTTTTCGTCCCCAATTTTTAAAAATTCATATGCTTCCTTATCTTTTTTGTTTAAAGATATCCCCTCTTTTATGTAAATGCGGTATCCCGGTTCTTTTTCCTTTGCAATTTCCACATAATTGCGAATTTTTCTTTTAAGGCAAACATCCGTCACAATTCCATATCCTGTTTCAGGATCGATGCGGGGCATTCCGCCGGAATCCGGGTCCCCGTTCGGATTGCCGTTTTCAACGTCAAAAAAGATTGTAAACTCATAACGATTTTTAATTGCTTCGCTCATTTTATTTTTCCTCCTTTTATTTTCCTGCATAAAAAGCATTTTTTTGATGATAATAGCCTAAAATAAAAATTCCCTGCTGTTCAATGGAAAGAGTTTTGGGAAACGGATTTTTGTTGACATCAAGCTTTTCCATTATTTCCGATATCCTTTTGTCATACTGCTTTCCATACTCGGCCTTTGAAATATGATGGCTTGAAAGCCGCAAAAGCGATGGAAAAACATTTGCCGGCGTTGAACATGCCGAAGTAAAAAACCTGTCCCTTATGGTGGTGTTCAATTCCGCTCCGCTTGACTCAATTTGAAGCTTTTCAAGCACAGCAAAAAGCCTCCCCAAAAGATAGCTTACTTCTGCATCGTAATCAGGATTCAGTGACATGGTAAGAACCTCCTTATATTTTTCTCTTTTTGAACGGATTAAATAACCTTTTATTATTGCCGCTTTATAATACCCTATCTCATCGCCGGCGCGTATCCTTGAAATAACTGCGCTGTAAAGCGAATATGGATAGGGCTCCCCGTTAAGTACAGCTCTCATAAGGGCGTTTGACATTGTTGAATGAGGCAAACTTCCTTTTGAAGCTTTTGGAGAAACCGTTTCTTTTAAAAGCAGCCATACAGGAAAATTTTCCTTATTGCTTGAATATTGCTTTTCTATTTGCATATCAAGGTAATGTTGTGATATCTGTTTTATAAAACTGCCAAGGCTGTCCCGCATAAAAAATTTCACCGAAATCCTTGCCGAATTTGGAGAAATTCCAAGTATATAAAAGCGGACATCTTCAAGTTCTTCCGATACTTTCGGTAAATTGCCCTTGCTTATTTCTTCAAAATATCCACGAACTTTTTCTGCAGCATATTCATCGGCAACGGTTTCTTTTTTTACATTTTCATCTTTTTCTTGCGGCTCAACAAAATTAAGGAAAATATCTGTTATTTCTTCGCTTTCTTCAAATGTAATTGAATCCCTTTCCGCCCAAAAAACCATCGTTGTATCGCTTATACGGATATTATGGTTTGGCTTTGCAATAAGATAATTAAGCGCAGTTGCATATGCAAAAGCCGCATACTTGCTTATCGGAGCATTAAGTCCTTGGCTATCTTCCTTGCCATAAGATTCATAAGCATTTGCATTAAATGAGATAAACTGATTGCCCGAAGACAATCCTTTATACAATCCTTTTATTGCCGTATGAAGACGTGTGGGAACACTTTCTTCACCTGTTACAAGGCATTGCATTAAAGGCTCATCATTTGTTTCATTTTCTTTTGCAGTCCAAAGCTGTTTAATTTGCGGATTCTCGTGTATATAGCTTTTTTTGCCATCAAGCCGAAAAACAATATTTGGCCCCTTTGTCAGTTCACTTATTTCCGGCGCTAAAATTTTATTTTGGGCGGCATTTGATGAATCCCATTTGTTCAAAAAAGCAAGCAATGCCTCCGCTTCTTCACATTGAACGTCTTTAAGCATGCTTTCATGCAAGGCTTTAAAACTTTCAAAACATTTTTTTGCGCGTCCCGGATTTCCCTTATCAATTCCAAAAACATAAGTTGCATTGTCATATAAAAAATTTGAAGAAATTCCTGACGACCTTAAAACACTTTTAGGCAGCATCATTTCTGCCGGAACTGATTTCTTCCCGTCAAGTCTTTTAAGAGAAGTCAGGCTTACCAAATCACCTTCCTTGGAAATAACCGCCTCATAAGAAACTTTCACCGGACTAAACCCCAAGGGAGCAATTCCGCTTTTGGGGTCACTGCACAAGAGCTCATAATATGTTACAAGAGCTTTTAAAAACATATCATTTCACCTTCTTAACATTAGTAAGGTCAATTACTCCGTCCTGCATTATACACCTAAAAAACACGGGTTGGATTTCGCCTTTTTTGCTTTTTGAATAATCCATATCGTAAAGCATAAAACCCAAATCCCTTGTACCTTTAAGTGGACTTTCCGGAATTTTTCCCTCAAAAGCTCTAAATTTTGCAGGAAATTCCCTGCATCCAAAATAAGGCTGATGATAACATTGGCCCTTTTCAAGACGCCTGAGAATCATTTCATGAAATTTTACCTCATTATCCCTTTCTCCTGCTTCATCAGTCATTTCAAAATGAGCCTCTATTATGTAATGCACATTCTTTAAAACCGTGGAATTCCTTTGCTGTATAATTTCTTGAGTGTAAACGCAGGCTTTATCTTTTTTGCCTTTCATAACACTTTCTATATCTTTACAGCTGATTTTTTCAGACACTTCATTTCTTTTTATATTTGCAAATTCAGGTTCGTTATAAACATGTATTTTATCTATAACATATCTGATTGCCGGCTTCCACATCACCGCTTCCAAAATTCCCCTTGCCGCCGACGGAGTAATTACATCATAGCTCATTCTTTCAACTTTAAGTTCAGGTCTTGTAAAAAGCGCATAATCTCCCCAAACTTCAGCTTTTATTCCGTAACTCATCTTTTCACCTCTTCCAAACAACATAATCAGCAGAAAATTCCTGCTCCGCTTTCAATTTTTGTATCCAGTCCGGTTGCGTCATTGTAAATTTGAACATCTTCAAGAAGATAAAGCCCGCAAATTTCTTTTATATTTCCTCCACCTAAAAGATTTTCACGCTCATTTTCATAGACATTTACCGTATACTTTTGCAGGCTTCGCAAAAGATTTCTTGAAACCCCAAAAGATTTTAAATCTCCAACCAGTTTTTTGCATTCCTCCTCTATCGGAATTATCACACCATAAGAATTGTCATCGATAAGTTTAAATTTTTCCGCTATTTCCTTAAATGGGAAATTAAACAAACGATTTTTTCGTTCCTCATTTGTTTTAAATTGCGTTTTTAAAGTACGCAAATCATAGCCCTTATTAAAACTCTCAATCACATTTTTTAAGTCAAGCCCGTCGCCTTCGGTAAAATAAAGCTCTTTGAAATATTCCTCAACGGCCTCATTTGAAACTATATCTTTGCCGTTGTACTTATTCATAACGCTTTCAGCCGCAGCCAACTGGCGCTTAAACGGAGAAAGTTTAAGGTTATATTTTTCTTCTGTTTCAAAAACAATTACTTTTCCCATTGCAGGCTCGCCATTTTCATTTTTAAGTTTCCCCTCCCTGTTGCATCTTCCTGCCGATTGAATAATGCTGTCAATTCCCGCCTTTGCACGGTACACAACCGGAAAATCAAAATCCACTCCCGCTTCAACCAATCTTGTTGAAATCACACGGCAGACCACTCCATTCTTTAATCTTTCCCTTATTTCATCAATGATTCTTTTCCTGTGCTTTGGATACATCCATGTTGAAAGATGAAAGCTCCCATCTCCTTTTACTTTCTCATAAAGCTCTTTTGCATGCGTTTTTGTATTAACTATAACAAGGCATTGTTTTAGTTCCAGTATCTCTTTTGAAAGAGTTTCTATATCCTTTTCGCCTGTAATTTCTATCTCGCACCTTTTAAATATTTTGCGATATTTTTCTATATTTTGACTTATTTCAATTGCCGAAAGTCCATAGCTTTCAAAATATTGATTTAATGCCGGCTGAGTGGCACTGCATAAAAGTGCCGTACAGCCGTAATTTTTTACAAGCTCAGCTATTGCTCTCACGCATGGAAGCAAAAATTCCACAGGAAACATTTGAACTTCATCAAAAATTATCACACTTTTTGCCATATTGTGAAGTTTCCGGCATTTTGAGCTTTTTGCCGCAAAAAGGCTTTCAAAAAACTGAACGTTAGTAGTCACTATTATAGGCATGTCCCAATTTTCCGCAGCAAGCCGCTTAACTTCATTAAAATCGTCATCATCGCCTGAATAATCATAACCACTGTAATGCTGCAACACATTTTTATTACCAAACAAATCATCTGCGCTAAAAATCGCTGCTGTCTGTTCAATTATGCTTGTATACGGTATCACATATATAATTCTTCTTAAATTATGTTTTTTTAAATGATTAAGAGCAAATGCCACCGAAGATAAAGTTTTTCCCGCTCCTGTTGGAACAGTAAGTGAAAAGAGGCCGGGAGGACTTTTGGCAGCTTCAATGCACGACTCCTGTATTTCATTTCTTGCCATGCAAACCGGATTTTGAGGATTTTGAAAAGATTTCAGCTTTTTATTTAGATTGCTTAGCATCTCATCAAAATCATATTTGCAAGCCGGTCTTCCCCCTGTCATAAAATTTTCCGTATCAAGAAAATCGGCATCAGTAAGGCATGAATAAAGCATCCTTGTAAAAAATGCAAACGAAAAGCCATCGCTTTCTTTTTGATTAAAAATAGAAGAAGGATTTTCAATTTTTTTAAATTCTATCTTAGGCATTTTGTTTTTATAATCAGGAATCTCGGCATTAAGCCTTGCATAAAGCGTCCCTCCGCTTACATCGCCCGGAGTTCCTGAATCCATAAGTCCGCTGTGATGGCCGGCAATGGCATATGATATCAATTTCCCCAACAGCCCAAAATCAATATAAACTTCTTTTGCCCCTGCCGTCGAATGGTCACATTTGCCTCCCTGCCCGTTTATTCTTTTTTGAAATTCATCCGAACATTTGCCTATATCATGTCCAATTCCGGTATTATATGCAATTTCTCCCGCACCAAATTGTTTCCCAAACTCTTCCGCCAAACGTGCAGTATTAAGCAAATGTTCTTCCAATGATTGCTTTCTTATCCCATCTTCGCTTATATGCGCCAGCATAACTTAATACCTCAATTTTTTAATATAATTTTCACTTAATCCCCTTCAAATGCTTGTTAAATTTTTCAACTGTTTCCTTTGGGGAGATAATTTTTATCTTTCCTTCAAATTGGCAAATCCAGCCAAAAAGAGTCGGGGAGATTTCTGTTTCCACATCAATCAAAAAATTATTTTTATATGTTTCATAATTCTCTTGCGGGCCGAATTTATCCACCCAATAAGTTATGGCGCTTGGCTCAACCGAAAATCTCACTTTCTTTCTTTCGCCTGAAAACATATTGAAATCTACATTGCAAACGCTATCGGCCTCAAAATTATCCGGGTACTTAAATTTTTCTTTAAGCACTTTTAATTCAGCTATCCTGTCAATGCGTATGTTTATAATTTTAGAATGCTTTTGGCTGTACCCTACAACATAATATTTCCCATCATTAAACACAAAATCATACGGATGAAAAATATATTCCTCTCCTGAATGTTTAAAATCCTGCTTGTTTGGAGCAACAAATTCCAGCATTTTAAAACTTACCTTGAAATGCTTGATGCTTGCATACATAAGTTCATTTGCATTGTAAAGCACATTCTTATCACTTGTTTTTATGGGATGTATCTTATATGGAATCAAGTTTTCCCTGTTATACTTGCTTTCAAATTTTAAAATTTTCTTTATAAGCTCCTCTTTCTGCTTCACGGGAATGCAATTTGAATAAGCTACCGCATCCACCAAAAGCTTTAATTCCGTATTATCAAACATCCGCTCCGTCACAGCATATTTATTTCCGCTGCTGCGCTCTGTTTCAACCTTAAATCCCGCTTCCCTTATTGCTTCAATATCATGCGGAATGGTTTTTCTAAAAACTTCAATTCCCTGTGCTTCCAGCTTTTCTATAATTTCATTCGTCGAAAGCCAATGTTCTCCGTCAGTTTCCTCCAAAAGCAGTTTTAATAAGGAAAATACCCGTATTTTATTTTTCATAAACTCACCTTATTTGCCAAAATAACCTACTTTATGCTTTATTATACCATTCCAATTTTTTATAATCAATACAAAAATATCTGCTTGATAATAAAATGGTCAAATTTTTATCCATTTAAATTCGATTTTCTCAATAAAAAACAAAAAGCCGCGGCAGCAGTGCCGCGGCAGCAAAAAAATCATCTTTTTAATGCTTTTATAAGGTCATCAATTTTATCAGTCTTTTCCCAGGCAACATTCAAGTCCTCACGGCCCATGTGTCCATAAGCCGCAAGCTTTCTGTACTGGGGTTTTCTTAAATCAAGAGCTTTTATTATTGCTTCTGGACGCAAATCAAATACCTTTTCAACCGCCTTTGCAATTTCATCATCCGAAACGATTCCCGTACCAAATGTGTCAACCATTATCGAAACCGGTTTTGCAACGCCTATCGCATAAGCAAGCTGGATTTCGCACTTCCTTGCAAACTTGGCGGCAACAATGTTCTTTGCCACATACCTTGCAGCATATGCCGCTGAACGGTCAACCTTTGTAGGGTCTTTGCCGGAAAAAGCTCCTCCGCCATGCCTTGCATATCCGCCGTAAGTATCAACGATTATCTTTCTTCCGGTAAGGCCGCTGTCGCCCTGAGGTCCGCCTATTACAAATCTTCCGGTTGGATTTATAAAGTAAATCGTCTTATCGTCAAGCAATTCAGCTGGAATAACCGGCTTTATAACATGCTCGATTATATCATTTCTTATTTGTTCAAGAGAAACATCGGGAGAATGCTGTGAAGAAACCACAACCGTATCCACCCTTGCAGGCTTGCCGTCAATATACTCAACGGTAACTTGAGTTTTCCCGTCAGGTCTTAAATAGTCAAGAGTCTTGTTTTTTCTTACTTCGGTAAGCTTTAAAGCAAGCTTATGCGCAAGCGAAATCGGCATTGGCATAAGTTCCGGAGTTTCATCGCACGCAAATCCGAACATCATGCCCTGGTCTCCGGCGCCGGTAGCAAATTCATCATTCAAAAGCCCCTGTTTTGCTTCAAATGCCTTGTCAACCCCCATTGCAATATCGCCGGATTGTTCATGTATAGAAGTAATTACCGCACAGGTATTCCCGTCAAAACCAAACTTTGCCCTGTCATAGCCTATATCAAGCACTACCTGTCTTGCTATTTTAGGAATATCCACATAGCACGAGGTCGAAATTTCCCCCATGCAAAGTATCATGCCGGTAGTTGCGCAGGTTTCGCATGCCACCCTTGCGTCAGGGTCACAGGTTAAAATTTCATCAAGTATCGCATCTGAAATTTGGTCGCAGATTTTATCGGGATGCCCTTCGGTAACCGATTCGGACGTAAATAAAATTTTTGACATTTTTGTTTCCTCCTAAATTTAATTATATAAAACAAAAGCTTTCGAACTTTTAAAGTCCGAAAGCTAATTGAATCTTTTTAAAATTCCTCATCTCTCGGATTAACCGCAGGAATTGGCACCTTGTTTTGCTCTTAAAGCACACAGGTTGCCGGGCTTCATAGGACCTGTCCCTCCACCACTCTTGATAAGGCTATTAAATTTTCATTTATTATATCCTATATTTTTTCCTTTGTCAAGCTATTTATGTAAAACAGCTGAAAGCTTTTTATACGAAACCAGAGTTGCCACAGATGCAACTACACCTTTTACAAGGTTAAACGGCGCGGTTGCAAAAAGCACAAGGGTTTTCAAGTCAACGATGCTCTTGTTTATTGCATTCCCCATCTGAACAAAAGCGTCAATCGGAGCATTGAATGCTTTTGCATAAAGCGGGATGAGCAAATAGTAATTCATAAGACTTCCCACCGCAACAAGGCTCAAGGTTCCAGCGGCAAGGCCTATCAAAGCTCCCTTAAAGCTGTTTGTCTTTCTGTAAATTACCGATGCGGGAATTATGAAAGCGCAGCCTATTGCAAAATTTGCAAATTCACCCACTCCGGCGGTTGACGTTCCGTTTATCAGCAAATTAAGAAGATTTTTTAAAAGCTCAATAGTAACTCCCGCAACAGGGCCCAATGTAAAAGCGCCTATTGCAACTACAATTTCGCTTAAATCAAGCCTGTAAAAATTCGGGGCAAACGGCAGCGGAAATTCAAAAAGCATCACCACAGTTGAAATTGCCGACAACAGCGCCGTAAGCGTCATCATCCTTACCGAAATTCTTCCGTTTTTGCCAATGAGATTCGTTGTGTTCATTTTGATTACCTCCAATAATATTTTCCCTTTCGGGTATTTATTAATAAAGGCAAATCTGCAGCAAAAACGCCCGCAATACATATTGCGGGCGTGGGTGGATGTGTTTTTTGCGCACACCGTTTCTTTCATCCGGACTTTACCGTCGGTTTTGGAATCGCACCAAATCGGCACCTTGCGGCGCTCGCAGACTAAGCCTTGCGGCCATCACTGCCGGTGGGGAATTGCACCCCGCCCTGAAACAGATTTGCAATTATTGCATTATTTATTTTTCCGGATTACTCGTTTCCTTCCGGATTTTCGGAATCGTCAAAGTCAAATTCAAGGGTTTCTCCGCAGTTGGGGCACTCCATTGAACCTTCTTCAAGCATTTCCTCGTCTATGCAGATTGTATCTCCGCAGGAAGGACAAGTAACTTCATAAAGCTCGTTGTCGTCCATATCAAGCTCTTCATCGTCATCGTCTTCATCGCCGCAGCAGCATTCATCGTCATCGCAGCAGCACTCGTCGTCGTCATCATACAGAGCTTCCTCAACATCGCCCAAATCCTGGTCAATCGTATCTACAAGTTCCGTAATTTCGTCAATCTCTTCCTGCATGCCTTCAACCGCATCGCTGATTTCCTCAAGGATGTCAGCCATTTGGACAAGAATTTTGCCTTCCTTGGTTGAAACGTCAATTTCCAGACCATCCATCAGGCCTTTGAGATAGGACACCTTTTCTGAAAGCCCCATAACACTTTCCTCCCTAAACAAAATTGCGCATTACAACAAGCAATATTTATTGTAATTATGCGCGCTCCATATATTCACCCGTGCGAGTGTCAATTTTAACCTTATCGCCGGTTTCAATAAATAATGGAACCTTAATTTCAGCGCCGGTTTCAAGTTTTGCCGGCTTTGTTGCGTTAGTTGCGGTATCTCCCTTAAAGCCCGGTTCTGTTTCAACAACCTCAAGCTCAACAAAGAACGGAGGTTCAACTCCAAAAACGTTGCCCTTATAAGAAAGCACCTTAACTTCCATATTTTCCTTTACAAACGCAAAGCTCGGACCAAGCTTGTTTTTGTTTATCGGAATCTGCTCATATGTTTCGTTATCCATGAAATAATAAAGGTCGCCGTCCGAATAAAGATACTGCATGTCTTTTCTTTCAACAAAAGCAGTCGGGAACTTGTCTGTCGGGCTGAAAGTCCTTTCAACTACGGCTCCGGTAATAACGTTTCTATACTTTGTCCTTACAAAAGCGGCTCCCTTTCCGGGCTTAACGTGCTGGAATTCTATTACCTGAAGAACGTCGCCGTCCATTTCAAACGTTACTCCGTTTCTGAAATCGCCTGCTGTTATCATAAATACCCTCCATAAAAATCGTCTTTATGCCAAAAAACAAGTCGGCACAACTTAAATATATTTTACCCTAAAATTTATAAATTTGCAAGCATTTTTTATAGGCAGACAAAATTTTTTGACGTATTTGTAAGGTTTATACATCCATCCCCGGTAATTACGGCAAAATCTTCTATTCTTACGCCAAATTTCCCCGGAAGATATATGCCCGGCTCTACCGTAACGACCATATTTTCTTCCAGAACCGTTTCGCTTTTAGGCGAAGCAGTGGGAAACTCATGAATTTCAAGTCCGACGCCATGTCCAAGGCTATGCCCGAAATTCTCGCCGTATCCCGCATTGCTGATGATATCCCTTGCAATTTTATCAAGCTCGCTGCATTTCATCCCCGCTTTTGCGGCATTCAAAGCTTCAAGCTGCGCCTTTAAAACAATATCGTAAACCTTTTGCATTTCCCCGCTGGGATTTCCAAAGCAGACAGTCCTTGTCATATCGCTGTGGTAGCCGTCATAAA
>Ga0116192_1002770_pt1 | contig 11394 bp, 11 predicted proteins | sample AD_UKC113_MetaG_FD_89876 | JGI IMG/M metagenome (GOLD analysis project Ga0116192, IMG submission 89876) | Active sludge microbial communities of municipal wastewater-treating anaerobic digesters from Hong Kong - AD_UKC113_MetaG | ecosystem: Engineered > Bioreactor > Anaerobic > Digestate...
ATAAAAGTATTAGCGATAAAAGTATTAGCGATAAAAGTATTAGCGATAAAAGTATTAGCGATAAAAGTATTAGCGATAAAAGTGTTGGCGATAAAAGTAATAAAAATGTAAAGGAAAAGGAAAAAATACATATTGATCCATTTGTGGGTGTTGGGAATAACAATCAAGAATATTGTGTTAACGATATTTATCAAAATATGGAAACATTGGAAGATATTAAATATAAGGATCCATGTCTTGGTTCCTTGGTATCATTTTTAAGTATTGACAAATTAATTGATATTGATAAAATAACAGATCAACTCAATAACATGACACAAGAAGACATTGAAAAAGCTACTGATAACATTCAATCATTATTAAGTACTCATGATCCAAATACTCAATCATTTTTAAAAAATATGTTAGACAAAATTCGAGATGAGTTAAAAAATGTGGATTTAAGTCAAGGTACTAGTGCTGAAAAAATAGAAAAATTAACAGGTATAGTTGGTAATGTAACTTCAGGAATGAAAAATCATGTAACAAATGGAAATGTTGATGTTAAAAGTATGTTAAATAATGCACATGGTTTATTTAAAGAAATTGCAACAAGTGATAATGTTAAGCCAGAAGAAAGGGAACAAATTAATAATCTCAGTTCATTTTTTAACGGTTTGAAAAACGATCCAAGTAAGATAGGTAACAAAAAATATATGAATGATATGTTTAAGCAAGTGGGCGTGGATCCAAAACAATTTAAAAAAATGACAAAATCATTTAAAAAATAATTATTATTCTGTACTTGTATAAGATTGTGATGATGTCTCGTATGTACTATTAGTATCACTCTGGGAACTTGCATCATTACTGGATTCATTGCTTTTATTAGTATGTAGTTTGTCAATTTGGTTATTGTTTTGTTTGTTAATTTGGTTATTATTCTGTTTAATTGTTTTTAACAAAGATGATAAATTTGAGTTATTGAGTAATTTTTTAATATCATAATTATTAATGTTTATATTTTTTTTTTTAGTATTACCATCATTAATCTTCGCGACCAACGTACCATAGTTATCAAAACATAAAGGTTTTACGTAAACAGAGTCAACCGTCAGCTTATCTGGGTTCGTATGTAAATTATATTCCCAAATTATTTCATCTAAATCAGAATCCATATTATAGGAATTAGTAAGTTGAATTCCTTGTTTTGTTAACAAAAATAACTTTTTCAAATAAGAAGCTTTCTCGATTGTATTTGTGTCTGCACTTGGTGATATCGTTTTAATTTGTTTTGATTTACACGTAGACAAAGTATCACCGAACTCATTGTGCAATGATTTATTTGAAGACATTGAACTTTGGTCAATAATTTTAACTGTCCAAAAATCTAAATTTTTTTTAATCAAGTCAAAATCCAAACCAGTATATTGACTAATAGGTATACAATTATAATAAACAACATACATTGGTGTATATTGAACAAGATAATAATCGTTACTCAAATCATCAAAATTATCAACATCGATAAACATATAATAATATTTTGGGTATTTTTTGGCAAGATCAATAATCGGCCCATAAATATTGTTATCGATGCTTGGTCTAATGTAAATGAGAATTATTAATATATCTTTTTTTTTATTTATAGTTTTAGTTAATTTCAATTTACTGTCTATTCTAAAAACATTTTGATTCGACATTCGATTTAATATACAAAAGTAATATGTTTAAATAGTATATTTCTACACGCAACGATATTATTAACAACTATAATTCTGTAGCCATATAATATACATTCAAATAATGACGAATAAAATTGTTAGCGATAAATCAAAACAAATTGGTGAAATATTTTGGTTTGATAAATTTAACGAGCTTTATAGGAATGGTAACTACAAAAAAATCTTAATTAAAAAAAACATGAATAGAAACGAGTTTTTTAATGCGGTCACAAGATGTATTATTTTAATTGCAATTATTCTTTTAATCATTATTGGTAGTGTAAATATATTAGGTTTACTTTTTGTTATATTAATTATGATTATTGTAATTTACTATTTGATGCAATATTCTATTAATGATGATAATGAAAATTTTGATAATGTTGATTATGATAAAATAAGTGAAAACACAATAGATTCGTTGGTACCAACAAATACAATAATAAATAATTTATACACAAATTCTTGTCGATCATCACGATCCAGTAACAGTTTAAATAATAGTTTATATGACAACAAATATAAAAAACTTGAAGAAATTAATAGTATTTATAATTTTTCAAATTTACAAAATAACATTAATGTGTGTGATTTTAATCCTTCGAATATTTCAGAAGATAAGATTAATGATGGTTATAATAATTATGAATTAAATAAATTGCGTTCTGACATGTTTGAAACTGTTGATAATGTGTTCGAAAAAAAGAACCATGAAAGACAATTTAATACTATACCTAATCATTCAGATCCGACCGCCGAAGACATAGCACGTAAATGGATTTATGCAACACCTGTCACATGTAAAGAAACATCCGGGCAATGTTTGGAATATGAGGATTTAAGTAGAAAAAGGAGTCCGATAATATAATATTTCATACGATTTATTATAATTATTATAAAATAATAATTATGTAGTTTTCTGATAATTTATTTGATTATGTAATATATAAAAATAACATCATGGAGTATAATTTTAGAAAATTAGATTATATGGATTATTATCGTGAATATTTAAATTTATTAAGTGAGTTGACAGTATGTAATTATGAAAACATTAATTTCAAAGATTTTTGCGATAGATTAGATTTAATTATTCGATCAAATACACATATTTATGTATTGGAACATAATAACAAAATTATCGCGACAGGTACGTTACTGATCGAAAATAAATTTATACATGATTTATCTTGCGTTGGTCACATTGAAGATGTTGTAATAAAAAAAGAGTTTAGAGGATTTAAGATAGGTAAAAAAATCATTGAATATTTAACTGGAATAGCAAAAGAAAATAATTGTTATAAAACAATATTGGACTGTGGAAACCATAATATATCTTTTTATGAAAAATGTAATTTTAAAGTTAATGGGACGCAAATGAGTATGTATTTCGAATAATGGAAAGAATTATATTTAAAAATGATTTTTAAATACAATATGCGAAAAATATATATAATAAAAATATTAAATTATATATATACAAGTAAAATTTACTAATGAATACTACATATCCGTTAGATTCTATCATTACATTAATAATATCCGAAAAAAATATAAATAAAGAACAAGTAACTTGTGATGACATTAAAGAATATTTAGCAAGAACAGACGATCAAGGCACCAGACTTTACAACATTAGTTATAAAGAAGATTTAGATAATGATATGATACTTTTCTATTATAATGAACAACACGAAAATATTGTAAATACCCCGCAAACAAATTCTACAGAAAATGCTTGTAAAAGTTGTATTTATGTGAGAAGCACTTTGCAATATATTTGTTCGCAATATGACAGAATTGTGTATAATGAAGATACATTAAAATTACTAAATTCAGAATTAGATAACGCGATTGTACAAAAATGTTATGAAGGAACTACATTGCTTGTGTTTAATCACAACGGTAAATGGTTTATATCAACAAGAAAATGTATTGATGCAAGTTCATCAACATGGGTAAGAAATCAATCATATAAAGATTTATTTGAAGAAGCAATAGGTATATCAAAAAATAATACTGGAAAACCTAAATCGATTGCCAATACTAAAGACTCGAAAGATTTAGATTTTTATAATATACTTGATCCAAATTTTGCTTACATTTTTATACTTGTTCACTATAAAAATAAAAATATTGTTAATTACAATCAACCATTTAAATATCAAAATAGATTTTATAAACAATTATATTTATGTAATGTTACTATAAAATGTACGTATGACGAAATAACAAGAAATAATTATATGATACCTAATATACCTTGGACAGAAGAAGTATATTTTCCAAGCGTTGCAGCTTTATTGGAAAAACTTGCTGAACATAATATTCAAGATATTACGAATAAAAACATTAGTACGGAAGGTTACGTTTTAAAAATTTATAAAAATAATGACAAACAAGGAAAGTTTATCATTGGTAAATTGCAAACGGACATATATAAATACATTATGTTTTATAAACCAAATGTGCAAAACATTTATCAAATATTTTTAGAATTTTACAAAAAAGACAAACTAACTGAATTACTACCTTATTTCAAAAAAGGAAAAAACAATATCATTTTAAAAATTCATAATTCAATGAAAATTTTAACGAAAGAAATGTTAGAATTGTATCATACCACTAGAAATAAAAAAAATGAAGAATTATATGATCAAATGCCTAAAATTTATAAAAAAGTACTTTACGATTTACATGGAATTTACATTAAAAATAAAAAATTAGAACAAAACGAAAATGATAATGAAATTAGTAACGAGAAACAAAATAAATCAATTAATATACATGATGTGTACAATTTCCTTAAAGAATTACCATTAAAACAATTGGTTAAAATATTCAAGGAACGTGAAAAATTAGTCGAGAATCCTAAAATTAAATGTCTTAATGATAAAGATAACGATATTGAAATCTATACAAAATTTATGTTAGATTAAATAAAAAAATTGATGATTTATTTATTTAAAAATTATATGTTTTGAATGTATTTTCATTTATAACTAAATTCTTTTTTTTATTTATGCATAGAAAACTTGAGTAATGAAATAAAAAAATAATTAATTTACTTGTGTAGTAAATAGTTATAGTAAATAATAAGTGATAGAGCGAACAATTTAGTATCAAGAGGTTAATATTTTCCGTTGTGTTTTTGATCATAATTGTTTTCATTACTTCCTTTAAGCATTTCGATTGTTTTTAATTTTTCTTTTAATTGATTTTCTATTTGTTCTAATCGTTTTAATCGGACGGATTATTCCAATTGACGCAATACTTGTTTAAATTGATTATTCAATTGTTTTAATTCAATTATCAATGATGATGATTGTACCTTACCACGGTTTAATTGTACTTCTGATTGTGCTATGGATTGCTCAAATTGTTCTAATTGTTCTAATCTGTCTAATTGTTCTAATCTGTCTAATTGTTCTAATCTGTCTAATTGTTCCAATACATGTTCAAATTGATTATTTAATTGTTTTAATTCAATTTTCAATAATGATGATTGTTTCTTATTACGGTTTAATTGTACTTCTGAACATGCACATCTGAAATGTTTGTTTTAGTTGATCGTTAAATTTTGAATTAATTTTTTTAAAAATGTCAGTGTAATATTCTATATCAATATTTTCGTATTGACTTGGTTAGCTTCATGCAATTTTCCCGATTAAATTTCAAAAGATCTTGTTTAGCAATTTCCAAGTTGTGTCTATAATTGGAAAATGGAATCACGTAACATATTATATCATATATATTAATTATTGTGTTGTAATCAGAATTTAAAATGCATTTATTTATTTCATTTCCTGCTTTAATATCGAAAATGTCATCATCTTGTGCGATGTAATGTGTGTTGCAAATACTATCATTGCAACGATTTTTGCTTTAATACACCATGCTTAGCATACATTGTAGTTGCAATACGACAAAATGATGATTTGCTGTGGTATGCTTGTAAAGAGGGGTGTTATGTTGCTTTCGTCTACTGTTTTAATGTTATCTGGAGTTAATGTTTCATTTGCTTGTTTGTTCATTTCGATAGGTATATTGTTATATTATTAATATTGGTTACTATTTCTAAGCTAATGTCTTGATCACATACTGCGATTTTGTCCATAATTCGTTGGTTGTTTAAAGTTATTATGAAAATTTTTAATCCATAATTATACTTTTATTGCGAGTAATGTGAAAATACTGTTTTTGATAAAAAAATGTTTGAATCAATATTGTTAATAATGGTGTTTTTCTTGGTCAATACAGGTTATTTAAAAGCACAATAGTATTATTAACATGATAAAATATTATTTAAAGGATAAAATAAATTATGATAGAAAATGAAATAAAAAATAATTCTTGCAATAAGTTGCGCAACCGACGATGAATATTTGATTGTACAACTTACAATTTAAAAATGCAAGTTTTTATTCATACCAAGCATGCCATAATACGTATATTTGTTTAAGTGTTTATCGCTTGCTTCAACTTCTTCGATAATATTTTTAATAATTACAGTTTTTGCTTCATTATGTTGATTTGGTGCTATGTTACTCATTAAGTCATCAATTAGATTTGTAAAAGATTCTAAACTTTCAATAAATAGTTTTGTATGCTGTACATCAGGTAAATGCACCACATACAAATCTGAAAAATTTTCTTTAATGGAAATATATTTTTCAGGATTGTATTTCTTAAATTTAGCAGTATTATGACTAATATTTGTCGAGGTATCTCTTTCGGTAAGGGAATTATATATCAAAACCAAAATAGGTTTGGGACCATATCTTTGACGATGCACATAATTTAAAAATTCAAGTAGGGATTTATTACCAATGCTTCCTTTTATTACGTAACACATTATATTACAAGTATTTAATAATATATTGTAATATAAATCGAGGATGGCCATGTATTTTTCCGTAATACCATTGCAAACCTCCGAGCAATCCCCTTCGTGTTTGTCATGAGTATGTGTCGATGAAAGACCTTGGCAGTCCAATATACAATCTTCTTCGTTAATGCAATAGACATTAATACCACTTGTGATAGAACAGGTAAATCCTCCAGGTTTTAATAATGGACCACACTCCGTATTGGTTCTTGTTTTTTTATTCGCAATTCTTAAAGCTTGACACAAAATTGATTTACCTGAACCAGCGATACCAAAAAAAGCGATAGTTCTTTTAAATTTATCTATACGTTTGTAATTGTTATGATAAAAGATATTATTATTTTCATATTCTTGTTTCAATTGAATTTGTGAAATACTACGATCGTCATTAAACATAGTCATAATCATTAAGTATTTTTTCGGACAAGGGTAATGTGTTTTGTTACCTTTTTTCGAATGATTACTTTTAAAACATTCATCACAAAACAAAGTATCACTGCATTGAAAGCATATAACCTTGCCAATCTTAACTTCACAGTCAGCACAACTTGGGAATGTGCTTTCATTAACATCCAAAAATGATGTTGTTTCACTTGAATACTCATTTGATTGATTCGTTTGTTCGTTTGCATCGTTAAGTGTTGCACCATAATTAACAATATTTTCCATTATAATTGATCGTAAATAATAAATATATTTGTGTACAATTTGCTCGCTATAATAATTTACCTCCAACCCACAATCCAAGTAGTCACAGCTCCCCTTAATTTCGTTGATTATATTTTTAATAATAGTTGACCTCAATTCGTCGCGGCGTATCGGTTTTATTTTATTCGTAAATTCTACCAAAGTCTCCATGCATTTATAGTATGGAATGCAAGTGTTGCTATAATCTGGAAGGTACATTACATACACATCCAAAAATCTTTGTTTCAATTGATGATAGATATTAGGTGAATTATTTTTAAAATTATTAGTACAAGATTCTACACTAATGTTGTGCCCGTCAACAGCTTTAAAATCCATGTTTAGTGCGAGATTACGTATAATAATCAGTGTTGATTTTATACTATTGTTTATACCATACGGCGTCAACCCTTCCAAGAGATCATTTATATAGCACAACGACGAGCGCGTCACAAAGTATATTATATCGCAAATATTAATTGTCACGTTATAACCACATTCAGAAATGCAGCTATTTTTTTTATTATCTCTTTTGGGCAGAAACGTTTGACAATCTAATATTCTATTTCCTGCACCAATATCATAAATATTAACACCCTCTGTACATTGTTCCGTGTTGCCATGGCGATTTATTAGTGGTGTGTGTGTAGCCATTCCATGTTTAACATTCATAGCTACTAAAGCATGACAAAATAATGATTTACCACTTGCATGGTTTCCGTGGACTGCAGAGAGTATATTGCTTTCATCTATTATTTTAAAGTTATCAGGCTTAAACACACTATAACATTGTTCTTGTTTTTTTGATTTTCTGAAACTAAATAATTTGGTTTTAACTTGTTTGTAAAGTATTTTTTGGGCAACGGTTCATGTGTGTTTTCCATTTTTGTTCCTTTGTGATACTCTTTAAAACAATCATCACAAAAAAATGCGTAATTATCTTCGCAAGCATTTTGGTCACTACATAAAGAGCATACAACAGTACTTGGTTTCGTTTCACATATTACGCAAATTTTATCTACGAATAAATTTTCATCAGCTGAATTATTATATAGTGTTAACGATATCTCATCTGTTTGTTTGTTCATTTCGTTAAGCATCTCACCATAAATATTGATATCATTTATAATAGCAGTTTCTATTTCTGGATTAAGATCTTGGTAACACGTGATTTTGTCCATAATTAGCTTATTGTTTCAAGTTGTTACAATAATTTTCAATCGAGTGGATAGATGTTCACAATTTCAATTTTTAATTTATAATCACATTTATTTACTATACTTTTTATTATTCCATATACAACCTTTTTTACATATGGGATAAATTATTCATAAATCACAAAAAAAAATATAACTTAATAAACACCTTTATGTAATGAAACATACTTTTCTATAACATAATATATTCGTTGCAAATAGTGCATAAACTTTGTAAATATTGAAAAATTAAATCCTTATCACTTTGGTTTAGTTTACGCCAATAATTTTTAAACTCTAGTAAATTAATACCATAATCTTTTAGCTCTTTATCACATTTGATTTCATCTTTTTCAATTTCCTTAAAAAAATATTCTTCGTTTTCGGTGTCAATAAAATCTTTATACTTGAGTACTTTGATAACAAAATAATCAATAAACTTTGTCATGTTGGCGGGATTTAATTTTTTATGAACAGTATTAATTTCAGCAATATTTTTACCAATTAACGAAGATGGGCATATTGTTGCAATGTAATTAGCCATATTAAAAAATATTTCATTAAAGTCATTTATTAACATTGATCGATTTCCTTTTGTAGACATTATTATTATGTTAGTAATATATTTATAGATTTCCTAAGATAAATGTAATTTTAAACGCACTCATTTTATCATTTTAACATAATATTTATCATTACAAAAAATATTAGCTAAAGTACGTTATTATTCATAATTTAGATGCTTATACAATTTAAAAATGAAATAAAATATATAACGCATTTAAGTATATATATAATATATAATTTAATATAGAAGTTAATAATGGCAAATATTTCAATTACGCAAGAATCAATAACTGAACATGTCGATTTAGAACAAAGTCAACTTGTATTAAAAATAAGTGGTAAATCAGTTAATTGTACTATTGTTAACACACTTAGACGGGTATCATATGATTTAATTCCAACTTATGCTTTTGCTAGTGATGCAATTAAAATAGAAAAAAACACATCAAAATATAATAATGATATGATGAGGTTAAAATTATCACAAATAGGATATCCAGGATATATTTTTAAACATCCAAATTTTAAAATGCCTACTTTTATTTTACCTGAACACTTTTGGAAAAATGTAGATTATTCAAATAGAAAACGTGAATTACACGAAAACGATAAATATAAAATAGAAATGTATATTAATAAAGTAAATGATACCGCAACTACAATAAATGTTACATCTCATGATATTGCTTTTTATGAAAATGGGCAAAAAATCACATATTCTTATAAAAAATCACCTTGTTTAATTTTGGGGTTAAATCCTGGTGAAGAATTTAAATGCTATGCCGTCGCACAATTAGGTATCGGGGAAGTAAATAATATTTGGTCCGCAGCCGGAAATGTATTTTATGAGCAATTAAAAGATGATGAAAGTGAATATATGTTCACAATTGAAAGTGCAGGACAAATAAAAGAATATGAAATTTTAGTAAAAAGTTGTGAAATAATTAAAATCAAATTGAATCAAATTAAAGAAATAGTATTAAAACAACATAATACAGAAGAAAATAAAAATCAACCAAGAATTACTTTAATTTTAACTAATGAAGATCATACAATTGGCCAATTATTGAATAGAGCTTTGCAAGAACACCCTAACGTGAAATTTTCTGGCATTGCAATGAAAGATAATTTAGTTAAGGAAGTATTATTTAAAATAGTGACAAATGATAAAAAAGTATTGGAAACAATATTTGAATGCATTGATTATTTAAGTAATTTATTTACAAAAATGAGTGCTGATTTCACAAAAATGATGAAATGATAATTTAAAATAGTCAAGGTAAATATAAAACAATTATTTTATTTGTTAAAATATAATACAATTAATTTTTTATGCAAAAACATAGTAATTTAGATTACGATTTTAATTACAACGGTAAGATTAATTTTGAAAAAAAAACTATTCATGATAAATATGAAGCACAAATTGAAAAAATTAATAATGCTGTTTTTTTAGATGGTACAATGAGTTTGGAACCAAGATTACAAGAATATCTTAAAAAAAAAATATTTTACAAAAGAGAAGGATTTGAACCGCACATCAAATTGAGCAAAACTTATCAAATTACACCCCAAGACAGAATTGCAATGAAGAATTTTTTAAATGGTAAAACTAATATTTATACAAAAGGTAACTATAATACGCAACAACAAAATAAAATACCAGAAAAAAAATTTACTTTTCTTGCTGATCAACTTAAACATGATAAGAGAGTACCTAAAATTGATTATATGCCAAACAAGTACAAAAATATAAAGGAAATTAAAACAATGGGTATGTTTGGGGAAGAAGTGCCATGTAACGAAATATCAGATATAATAGATGCAAGAGATTTTATTATTAGAGATGAAAAAGATGAAAAATATAGAATGCAAACACAAAGTAATATTAATAATTTGCGTTATAGTCAAGACAATTTATACCAAGACAATTCACAAGATAGGTTTAAGATCGCATCGCAAATGTTTAATCGATCAAGTCGTCTGTAAAAATTATAAATAAAAACAATAAAAAAATAATATTGTATATAAATAATTGATTATTATTACTATTATAGAACTGACAAAACGGGCAAGTTAATAATTAAATCATTATAAAAAATTTAATATAAACAAATAATTTTATATAACGTAATAATATAATATGAATAACATAAATTTTGGAGCTACTAATCAGTTAATATATGATAACTGTGCTTATCAAAAAGATTTACAAATGAGTGTGACTCCAGGCAATTATAGATTGTATATGGGGCAAGCAGAAAACGAGAACAAATGCATTTTAGGTGGTAGAGTTTTTTACAAACAAGATCCTTGTATTGTCAATGTAGAGTCTGAATTGAGAAATATCACA
>Ga0116192_1002776_pt1 | contig 11380 bp, 9 predicted proteins | sample AD_UKC113_MetaG_FD_89876 | JGI IMG/M metagenome (GOLD analysis project Ga0116192, IMG submission 89876) | Active sludge microbial communities of municipal wastewater-treating anaerobic digesters from Hong Kong - AD_UKC113_MetaG | ecosystem: Engineered > Bioreactor > Anaerobic > Digestate | place...
AGCGTACCCCCAAATTCGCTTGTGTATCACGAAAGCAAGGTAACAGTGAGGGAGAGAGAGCAACTTGGTTTTGCCGATGGTTACTCATGAATACAGCATGACTGCCATAGACTATAGGAATTTGAGTTGAATTACGGCGTACTCAAATCTTAGGTTACAGTGAATTAATTTTTGTAGAGCTGGTGTGAAACGATACGATATGGAGAATAGACACGCCCTACAGCTTTGAAAGTGCAGACTGCTCTACTCCAAGTTCCCTGTATCATTTTAAACATGGCGAGGTGGGAGTCTTTCTGCAAAGCAAATATTTGTAAACTAAACAAGTAAAATTAATACCAATGAAGTTTGAAACAGCTATAGAGTCATTTGGAAATACCCCGCACATAAGGTTGTCAAGGTTATTTCCAACCCATCAGGTTTGGATAAAGGATGAAAGGCGTAACCCTAGCGGAAGCATCAAGGACAGAGCGGCTTATGCGATGGTCGAAGAAGCAGAAAGAAGCGGCAGGTTGGCTAGAGGAGGTGTAATAGTTGAGCCTACATCTGGAAATACCGGCATTGGCCTGGCCATGATAGCAACAGTAAAAGGATACAGGCTAATACTGACCATGCCCGAAACCATGTCTGCCGAGCGCAGAAAGCTACTGAAAGCCTTCGGTGCTGAATTAGTGCTTACCCCTGCTTCGGAAGGAATGCAGGGGGCTATAGAAAAGGCCAAAGCAATACTCAGTCAAATACCTGATTCATGGATGCCCATGCAGTTTGATAACCATGCAAATGCAGATATTCACTTCCGAACAACTGCTGCAGAAATATTAGCCGATTTTCCCGAAGGGGTTGATTTTTTGGTAGCTGGAGTTGGAACAGCTGGCCATGCTACTGGTTGTGCCGCTCGACTAAAGGAAATTTTTCCTGGTTTGAATTTGGCGGTGGTTGAACCCGAATCCTCACCCGTTATTTCGGGTGGGAGTGCGGGCGATCATTTCCTGCAGGGAATTGGCGCTGGGTTTATACCACCCAACATCAATTTAGCGCTTATTGATAGGATTGTTAGGGTAGCGAATGATGAAGCCTTTGCCATGGTGCGCCGACTAGCGCGAGAAGAGGGCATGCTGGTTGGCATTTCAACCGGGGCAAATCTGGTTGCAGTGGAGAAAATTATTGCAGGAGTTGAAAAATCTATTAGCATATTAACGTTCGCCTACGACAGTGCAGAGAGGTATCTGAGTATAGATGACCTATGGCAGGAATAGCGGATGTAAACCGCATGTTCATGCTGTGTTTTTCATGCATACTCTTTGGATTATTGCATGCAGACAATCATTGATCGGGCTGTTAAATGATTTAATCCATTGGTAAAAGTAGGTAAGCAAATCGGATTGTAAGTAAACCTTATGGAATTGGCTAGTAGGACGATCTGCCCAGAACTACTACTTCAATTATTTCGGGGACGATAGAGCTCTCAAGCCGTTTGGCCGCTTTGTCGAAGGTGCTTAAGCCAGCAGCCTCCCAGTCAAAATGAGAACCGGTTATGGGGTCTAAACTTCGGCGGTAAACCTCAACACCCTGTGCGTTGGTAACGTATATCAAAGCTGAAAGGCTTGCCTGCTTGTAACTGCCCGATTCTCCGGTTTTAGCAGTTGAGGCCTCAATGGTAATGGCAAAATCTGCATCGGATGTTTTTTCGGCTATCGGGAATCCCTCATCGGTGACTTTACGCTTTATGGCTTCGGCCAGAACGTTCTTTTGAGCGGGCTTGTCGAACAGCATTTCCCTGGTTACTACCGAAAATGTAGGCTTATCAATTCTTATTGAGGTTTCAACCGAAGGAACCTGAAATCGGGATAGAAGCTTACGCAAGTCAAAGTCGGTGGTGGCCTCCTGAACTATTGCGCTAAAGTCCAGCACAACGGCTATTTTTTCGACATTGCGTGAGGAGCTGACACGATCGACCGAAAAACAAGCTTTGCCATCACTACCGGTAATACTCTTGTTCATCAGCATTGGCTTTTCGGAGTAGCTTGCCCTAAGAGGCATTCCCTTTTGGGGAATACCAATACGATTGGTAACGCTGTAGGTTAACGAGCCGGCAGGAATTGGTTGTCCCATTCGTGCCAAAACCTCGGAAGGTCCGTTAAGCAGCAGGTTATTCAAGGTTTCGGTAAGCAGCTGGATTAGCTCATTTCCCAGAAAGATCTCCCTTCCCTGGTAGCTGGCAGTAACCGATTCGGCGAAGTATGGTTTGAGAGTCTCCAGTGCCCTAACTACCTGGAGCAGGCAGGTTCTGTAATCACCATTTTCAGCACTTTTCAATGCTTTATCATAGTAGTCGAGCGAGAGCGAAGCTGCTTTTGCCTTTTTCTCATCTGAAATTTTCCGGTAGGTTTCTTTCGAAAGGCGGTAGTAAACCCAGTAGTTTTGTGAATCCTCCCATGCTTCGGCCATCTCATATCCTTCAAGTTCCTTTTGAGCTTCGGCACGTATGCTTGCCGAGTAATCCTCGTAAAAATTTTGCTGGGTTTCAAAGGCGCTTATCACGGAGTTAGACGATATCTTTACCGAAATCTCGCTTGCCATATCAGCCAGTGCATTTTGTTTGGCAGCTTGTTGGTAATCGTTTGGGCTGCCTATTTTAGGGGCAGAACCTATACCAACGTAGTAAATTGAGGAGGTTGGGCGATTTTGTACCCACGATGGGGACGGAATTGTATCAACAGATTTTTTTGTTCCGCTACATGCAGCCAGCAACAATATGATGGAGGCAAGAGCAATCGTCGAGTAGCTGTTTTTAACCATAGTTTTTACTGTTCGGGATTATACCGGTTTATTCGTTCGGAAACCTGTTTGGACAGGGCAGCAATGGCCTTGTCGGTTAGCTGGTCAACTGAGGATATTTCCCTGCGGGCCTGTAGCATTTTTTGAAGTGCAGAAACATCGGCCGGGTTGTCGGATACAAAATCTTTTGGTGAATCCTTATTAATATTTTCCCAATATCCGGGGACAAGCTTTTCGGGCTTGCCGTTGAATACAGCATAGGTGGTTTCATCTGCTTGCTGGCTTCGGGCAATATCGGAAACCATCACGGCACCGGTCTCGGTTGATGTAAGCTGAAATTTCAGCGAGAAAGTTACCCGGTTCTGAATGCTGTAAACCTCGTAGGAAACCTTTTTATACTCCACCTTGTTCTCCGTTTCACCTGTTACGGGATTTTTCACCTTGGTTACCTCTTTAAGGTAGCCTCGCTTGTCGGATTTATTCAGACGGCCAGCATCCTGCTTACATTCAAGCACCTCGCCTGTTAGAATTGCTTTTGCAGCCAGTATTTTACCAACTTCAATGTCCGAGCCTTGTGTAAGGCTACGTTGTTGTTCCTCGATGATTTGTATGGTATTATCGGAGTCAACAATTTTAACGAAGGGGTTGTTAAGGGTATTTACTGAAGCAACCACCGAACTTTGTATGCGTTGGGTCAGGGCTTTAGTGCAGTAACTCCCTGTAAAATTGTTGACCTTTATGGTTATAATGGCTTTTTGGAGGGCATCACCCATCAGCATGGCGGCATCCTTGTAGCTGCCAAATTCGGTTACTATCTGGTTAAAATTTCCGTAGGATTTTCGGTAGTAACCACTTTCCATCAGCTGTTTCCCCTGTCGGTATAAGGGCTCACATTTAGATACCTTCAGCATTTCCTTCACGTTTCCATAGTCGGGTTCCAGCTTCTTAATCTCATCAAGCAGGGCTTCAGCTTGCTGAAACTTTTCAGCATCCATCTGCTGCTGGGCTTGAGCATACAACGTTTCAATATATCTAGGTTTGGCATCCTTGAAATAATCGGTAGCCCTACTATTAACCATTAGCTCAACGCCTAGCGAGGATGTTCGTTTACTAAAATCCACCGCATCAAGGTAGTCGTACACAGCTTCCTTCAAATTGTCCGATTCGTAAGCGGCTATTGATTTGTAGCACTTTTCATCAATCACTTTCTGACCTGTTCGTTTAAGCCCAACAATTGCATCCAGGTTGTCACGTTTCGAGGTTAGCGATTGGATGTACGATTCGGCTGCTAGCTCCCAAAGTCCAGCTTCCTCATACTTAATGCCTCGCTTGAGGTATTTTTTAGATACGCACCCTGTGCTGGCAACCAACAGGGCCAGAGTCGAAATTAAAATTATCTTTTTCATATTTAGCTGCACTAATATGAACCAATATGGAAAAACCTTTCTAGCGTAAAGTTAAGGAAATATGATATACCCGCAATGTTGGGTAATGATAAATTCAATTTTTTTACCTTTGATAGGTTGTAGTGGAATGATATTTTAAGGAGCTTAGCAGGCTATGTATAGTTTTTCTGCATGTGCGTTTTCTCATTTTATAAGCAGTTTGAAGGGTAAAATGCGCCAAGGTTTGCCTGGTGTAGAGGCACAGCTGTTGATGTCGCCCTCCATTCGTAAAAACGTGAATGGAAATAGCAGCTCAAATGGGCAATCCCGTCAAAGTGCAGTGCTAATCCTATTCTTTCCGGACGAAGACGAGACAAGGTTGGTTCTCATCAAAAGGCAAACCTACGAAGGGCTTCACAGCGGACAAGTGAGCCTTCCGGGTGGCAAATGGGAGGAAGTTGACGGATCGCTGGAACAAACCGCTCTGCGGGAGACATTTGAGGAGGTAGGTGTGAATCCTGAAAGGGTGGAGCTGGTTGGCAGGCTAACGCCTTTGTTCATTCCGGTTAGCAACATGATGGTGCAGCCAGTGGTGGGGTTTACGCCCGAGAAACCCGATTTTCATCCCAACCTACAGGAAGTTGACTACATCATAACCGTACCGGTGGAGCAGCTTTTTGACCAAAAAAATAAATCGGTGAGGGTTATATCGGTTAATGGTTCACCCATAACAGCTCCCTACTATAATGTGAATGGCGAGTTTGTGTGGGGTGCAACAGCCATGATTCTGGCAGAACTTGAAGCGGTTGCTTCCCGAAAGTAGGTCTATGGGGCTTTTGGCTTGGAGGTAGTGGTAGATTAATTTGGAGAGGCTACTGCTTAGGTCCAAAAAGGTTGATATGGCCCATTTTCTCCACCTTGGTTTTTAAGTACACCTCGTTGAAGGGGTTTGATGGGATAACCAGGGGAATATTTTCAACAATTTTTAAACCGTAACCCTCGAGACCCCTCATCTTTTTCGGATTATTGGTAATGAGCTTCATGTTGCTAACACCAACCTCGTGGAGGATACTGGCTCCTACGCCATAATCGCGTTCATCGGGTTGAAAGCCCAGCTCGATATTTGCTTCAACGGTGTCCAGCCCTTCTTCCTGTAGCTTGTAGGCGTGAATTTTGTTGAACAGGCCAATTCCTCTGCCCTCCTGGTTTAGGTAAACCAAAACTCCTTTTCCCTCATGTTCAATCATCTGCATGGCGCGGTGTAGCTGTGGTCCACAGTCGCATCTGTAGGAGCCAAATATATCACCAGTAACACAGGAGGAGTGGACTCTTACCAGTATAGGCTCGTCGGCCTCCCATTCCCCCTTGATTAGGGCAACATGTTCAAGTCCATTTGATTTCTGGCGGAAGGGAATAAGGTCGAAGTAGCCGAACTCGGTAGGAAGTTTAACCTTGAAACCTCTCTCGATGATGGTTTCGGAATGGAGCAGGAAGGCAATAAGGTCTTTTATGGAAATTATTTTTAGGTCAAATTTTTTTGCAATCTCGAGCAGCTGCGGGAGTCTGGCCATAGTTCCATCGTCATTCATAATCTCCACCAGCACTCCTCCCGGTGTTAACCCTGCCAAACGGGTGAGGTCAACGGCCGCCTCGGTATGTCCTGGCCTTCTAAGTACGCCTTTGTCCTTAGCCCTGAGGGGAAATATGTGGCCTGGGCGTCCCAAATCTTCAGGGGTTGTGCTGGGGTTAACAAGAGCCTTGACGGTTTTTGCCCTATCGGATGCCGATATCCCTGTGGTGCAACCATGTCCAAGCAAGTCAACAGAAACGGTGAAAGCGGTGTTGTGGGGGGCAGTGTTCCTATCAACCATAAGGTCGAGTTCCAGCTCATCGCATCGTTTCTCAGGTAGAGGAGCACAAATTAAACCCCTCCCGTGCTTGGCCATGAAGTTGATAATTTCGGGAGTAATAAGTTCTGCTGCCGCAATGAAATCGCCTTCGTTCTCCCTGTCTTCGTCATCCACCACTATGATAACTTTACCCTTACGAATTTCCTCCAGCGCTTCTTCAATGGTGTTGAGCTTTATGGAGCTATTGTCCTCTTTGATCATTTCTTGATGTGTATTTTTCGAAACTCGTTTGCAAAAGTAGCTTTTTGGAGCAATAAATATTCCGGACAATTGTCATGTTTCTCTTTTCGATTTGTCCCATTTAGGGTTGTGCTTATGTTGAATAAACTTAAAGAACCCAACAATTTCTGAAATGTTCATTAGGATTGCATAGTAGGGTAGGAACATGAGGTGGGGTATTGCCTTTCTGTTTCGTGCCAAATGGCCAAATAGACCCAGCAGAAAAAAGGAGAGCAGGATTACTAGGGTGAGCAGGTAAAACGGATTTTCTGATTCGGCTGCAATGATGAAGGCGTTGAAAAAAGGAAGGAGAAAAAGGCAAGCTGGAGCAAACGCCCAGCGAAGCACCTTATGGGAAAAATACTTAAAGGTATAACCGGGGTGGGGGAATGGGTTAAGAAGCTGCAGGTTGCGAAAAAGGAATTGAAATCCCCCCGCAGCAATTCTGACTTTACGCTTCATCTCCTCGCTAAAGTTGAGCGAACCATACTCGCTGGCAGCTGCATATCTTGAGTACTTTACCCGGTTACCACCCAGGATAATACGTGAAGAAATCTCAAAATCGTCAAGCAGCGTGTCGGGGGGTATTGGGGTAAAAAGTTCGGTTTTTATGGCAAAGAGCTCACCTGCCGCGCTTATGGTTGATCCGGTTGCTGACTCCATGCTTTTAATAAATGATTCGTACCTCCAGTAAATCCCTTCACCGGCTGAGGTTGGATTACCATTCTTACTGTTTAGTATTCTTTTCTCACCGGCAACTCCACCCGTTTTTGAGTCGGTGAGCGGTTTTACAAGTTCAATAAGCGAGTTGGGTTCAACAATGGTATTGGCGTCTGAAAAAACGGTAACCGGGGTTTGCACCAGCTTCATAGCCCTGTTGATAGCCTCAGCCTTACCCAACCTTTCGGTATGGTGAATGATGCTAACTTCCGGGTAATCTTTTAGCACCTCTTCTGTCCCGTCAGTTGAACCATCGGTTACCCATAGCTGGAAGACTTTTTCCGGTGGGTAGTTTAGCTGGTTGATGTTGGCAATTTTCTGCGACACCACAGCTTTCTCGTTGTAGGCAGCCACAACCATGGTTACCGCAGGCAGCTCTTCGGCTGAACTCTCCATGTTGGTTGCGGTGGAACGAGTCCATGAGTATATCTTTGCGGTAATCCAGAGCAGAAAAGTGTACCCGGCATAGGTGTAAAGTAGGATGAAGGCGAGAAGCCAAAATATCCAGATGCTCGTAGCCATCAAATCAAGCGTTGGTAAAAATTAGTAAGCTCCTTGGCCAGGTGGGTTGCATCAAAATGGCTGAAGGCAAATTCCTGTGCATTTTTAGAGATATAGCTTGCAGTTTCGGGTGAGCTTAATAGCCTGCAGACAGCTTGGGCAAATTCGTCGGGGGCATCGGCTATGAGTAGGTGTTCGTTGTTAACAGCCTTTATACCCCTTGAAGCCATGCTTGTTGCCACAATTGCTCTTCGGAGGAACATGCCCTCGATAATTTTCACCCGTATTCCACTTCCCGAGAACAACGGGGCTATCATAACGGGATAGGCGCTGAGGAATGTGGCCGAATCGGCAACCTGTCCGTAAAAGACAATATTTCTTTCCATCATAAGCCGCTCGGCCAACTCGCTGGTGGCGTTTCGCCCGGCAACGTAAAATTCAACTTCGGGAATTTCGGATTGTATCCTTGGCCAAACCCAGTCTATGAACCACATCAGGGCTTCGATGTTGGGCATCCAGTCAAGCGCTCCAATGTAGCAGAGTGATGGTTTATCGGGAGGGGTTGACTCCAGTGGCTGTTGTGGCGGAAAATACCCGGCAGGACAAACCACAGCGGGTTTGCTTAAGCCATTAGTAGTAAACCACTTGTAGTCGGGATCGCTAATGGCAACCAGGGCATCAATGTTGCTGTTTATATGTCTTTCAATCCGGGCTATACGTCGAGCCAGGAGGTTGAAGTACCATGCCCTTAGCTTGTTGCTTTCCTCGTTAGCCAAAGTTTCCCAAATATGATGCTCTACATTGTGGGCCCGCAAAACAATTTTACCGCTAAAGTGCTTTCGGATGGTTTTAACGTAGGGGTAGAGGTAGAGTCCCTCCAGCTGAACTATATCAAACTCGTTGCTGCGAAGGGTTTTAAGAATTATTCGTTTAAACGTTTTGCTGAAGTATCGTTGGATATTGTATGGTCTTCGGGTGAACAGGATGTTGTAAAAATACCCAAAAGGGGTTGTGGTCAGCGGAATGCTCAGGATTTCGAAGTTAATCTCGGAGAGAAGAGATTCCGGGATTCGCTCAATAGAGCTGGGGTGCTTGGGGGTGCTGAGCGTGAGTACGGTTACCGTGTTTCCTGCCTTCACAAGTCCTATGCACATGTTAAGGGTGGCCAGAGTTCCACCGTCCACTGGAGGGAATGGCGGTTTATGCGCTAGAACCAGTATTCTCATTGCCTTATGAATATAGCTCCTATGAGGGAGATGTTAATTGCCTGTGGTTACTTGTTGCTTTTTGCCTTCCGGCCAAGTCGAAGTATCTTTTTGAGTTTTTCGGTGTAGAAATCGGCATTCATTAGCGAAGAGTCGTTTGTAGCCTTGTAGGATAGAAAGATTCCCAAGGGTAGCAGTATGAATGATGAAACCCACATGCCCAGGCCGGGACTCCAGACCAGCTCTCGGGCAAACTTTTCTCCGGTAATGGTTATTATGTAGTATGCGATAAAGAAAAGAACCGAAATTACCACCGGCATACCCAATCCACCCTTTCTGATTATCGCCCCCAGGGGAGCTCCAATGAAAAAGAATACGAAGCAGGCAAAAGAAAGCGTGAACTTCCTGTTCCATTCAATCTTGTGCCGGCTGATGTACTTTTGCCTGTACTTGAATTCATCCTTTGAGTTGGATACGAATATTTTGGTGGAGCGGGCATTGTCGAGAGCTCTGGCAATGGCCATTTGTTTCTGTTCCGGTGATAGCTTGCTGAACAGCGAATCAAAATCCAGCTTGTAGGATACCGGCGAAGAACCGGTTCTCTTAAGCCAGTTAGGATTTCGCATGATGCTGTTTTGGGTAAGGTTCTGGGAAAAACTTTCAAGCTGCAGGTTTAGGGCGGTGGAGAGCGAATCCTCTGCCTTTTCGAGTTGTGAAAGGTTTAGCACCTGGTAGCTGTCCTTGAAAAAGCTCTCATCGGTGCGCTGAAGGTCAAATCCCTTGAGCTCAAAAACTATCACCTGTTTTTCAAAATATTGTTTTTGGGCAGGGTAGTTAGTGCTGGGATTTCTTCGTGAGCCCGATTTTTCCTTAACCTCTTTGTAGGAATACCCGTTGTAAAGGGTGGCAATTAAAAATTTCTGATCGCCTGTGGGCTTCATGTAGCCTGAGTCGGCATAGGTAACCGTGTTGTTGCCCTCGTCGGAGCTGTGGTCGTATATGAGGATGCGGTGCATAAGGTTAGTTTTGGTGTCCTTTTCAGCCACCTTGATGCTGTAACCCTCAATAAGGTTTGTGAAAACGCCTTCCTTTATAATCAACTCCGGTTTTTGCTGCTTAACGGAGTATAGAAGGGTTGACATTTTAAGGTTTGTATAGGGAAGCACGTTGTTAGAAAAGAAAAAAGCGCCTACGCTGATGAGGATAATGACAACTACTAGCGGTTCCAAAATTCGAGGGAGTGATATCCCCGCCGATTTCATGGCCAGCAGCTCGTTGTTTTCGCCCAGGTTGCCCATGGCCATTAATGCTGCTAAAAGCGTTGCCAAGGGCAGCGCCATGGGTACCAAACCTGCTGAAGCATAGAGCAATAGTTCGGTAATCACACTTCCATCAAGGCCTTTACCTACCAAATCGTCAATGTATTTCCAAAGAAACTGCATGAGCAGGGTAAACATGACAATAAAGAAGGTGAGCACAAGTGGCCCAAGGTATGATTTCAAAACAAAACGATGCAGTGTTTTCACGAATTTGCCCTCATATGGTTAAAAACAAGGGCAAAGGTAACCATTTTCCCAGAAATAGCTCTACCGGAGGCAATTCAACTCTATCATTATGCGCCAATGGCCTTTTTTAGCTCGTTAATTTGGTAGTTCCAAAGCGAGATAATTTCATCCCTTTCCTCCAAATCTTCAATTTCTTCTGTAACCAACAGCGAAAGCTCGTTGGTAATATCATCCCTGTTCAGCTGGAAGGTGAAGTGGTAGTTTGTTTTGGAGTTCCCCTCGGCCTCAATCCAACGAAACTTAATGTACTTGTTTTCCTTTTTTTCTACTAACTCGGCCTTTCGGGTTGAACCATTCCAGATGAACGTGTAGGTGTTGCCAAGCAGGTTAACATCATCGGCAAACCACTCCGACAGCCCGTAGGGGGTAAAAAGCCTTTGGAATAGAATGTTTGGGGTGGTGTTAACCCTGTACTCCAGCTTCACCTCGTATACCCCATTTCCCTCATCGTTTTTCATGTTCTCCATTGTTTACTTCAACTAGACTTGCAATATAACTTTTTAGGAAGATTTTGCCTAAGCTCCTGGATATTATTTATTAACAATTCGTGTTGATAACCATTTTCTAAACCGCAAAGTTGCGGGTTGATGCTAAATATTTACCGAACATTTTTTTGAGGTATTGAATTATTTTCTACTTTTGCGGCACAAATGTGGGTCTTGGCATGTTTTTTCATGACTAGTTAATACGTTCCTGGAACCAGGCATGGGTGTGCTGAGATTAAGGGAGAATAATCAGCGATAAATGCTTTAGGGCGAGGTAGCTCAGCTGGTTAGAGCGCATGATTCATAATCATGAGGTCGCGGGTTCAATTCCCGCCCTCGCTACTCTAAAAATCAAGCACTTATATCATAAAACGATGTAAGTGTTTTTTTTTGTATGTCGGGCAAACACTACTACACTACACTACCGGCAAGATGCAATTTCTTGCACACGCCGGCTTGGGAGTAAGCGATAGCGAATAGCAGGGATGTTGCGGGTGGTTGCAAATCTGGAAGAAGCATAAGTAAGGGCAGCGAGCAGACGCACGGAAATCCGATAGAAGGCTGACAAGCGGAGGGTGAGCGAGCCATGGATTGCGAATAACCCGAAGACCAATC
>Ga0116192_1002777_pt1 | contig 11379 bp, 12 predicted proteins | sample AD_UKC113_MetaG_FD_89876 | JGI IMG/M metagenome (GOLD analysis project Ga0116192, IMG submission 89876) | Active sludge microbial communities of municipal wastewater-treating anaerobic digesters from Hong Kong - AD_UKC113_MetaG | ecosystem: Engineered > Bioreactor > Anaerobic > Digestate...
AAGGCTCAGCATCAGATGGAATACTAAGTTCTTTACCCCATTCTTCTTTCCAGTTCATAAAAAAGTTATACAAAGAATTTATAACCGGTGCAGTTTGGTCGTTTAAATCTGTATTACATTGAAGATTACAACCATTTTGTAGAGAAAATTTAAAACGAATAAAATTATCGCTTCCAAACATAATAACTCCAGACCAAACAGCTTCTATACCGCTTTGTCCGTTATACATTTTCATAGTTGAACCATTTTCACCAATTGCGTCAAATTTAACCATTGGCGATACTGATTCTTTGAATTTATTTTCCCATTCTTCTATTTCAGAAGTGGTAATTTGAGGTGTAACTTTATTTGTCATCTAAATCTTCTTCTTTTGGTTTATGTCCGCCATAGAACAAATATAGTTCTATTTCTTCATCATTTTGAAGAACAGGCTTATACTTAGGTTTTGGCTTATCAGCCTCCGGTTCCTTTAAAGGTGTACGAACAACTGAAGCCACTTCATCCTCAATTAATTTTAAAAGTTGTTTATATTTCATTATAACTTGTCTAAAAAGAAAGATGATTTTTCCCAAAATGTCCGATAGTGTTTTTTCATCATATCCTTGAATATTGTTTTAACCTCATCCTTTGTTACTGGTTTTTTACCTCCCAAATCAAGTTCGGAACGTAAAACATCTCTAATAAAACTACGAAGTTCTTCCTTAGTCATATTAGCAACACTGGTTTCAGTTAAAATTTTTTTATCAGACATTTCAAATAAATAGGTAAAAAAAGCTTTATATTAGAATATACCCTTCTCTATCAACTTGACCATCATCATGCTTTTTTAACATTTGTCGAATTGACAAACCAAATGTTTTTTCTAAATGAGGGTTATCTTTAAATTTCCAATCTCCACCCCAGTCATATCCAGCGTTTTTAAATATGTTTACTACTTCCATCCAATCCTTTATTCCATCTTTATCTAAATCCACAGTAAGGTCCCATGAAATTTTACCATTTGGCAACAAAAGACAAAAATCACAATTTCCTCCAATTGAAATTTTTCCATTCCTTTTTACAACAATTGCTCCAGCTTCAGTGGTTACACAATAAACCATTCCTGAATAATTGGATTTTGTAACCAAAGACTTGCCATTACCGTTTCTTAGTTCTTGTGTTATTCTGTTGTGTGTATTAATTTCATAGCATAATGTATCATTTAAAAGAAAACGTCCATGAGGCATTTTTTTTCCTTTTTTATATTTTCTTTCTCTAATTGAACAGGAATATCCTAATCTTAAACATAATTCTATAAATGTGTCCGCTAATTTTTTACTTGCTGTATAATATGCAAAATGTGTTTTATAGTATGCCCCATCTCCATCAATTAATGCAATAAATAGTTTTTTAAGTAGATATTCGTCAGATTCTAATAAATATCTTTCAATATATTTTGTGTGTGAATTTCCTAATTTGAATAATATGCTCCACAACTCTTTAGAGTGTATGTGAAATCCAAATTTGTTTTCATTATAATGAAAACCAGTTTTATCTAAACACTCCTTTAATTTTTGTCTCACAGAACTTTTTTCGCTTTGATAAATTGATACTTTAAACCTATTGTTGTGACCTTTTTGTTCAAAAGTATTACTTCCGGCAACATGTCCTTCTGATAAAAACCATCCCATAAATTCCCACCAAGTTTCAGGTTCCATTAAATTAGAAAAAGGATAATGTTGTTCTTCAAGTACCTCTATATCTTGATATGAATATTTAGCTCTTTTTGAAAATGTATATAAAGAAGGTGAGTCAACAGGTAATTTTACCCATTCCTTGAATCCTGTTGGTATTTTATATTTATTATTAATTTGACTTGCTTCAATAAAATTCCAGCTTTCTGACCAAATATTATTTTTTTTATGTTTTACTACCATTTTGTGATTAGGAGTTATTAATTGGTCAACACTTCTTGTTTTAATATATATCATTTCGCCGGAATAATGATAACTAATAAAATGTTTCGGAATTTCAAATTTTCCAACTTCATCTTTAAATGTAGCTACCTCATCTGTTGGTTTTAAATCATAAAATTTTTTAAAACCTTCTTTAGTTAAAATTTCAGTATCTTCTGAGTAGCAAGCAAGTCCATAGTTATGATTACTCCAACCACCACGAGCATTAGTAACTATCGGACCAGGTTTACTCCGTCCTTGTGCATATAAAGCTTCTTGTTCAGCAAATGTTCTATAACCCTGAACTACTCTAATATTTACATTAGAATCTATGCACTTTTTTATAAGATGTAATATTTCATATCTAATCATAGGATGTAATCCCATAATTTTCTCGTAAGAACCACTATCGACTTTTGAGTTTCTCTGAATTTCCTGATTTATTATTGTTTGAACATCTTCTGTTGCTTCACCGGTAATTGATAAAGAATATAATTTTTGAAAATTTTGAATTGCTGTTTTGGTATTATTACCAAAATCACCATCATCTTTAAGATTATACCCTAAAGATTTTAAATGTTTTTGTAATGTTTGAACGTCTGAGTTTTTGTCGCCAAATTTTAAAGTAGTCATGAGTTTGTGTTTCCCATAAATACTTTATTAAATTACTTGTTCTTAATGATTTCCCAACTTTTTAGTTCGCGTGATTGATATGTTAAGCCAGTATCTCTGATAATAGGAAATGTTAAACTCTTATTAACACTAAGTTTTGAGTTTTGTCCTTTTACTTGTAAAAAATCATCACGTTTTAACTGTTGACTATCATCCGCTTCAATTACTTTAAAAAAGTCACCTAATTGGCGCTGTAATTTGATTGTAATATTACCATTAAAATGAAGCATAAGTATTTCACCGAAATTACATGAAAATATACTTTCTTCTTGTGGCGTATCTTGATTCATTTCATCTTGCGTAGTAGACAGCCCCATTGCACCGGAATTGGTTAAATCTTCTTCGCTAATCATTATAGGAGAACTCTCAAGGTCTTTTAATTCGCCCTGAATTTGAGCAAGCCTTTCTTCAAGCATTTTTTTCTTCTGTTGTCTTTTTACTTCTTCTGAAATGAGTGCAAAAAGTTCGTTTTTCTTAATAATCATGTTAAAAGCCGGTTTTTATTCAAATATAAATAGTTGGGTTTTTTCCTTTTTCTAAGGTTGTGTTTAATAATTCCAGTCTATAAATTTGTTAGAAATATTAGAAAAATTATAATTTTAAAGTGGTAAAGATAAAACGCATACGCACAAATTTTCAAGTACGATTTGGTTATATGCCGGAACTGAATAATTACATCAAGTCAATTCCTAAAGACCAAATACATACTGAAATGCAACAAATTGAAGTTAATGGTGAAATTTATGATGACTGGTTTCGTATTTGTAATAAATCAGGTATAAGTAAAATCCTTTGGTATTGCTGGGATAATAATGTAAAATATCAATATGAAAATGTAAAACAGGAAGATGTTGAAGAGTTGGAATTTTATGCCCGGAAGAAGAAAGAGAGATTTGATGAGACAAAAAAATTTAAGCAATCACCACCTGATATTACCGGAGATGATTATTCTTTTATGAAAATTGCTCCCTATGGCTATCAGAAAGAAGCTGTGAGATTCTTTGAGGCAGCGGATGGAAAAGCTTTATTGGGGGACCAACCTGGCGTAGGTAAAAGCTTGGAAATCAATGAGTTACTTGCAACACCGAACGGTTGGATTAGAATGGCTGATGTTAAAGTTGGCGATAAAATTTTTCATCATGATGGTACTGCCTATTCAGTTACCGGTGTATTTCCTCAGGGTAAACTCGATTCATATAGAGTGACATTCAATGATGATTTTACTATTGAATGTAGTATGGACCATTTATGGATGGTTCGAGACGTAAATCGGCGAAAAAGAAAAAAGGGTTGGATTGTAAAAACATTAAAAGAGTTAGTTGAAAGTGGGTTGCATTATCAACATAATGAAAATAGAGCTAAATCAAATCGTCATCCGGTTCTTAAATGGGAGATACCTATTGTACAACCAATTCAATACCCTGAACAAAATTATATTATTCATCCTTATATATTGGGCGCTGAAATTGGTGATGGTTATTTAATTTCAGGAGGTAATAATGGAAAAATTGAAATTTCTATTCCAAATTTTCAATTAGAAACTAAGACAAATTTGGAAAACGTTATTAATGATGGTTATAAATTTACAAAACATATCGGCCCTTGCCCATCATATAATTTAGTACAAAAAAATGTGACCAACTTTAATATTTATAATAGAGAAATAAAAAATCTTAAACTCAATGTAAAATCCGGACATAAATTTATTCCCAAGAATTATCTTATTGGTTCTATTGAGCAACGTATTGAATTACTTCAAGGATTGATGGATACTGATGGTAGTGCGAAGAAAAACAGAATTAACTATCATACTTCATCAAAACAATTAGCAAAAGACGTAGCAGAACTTGTTCAATCATTAGGTGGTCAAGCAATTATTAAATATTATAATCGTGACCATGAGAATAAATCAGCAGAATGGAGGGTGAATATTAGACTTAATATTTGCCCTTTTAAATTAGAAGAAAAGAGAAAAGAGTGGTGGCCAGCAAAGAGGAATTATGCTTCACGCTACATTAAAAGTGTTGAATATGTTGGTATGAAAGAGCATCAATGCATAAGTGTGGATTCGCCTGATAATACATTCGTTACACGACATTATATTGTGACTCATAACACTCTAAGTGCTTTATCATATGCTTGTAAACATAAATTTAAGACACTGGTAATTTGTCCAGCAACATTAAAACTGAACTGGCGCAATGAGATAAATAAGTTTAGCAATGAAAAGTGTTATATTTTTAAATATCAACCTCCAAAAAAAGAACGACATTTATTAACAACTCCAGAAGAGTCATTGATTCATATTATCAATTATGAGTCACTGGATACTTATTTGCAGTTTGATTATAGTCATAAGTGTAATAATCCATTTTGTGATTGGAAAGAAGTTAATCGGAACAAGAAATATAAAATTTGCCCAAAATGTTTTAAGGATAAATCAGTAAAGAGCCGTATTACTGACTTATGTCGTATTACTGATAAAAAAGGACTTGAGTTAAAAATTACCGACTACGATTTAATTGTATTGGATGAGGCACACTACATTAAAAATGAACAAGCCAGTCGAACTAAAATTGTAAAACACGGTTTTGATATTGTTCCACGAAAAATATTACTTACCGGTACCGCAATTAAGAGCCGGCCATATGAATTCTTTTCTCTGCTTAATTTCTTGGATAAGGATGAGTGGATTAATGCTCATCACTTTGGGGTAAAATATTGCGCGGGTTATCAAGATAATTTTGACCATTGGCATTATGATGGTTATTCTAATATTGATGAGCTTTATAGTAGAATTAGTTATTTGTTTTTAAGAAGGCTTAAGAGTGATATTTTAAAATATTTGCCACCAAAAACTTATAGTAATATTCCAATTGAGCTTTCTCCGGAAGAATTAAGAGAATATAAAAAAATAGAAAAAGGTATTTTGGATGAGACCCAACCAAATGATGATAAACCAACTCATTTGGCCCGGATTACAAAAATGAAGCAGTTTACATCTGTTGTTTGTGCGAAAAGGGCAATGGATTTTATACAAGATATTATTGATGGTGATATGAAAATTGTAGTGTTTACTTCATTTTTATATACGGCTGATTTGGTTTATAATCATTTTAAGGACTGTGCAGTATTATTAAATGGTAAAAAAAGTGCAACTGAAAAACAACAAGCTGTAGATGCTTTCATGAATGATGAAAATATTAAAGTATTTGTTGGAACAACCGGTGCTGCTGGAGTAGGTATAACATTAACTGCAGCAAACAATATATTGTTTTTGGACCAACCTTGGACTCCAAGCGATAGAGAACAAGCGGAAGATAGAGTTCATAGAGCTTCTCAAACCGCTGATAATGTTCAAGTTATTCGCTTAATTTGCCAACAAACGATTGATGAAGATATTAATGAATTGCTTAATCAAAAAGAAAAAATTACCAGTCAAGTTTTGGATGGTGAAGAAATGAAAAAAAATGTAAAACAGTCAATCTTCGAAGATTTAGTTGATTTAATGCTTAATAAAAAACTTGCTAATTAGAATTATTAGAACTACATTTGCTCATGTTTTTATTGAAAGTACTAAGTAGGTTATTACCAAAAGGCTGGCACTTTCTTATAGTGTGGTCTGGAAATAAATTCCTTCCAAAAGCCACACAACTTGGGTTAGGGCAACCTAATTGTTTTAAAAATTATTGTTATCGAGTAAAACTTTATGTCGATAAAAATCAAAGATTAATAAAAGTTCACAACCGTTATCCTTGGTTAATGGTAAATGTTTATGAAAAATCTAACATCAAAAAGTAAATTTCTGTCATTAGTTTTAAGGCACAACCCTAAAGCTGCCGGTATTACACTTGATGCCAATGGTTGGGCAAATGTTGATGAACTTCTTAAGAGTAAAGACTTGCAAGGTCTTACTTTAGATGATTTAAAAACCATTGTTGAAAACAACAATAAAAAGAGGTTTGAATTTAATGATGATTTTTCAAAAATCAGAGCTCGTCAAGGACATAGTATAAATGTTGATGTTGAATTATCTGAATTTATCCCAGATAAAAAATTGTATCACGGAACAGGAAAACAATTTGTTCGACCAATTATAATTGAGGGTATTAAAAAACAAAATCGTCTTCATGTTCATCTTTCTGATAATATTTCTACTGCCATAACTGTTGGTGAAAGACATGGAACGCCGGTTGTGTTTTTAATTGATGCAGTTAGAATGTATCAAGATGGATTTAAATTTTACAAATCTAATAATGACGTTTACTTAACTGATTATGTTCCTCCAGTACATCTTACACCACTATATTCTGAAGAATTAGTTTCGGATTACTACATCAAATGCAGCTTTGATGCTGAGTGTGACTATTGTGATAATCCAAAAAATGGTTCTTGGACTGATTGGGTGTTTGATGGTGAGTGTGGTGATTATTGGTGTGGTGATTGTGCCAGTAAAACAATTCCAAAAATCTTAAATGAAACAGAAGCGTTTGACCGGTATTTGGAAGAAAATCCAATTAAGGATAATATTCAAATGTGGGAAAATTTATTAAAAGAGACAGATAAAAAAAACAATAATTAAAACTAAAACAAATTAAATATGTTAACTGCCGTACTTACATTTCTTATTACAACTTGGGTATTTTATACCCTTTTATCAATTGGTGCAATTGTCATAATTACATGTCATGAAAAAAATGAAAATGGTTGGGCTCACACCATTTTTGTCGCCTTAACAGCATTAGCTGTTTATAAGTTTACTCCAAATTTTACCTCTGGTGATTTAATTACTTATTTGAGTTTGTATTTCGTTGTTGGTATTATTTGGTCGTTTTTGAAATGGTTTTTCTTCCTTAAAGAAGTAAAAAATAAATATAATACTACCCGCGATGAATATTCTAAAATCAAAGATACTAATAGTCCAAATTTTTTAGAAAATTTACGTCAATACATTAATGAAAAAATGTATAAGTATAGTTATGACTTTAATATTTCTTATGATGGCAAAATGACTTATCCTCAAGCATCTGAAAATAAGGCACGTATTACAACATGGATTGCTCACTGGCCATTATCAATGATATGGACATTAATTAATGACCCTGTACGCAAAGTACTCAATTATATTTTTAATCAATTTAAGGGAATATATCAAAAAATGTCAAATTATATATTTGGCTCAATCAAAGAAGATTTTGTGAATATAAAAAAATAGGAGAGTGATTGTTGAAAACATTAGTAGTTTCATTGTTTGGGGGTCCTGGTGCAGGTAAAAGCACATTTGCACACGGTATAATGTGGCATTTAAAAATTAAAGGAATAGAGTGTGAGTTTGCTGCAGAGTATGCCAAAGATGTAGTGTTTGAAGAAAATTCTAAAAAATTAGATAATCAAATTTACATCTTTGGAAAGCAACTTCATCGAGTGTATAGGCTTATGGATAAGGTGGAAGTTGTGGTCACAGATTCACCCATACTACTTTCCACAATTTATGACAAACACCAAAAACCCACATTAAAAAAGCTTATCTTAGAAGAATATGGAAGTTGGAATCATCTTAATTATGTTATTCAACGACTACATGATTACAATCCAAAAGGAAGAATTCAGGATGAGGCGGACTCTCAAGTAATTCATCAGAATGTAATATCTTTACTAAATGATAATAATCTGACGTATCAAATAATTGAATCTAAACCTGAGAATTTAGAACTAATGGTTAATCAAATTGTTAATAAAGTTAATGAGCTCAGATAACAAACAACATATACAGGTGTTTACTGGTCCCACCAGAAATCTTGCTCGCGATATTTCTAATTTTTTTAAAAACTGGACAAGGCCAGAAGAAGTTTCTGCAGAATTAATTGAGCAGGAGTTAAGAAAATATCTTAATGAACATAGCTTTCTTCAGCTTGAAAATTTATTTATCAAAATTGATTCACATGAAGGTGGATACATTGGTAACGTTTCATGTTCTTTCTTAAAGCGACCACTTTTTTTTGAAATTTTGAACGTATAAATTACATGAATTTAGCTACTAAAATTGCTAAATAAAATATTTAAACATTAATCAATTCCATGCTTTTAATTTCTATTTATTAATAGAAAAAGAGAGCAAAATGGAAAAGAAAATCAAGGTATTATTTATTACTAAAAAGAAAAAATCATCTGGTCCTGGCCCATATGGTCAAACCATTTCTTCTGGGTTATTAAACTCAGCCACATTCATGAACAATATGCTTGTAAAAAATGGCATAGAAAGTAATATTGTGGAAGTTGTTGATAACAATGGTATTGATAAAGAGGTTCATGATTACAAACCAACTCATGTTATTATTGAAGCATTGTGGGTGGTACCATCTAAATTTGAAATCTTAACAAAACTTCATCCAAAGGTAAAGTGGATAATTAGGTTACATAGCGAAGTTCCATTTTTAGCTAATGAAGGAATTGCAACACAATGGATATTTGAATACCAAAAATTTGATAATGTTATAGTGTCTGTTAATTCACCACGTATAGAAGAAGAATTAAATGTAGTCCTTCCTAAACCAGTGCTTTATTTGCCAAACTTTTATCCTGTAAACTTTTCTGAAAATAAGTCTGCTTCTGAAAAAGAAAGTGATATAATTAATATTGGTTGTTTTGGAGCTGTTCGCCCAATGAAAAATCATCTCATGCAAGCTATTGCGGCAATTAAATTTGCTGATGATATGGGTTATAAGTTAAGACTTCATATTAATGTAACCAGAGTTGAAAACAATGGAGACCCAGTTTTAAAAAACATTAGAAACTTATTTCTTAACAGCACTCATGAACTTGTAGAGCACACTTGGTTAAAGCATGAGGAATTTGTGCAATTAATTAAAAGTATGGATATGTGCTTACAAGTAAGTTTTTCAGAAACATTTAATATTGTAACTGCAGATGCTGTAAATATGAATGTGCCGGTGGTTGTATCGCCTGAGGTGAGCTGGGTTGCCGGACTTTTTAAAGCAAATCCTACAAACTTCAAATCAATTGTAAGAAAAATGAAACTCACATGGTTGTTTAAACCATTATACTTACAGTTCTTAAATAAAGTTTTATTATACTTCTATAGTAATAAGAGTGAAACCATTTGGCTTGACTACTTTATACAAGAGAGTTTGTGTTGCATATGTGGTTGTGATTGTAATACGGACTGTGGATGTGATTGTGATTGCAATTGCGGTTGTAAGTAAATAATAGTTGTTTAATTGTTCCTGAGGCGATGTTGTTAAATATTACAATGTCGCTTCTTTTTTTAAGTTTTTGTGCTGATAATCAATAATTAATAACTTTTTTAAAAAAAGTGTTTGGAAATTAGAAAATAGTATGTGTATATTTGCATCCCGCAATACAGAAAACATCTGTATAAAGCTTGAAAATCTGGCAAAATTAACAAAAAACAAAAGTTATTAACAATTGTTACAAGTTGAAAAACTTGATGTAAGTTTGCCTCCGCGTTCATTGAAAAGGCTAAATAGAAAAGTTGGAAAAAATAGATTTCAATTTTCTAATCAACAACAAAAACAAAAGTTATTAACAATTGTTGCATATTAAAAAATCGGTAGTACATTTGTCCTCCTGATTCAGCCGAATCAAAAAATTAAAAAGTCTCGTTCTTTAACATATTAAAAAAAAATTCATCCTGGGGGCCTAACCTCAAGTTACACTTAAGGTGATGACACATATTTAAACAGCAATGTTTAAATGCAAGATAAACCCTTCAATGCTTAGCAATAAGTGTTAAGGAATAAAAGAATATCGGTGGACTAAAAACGATATTCGCTTATCTTTAAGGGATAAGACATTTAGGCAAAGGATTACTCACAAAGAAAGAAATTTGTGAATCATAAGGGCAAACATTATGGTTGAGACTTTTTAAATAAAGTCAATAGGAAAATCCTTAGGCAGACTATGATGCCTTTATATTCGTACAGTTTATGTTTTGAGCAATCACTACATTTCTCTGTATGTAAGAATGTAGAGAATCACATAGCATTCGAAATTTGAAATAGTTTTGAATTGTTTAACGTGAAATGGTTTTTCGCATTAGACGTGCCAGTAAATTGAACATGTAATGTATTCATATGTCGCCTTTCAATTTACATCTTTTCACTTAACCATTGAAAAGAAAATTGGTATAGTGGTATTCTAATTCTTGGAGTTTACTCCGGTCACGAACCACACCTTCCAGGTATATCAATAAAAATTTGCGTCCATATCGTCGGTAAACAATAGACCGTAATTTCTGAAAGGAGAGCGATGTGTTTTAACTTCCTGGCAAGCGTCAACTGGGATAATTCTCTGGCGAGATTAAAAAATTGAGGCCCACAAAGCTTTTTGTTTTTTACTTCTCTTAAGTTTAAAGCTTAAATCTTTAAACTTCCAAGTGTTAGTAGGTGTCAAAACCTGTTCAATGCTTAGTACCAATGACGATAATGGTTTGGTTACCATAGTTTGTTGTGGCAATGGCTGACAATAGAATTAAAACAACCGAGATTGAAGAGTTATTGATTTGTCAATTATAGCAATATAATTTATATGTCAATGGATACGAAAGATAATCAATACGTCTTTCAAAAGGCTCTTTCACATTTAGGTGTAGTCTCAACCTATTTACTCATCGAGGTTAGTGTATGGGCACAATTTGGAAAGGTTGCATTTGTAAAAATGTAAACATTCAAGTAAGCGGCATAGGTTCGAATCCTGTGTACTCGACTAAAGTTCTTTGATTTAAGATTTAAGG
>Ga0116192_1002779_pt1 | contig 11376 bp, 4 predicted proteins | sample AD_UKC113_MetaG_FD_89876 | JGI IMG/M metagenome (GOLD analysis project Ga0116192, IMG submission 89876) | Active sludge microbial communities of municipal wastewater-treating anaerobic digesters from Hong Kong - AD_UKC113_MetaG | ecosystem: Engineered > Bioreactor > Anaerobic > Digestate | place...
GTGTTTTCGGAGGGAATCTGTTCGCCTGGGCTGATTCTCCCCATGAGGATCTCATTTTTCAGGTGTTCCATCAGCATGGCGTATTTGGTCTGACTCTCGTTCTTTCCCATTGTGCACTCCAGAAATTATGGTTGTACGGACATGTATAATTCTATGGTACACCTTTTAAGCAGATTGTGCAATGCATAATGATGAATTTCTCTCAACCCATTTATAAACCGTCAGAACCTATGCCGAATCAAGGTTATGGACATTTATCCTGATCACTGATAACCTATTCTTAAGCACTTTTGATGTGTTATAATCGAATGGACTATTGCAGAGGAAAGGTGGTCGCAAAATGGACAAAAAAGCAGCAGCTATCGCAGCAAATGAGCTGCCTGAGGGCACTCATGTTTTATTTGGTGAGTTTTCCGAGGCCGGAAGGTTTTATTCTTGTACGTACCATCATGATGTGGTCTATGCAGAATACGGGGATATTCAAAGAAGGCTGCAGATCATCAAACCCAACAGAGATGGCTATAAGTTCCCTCTTATAGTTTATATCGTGGGTTCAGCCTGGAGAAAGCAAAATCTCTACGACCTTATTCCAAACCTCTCCTATGTTGCATCAAAGGGCTATGTGATCGCGAGCGTAGAAATCCGGGAATCAGATATCGCGCTATTCCCTGCGGCACTGGAGGATGTGAAATGCGCCATTCGGTATATGCGCAAGAATGCCGAGCAATATGGTGTTAATCCCGAAAAGGTGGCTGTGTGGGGCGATTCATCAGGCGGTCATCTTGCCTTGATGACAGGACTGACCATGGGTGAATACGATAATGGGCTTTACAGCGAACAATCTGATGCCGTATGCGCCGTTGTGGATTTTTATGGCGTATCAGATATTCTTTCATTAGGCAAGCATAATGATATTCTTGATCATGACGCTGCTGACTCACCCGAAGGCTTGTTCTTAGGCGGGAAGGTAAAAGAGCGCATTGCGTTTGCAAAAAAGGCAAGCCCCATCCATCAGAATTTGGACAAAGAGCTGCCGCCTTTTCTCATCATCCATGGCGACAGTGACGGCATTGTCCATGTCACACAAAGCATAGAAATGTATAAGGCCCTTAGGCAATATAACCAAAAGGCCTTCTTTTATAAGGTAATCGGTGCCGACCATGGCCCGGGCATCTGGACCGCCAAGGTATTGGACCTCACAGAGGAATTTTTATCGGCTCATCTGAATCGTCGGTAAGCATGACCAGCACTATTCGGCGCATGCGTCCATCAGCTCAGCCCACTCCTCCATATAGCTCAGGTTAAGCTCCTCTTCGGCGGCAAGTGCTTCATGGAGCTGGGTTAAGCGAACATAATCTGATATAACCTCATCCGACTCAAGCTCGGATTTGATTTTGGCAATTTTTTCATCACACTGAGCCAGCAGGGTCTCAAGCTTGCTTAAACGGGCTTCCCTTCTGGCCTTTTCCTTTGCAGGCGTAGTGTAGGTTTTCTTTTCCTTCTTTTCTTTTACTACCGCGGCATTTTCGTTCTCTGCCTGTCTGGCAAGCTGTTCAAGATAGTATTCGTAGCCATAGGGATATAGGGTGACCTGTCCACCATCAAATACAAGAATTGAGGAGGCCACCCGCTTGATAAAATACCTGTCATGGGATACAAAAAGGATCGTGCCGGTGTAGGCCCTCAGCATCTTTTCCAGTGTTTCCTTGCCGATGATATCCATATGGTTGGTGGGCTCATCCAGGATTAAGAAGTTGGGCCTGCGCTGCAGTATTTTACAGAGCTCGAGACGAACCTTCTCACCTCCCGAAAGGGCGCTGACCGGCTTAAAAACATCATCCCCGGAGAACAGAAAGGCACCTAAGGCACTGCGCACTTCGGTTTGGGTCATATCGGAAAATTCGTCCCAGAAATCGTCCAGCACGGCCTTATCACTCATATACTGGGCCATTTGCTGATCAAAATACCCCACCTTGACCCGTTCACCGAAACGATAGCTTCCTTCCAGCTGGGGTATCAGCCCCATAATGGTCTTTAGGAAGGTGGACTTGCCAAGGCCGTTTCCGCCGATGATCCCGATCTTATCGCCCCGCATGACATCCAGAGACAGGGTAGAAAGCGGTCTTTCATAGCCGATTTTCAAATCCTTGATGGACAAAGCCAGCTTAACGCTTGGGTATTCAGGCTCTATACTAGCATGAAAGCTCCTGGTATCCGCATTTTCAGGCGCTTCAACCACATTGATCTTCTCGATCTGCTTGAGCTTGGACTGGGCCATGGCCGCCTTGGTGGCCTTGTATCGGAAACGCTCCACAAGCCCGCTCAGGCGTGCAATCTCCTTCTGCTGAGCGATATACTCCTTTTGCTGCTGCTCCCAATCCAACCGCTTTTTGGCCGCAAAGGCCGAATAGTTGCCGCTGTAGCGTTTAATCCCGCCATGCTCGATTTCATAAACCCCGCTGACGATCTTGTCGAGAAACTCTCGGTCATGGGAGACAATGACCACGGCATTTTTATAGGACCTTAAATATTCCTCAAGCCACTGAATGGCATCAATATCCAGGTGATTGGTGGGCTCGTCCAGAAGCAGGATGTCGGGCTTGCTGAGAAGCAGCTTGATAAAGGCGATCTTGGTGCGCTGCCCCCCTGAAAAATCCGAAATGGGCTTTGCTTTCTCCTCCTGGGTAAAGCCAAATTGCTTGATGGCCGTTTCATACTCCTTCTGATAGCTATATCCATCCAGCAGCCTATATCTATCCTGCAGATTGGAATAGCGGGTGAAATCGGCATCATCGGGCTCAGTCTCAAGCTTTTTTAAGAGCCGCTCCATCTGACCTTCCAGCTCAAGGAGATGACGGTAAGCCTTCTTGACCTCGTCCTCAAGGGTCGCGGTCTCATCCTCAAAGGTAACCTGTCTGAGATAACCAATGGAGGGGTTCCCGGATTTGGTTATGGAGGATTCCTGGGCATCGCTGAGCTTCGCAAGCTCATACTCCCCTATGATCAGCTTTAAAAGCGAAGTCTTGCCACAGCCGTTTCGCCCGACCAGCGCAAGCTTTTCGCCCTTGTTGATTTCAAAATCGATTCCCTGCAATATAACATCGGCTCCAAAAGCCACACATCCATTAGTAATTTTAAGCAGCATCTTCAGCACTCCTTTGACCACTCACCATTATACCATAAAGCCGGACATGGCGCTGCTGTAAGGGTTTGGATTTTTACAAGCCATAATCGCTAACAACCAACCATTGGCACAAAAGAGATAAAATTGTGGAATTAAATAGAATTCTGTGAATAGAAGGGTATATATTTAAAAGAACTTCCAGCAGAAAGAGCGATACACGTCATGAAAAAGATAACCTTTTTCGACACCGAGGTTGACCCCAAAAGCAAAACAATCCTGGACATAGGCGGTATTAAAGAGGATGAAAGCATCTATCATGCAAGTAATCTTCATGGGTTCACGCAGTTTATGCAGGGAACCCAATACGTGTGCGGGCATAATATTGTTGCCCACGATTTGAAATACCTTCAGGAAGCCTTGACTTATTCGGGACTGGAAGACCTGGATATCATCGACACGCTCCTTCTCGCTCCCCTTCTTTATCCCACAAGGCCCTACCATAAGCTCCTCAAGGATGATAAGCTGCAAAACGATGACCTCAATAACCCCTTAAGCGATTCAAAGAAGGCCAGAGATCTTTTTTATGATGAGGTAGTGGCCTTTCAGAAGCTGGATTACGATATGAAAAGCATCTTTTACAGCCTGTTGAGGAGGTTTAAGGGGTATAGAGCATTCTTTCAATATCTTGATTTTGAAGCTCAGACAATAGGTCTTGAAAACACCATACGGCGCTATTTTCATGGTCAGATCTGTGAAAGGGTGAAACTGTCATCGATAATTGATGAGCATCCCATCGAACTGGCCTACGCCCTGGCACTCATCAACACCAACAGCCGATATTCCATTACCCCGCCCTGGGTTCTCAAGAGCTTTCCGGCTACCGAAAGGGTGATGTTTCTCTTAAGAAACAATCCCTGCCCGATGGGATGTGCTTACTGCAATGAAGTGCTTGATATTCACAAGGCTTTGAAGCATTTTTTTGGATTTGACGGGTTCCGTACATATGGCGGAGAGCCCTTGCAGGAGAAAGCCGTCAGAGCAGCTGTCAACAGCCAATCCTTGCTTGCCGTATTCCCCACAGGCGGGGGAAAATCTATAACCTTCCAGCTTCCTGCTCTCATGAGCGGTGTCAACGAAAAGGGGCTGACAGTGGTTATTTCCCCCCTTCAATCCCTCATGAAGGATCAGGTCGATAACCTTGAGAAATATGGTATCACCGATGCTGTTACCATCAATGGTTTGCTAGATCCCATTGAACGGTCAAAGTCAATCGAGCGGGTTGAAGATGGTTCGGCTTCAATTCTTTATATATCACCCGAATCCCTTCGTTCCAAAACCATAGAACGCTTGCTCCTGGGGCGAAATGTGGTGCGGTTTGTTATTGATGAGGCCCACTGTTTTTCATCATGGGGTCAGGACTTCCGCGTGGACTATCTTTATATCGGTGACTTCATTAAGTCCCTGCAGAAGAAAAAGAACAGGGATACCGGAATACCGGTCTCCTGTTTTACCGCCACGGCCAAGCCTAAGGTCATTGAGGATATACTCGACTATTTCAAAACCACGCTGTCATTGGACTTGACGGTCTTTTCAACGGGAGTATCGAGAAGCAACCTGCATTATAAGGTGCTTCATAAGAATGATGAGGAAGAAAAGTACAATACCATCAGAAATTTATTGGATGAAAAGAAATGTCCCACCATCATCTATGTGTCCCGTACAGGAAGGGCTGCCAAGCTGGCTGCAAGGCTGACCGAGGATGGGTATCCGGCAAAGCCCTATCACGGCAAGATGGAGAAGGATGAAAAGAAAGCCAACCAGGATGCTTTCATGACAGATGAGATTCAGATCATTGTGGCTACTTCGGCATTCGGCATGGGCGTTGATAAAAAGGATGTGGGAATGGTCATCCATTATGACATCTCCGATTCCCTTGAGAACTATGTTCAGGAAGCCGGAAGAGCGGGACGAGATGAATCGATATCCGCTGATTGCTTTGTTCTGTTTAATGATGAAGACCTATGTAAGCATTTCATCCTCTTAAATCAGACCAAGCTCAGTATTCAGGAGATACAGCAGGTTTGGAAGGCTATAAAGGACATGACCCGGGTTCGGGCTAAGGTATCACAATCAGCGCTTGAGATCGCACGGAAGGCCGGCTGGGAAGACAGTATTCTCGATCTGGAGACCAGAGTTAGAACAGCCATTGCTGCATTAGAGAATGCCGGTTACCTAAGGCGTGGGCAGAATATGCCAAGAGTCTATGCAGACAGTATTCAAGCCCGAACCACCGCAGAGGCCGTTGACAGGATTAACCGCTCCTCTAGGTTCGATGAAAAGCAGAAGCAGCAAGCCATAAGAATCATTAAAAGCCTTATCTCCAGCAGGAGCAGAAGCCGGGGTTCGGGCGATGAGGCTGAAGCTAGAGTGGATTACATATCAGACCATCTGGGAATCGAGAAGGAGGAAGTCATCGGCATCATCAACCTCTTGCGTGAGGAAAGGATCCTAGCCGATGCAAAGGATCTGATGGCTTTTATCAAGAACAAGAGCCGCTCCACAGGAATACTAAAGTCCTACTATAAGTTGGAAAGGTTCCTATTATCTTTTCTCGAGGATACCGAGGTCACCCTCAATATTAAGGAACTGAATGAGCAAGCCGAGCAATTCGGCTGTAAGGATGTTACCCCAAATAAGATCAAAGTCTTGCTGAACTTCTGGGCCATCAAGGGGTGGATTAAAAAGCAGATAGCCGATTACTCAAAAAACCATATCGTTGTACTTGGGCTATTTAAAAAAGAACTTCTGGAAGAAAAGCTTTCAACGCGATTTGAGGTGGCTCAGTTTATTCTGGAATACCTGAATGAAGCAGCTCAAAAAGCAGCTACAGCCGAAGACCACGAGAAGGAGGAGCTCCCGGTAGACTTCTCAATACTGGAATTGAAGGAAGCCTTTGAAGAAAGGCTAACGTTAATGCAGATCAAAATAATGTCAAAGGATGTGGAGGATGCCCTCTTCTATTTATCTCGCATTGAGGCTATCAAGCTTGAGGGCGGATTCCTGGTCGTCTATAACGGATTGTCCATTGAACGCTTAGAGCAGGATAACAAAAGACGTTACAAGGTAGAGGATTATCAGAAGCTGGACCGGTATTATGAGAGTAAGGTGCAGCAAATTCATATCGTCGGGGAATATGCCCGCCTCATGATTGATAACTATAATGCCGCACTGCAGTTTGTTGATGATTACTTTCGGCTCAACTACAATATGTTTTTAAACAAGTATTTTCCGGGAGTTCGCCAGAGTGAAATCAAGAAAAATATCACACCAGCCAAGTTTCAACAGCTCTTTGGGGATCTCTCAACGACCCAGCTCCAGATCATCAACGACAGCAGGTCAAAGTGCATCGTGGTTGCTGCAGGACCGGGAAGCGGAAAAACCCGGATACTGGTTCATAAGCTGGCTGCGCTGGTGCTTATGGAGGATGTAAAATTCGAGCAGCTATTGATGCTGACCTTCTCGCGAGCCGCGGCAACCGAGTTTAAGAAGCGTCTATTACATCTCATTGGAAATGCGGCTAATTTTATTGAGATCAAGACCTTCCATTCCTATTGCTTTGATCTGTTGGGTCGTGTGGGAACTCTTGAGAAGTCAGATTTGATTATTAAAGAAGCCATACGGCTTATGACCAGCGGTGAAGTAGAGCAATCCAAGATCTCAAAAACAGTACTTGTCATCGATGAAGCGCAGGATATGGATGCAAACGAATATGAACTTGTTAGGGCGCTCATGGCCCAAAATCCTGACATGCGCGTCATTGCCGTTGGTGATGATGATCAGAATATTTATGAATTCAGAGGATCCAGCTCTCAATATCTGGAGCGCCTGCGCGAGGAGGATCAAGCTAAGCTCTATGAGTTGATTGAGAATTATAGAAGCAAGCAAAACCTGGTGGCCTTTACCAATCAATTCGTACTGAGAATTGGCCATCGTCTCAAAAAGACGCCTATTACTGCGATTCAGAAGGACAACGGAAAAATCCGAATGGTACGCCATTATGGTAAACAGCTCATGCTGCCCCTCGTTGAAGGCATACTTTCTGATATGCCTTCAGGAAGCACCTGCGTTCTGACCAGAACCAATGAGGAAGCTCTGAGACTTGCATACCTCATCTCAAAACGCGGATTGCCGGCAAGGCTCATTCAATCAAACGATCATTTTAACTTGATAAACCTGCTTGAGGTACGGTTTTTCCTTGACACCATTAATGCCGAAGATACTGTCGCCCTATATGACGAAGAAGTCTGGGAAAAGGCAAAGCGTGATCTGGCTGCCCGTTTTAGAATGAGCACCAACCTGGAAATCTGCAGCAGGCTTATTCAAGAATTTGAGATCATTAATCCAAAACGTAAATTCAAATCCGACCTTATGGCTTATATCATGGAATCCAAGCTTGAGGACTTCATTTTCGGGAGCATGGAAACCATCTATGTTTCAACTATGCATAAGGCTAAAGGTCGGGAGTTTGACAATGTCTACCTGATGCTTAACGGGTTTAATCCCGGCTCGGATGAGGCTAAACGTCTTCTGTATGTTGCTATGACCCGAGCAAAACGCAACCTGGTCATTCACAGCAACGGAGGCTATCTTGAAGACATTGCAGCCGAAGGGATTGAGCACATAACCGATAACACCCTTTATAATGAACCGAAGGAGCTGGCCATACAACTAACCCACAGGGATGTGCATCTGAGTGCCTTCACAAGCTTTCAATCAGCCATTGACAGCTTGACCAGCGGTACTGAGCTTTTCATAGATAGAGATTGCTGTCGAAATGCGAAGGGACAGAAGGTTCTCCGCTTCTCACAGAGCATGATGGCGCAATTTGAGGACCTGAGGCAAAAACGGTATGATCCAAAAAAAGCTTATGCCAGGTTCATTGTATATTGGCAAGGAGAAGGGATGGAAAGGGAGATTAAGATCGTGCTTCCCGAGGTGTGTTTTGAGAAGGATGCTCCTGGCTAGGCTAGTATACACATGCAGCAAAATTACGATCTATTAAACCTGGAGTAATACTGGTTCAGATTACTTTCGCAGTGCTCAATAATCCATCTTTTATCATGTTCTGAAAGCTTCTTGAATATCAGCTTGTTGAACTCCACATATTCAACCTCTTTGCTTTTCTTCATAAAGCGCATATCTTCAAATCGCTTAAAAGGGTAAGTGAAGATATTACGTTCAACGTCTTTTCTGGTATAGTTCTCCTTACAGTAAATACTGCTCGACTTCTCGACTTTTAGACCTTTTTCCTTCCTACCACTGTAAAATGCGATAAAATAATCTACAATATCTGATATCCTCACTTTTCCATTCTCATCCGCATGATCAAGCATTGCCTTAAGAAGGACAGGCTTGTATGAGAAGCTCATATCCATCTTATTAACCATTTCCATGAACTTATCTTTCATATTTGCTGCAGTTATTAAGTCCCATTTATACTCCTGAGCATACTTTCTAATGGTATCCGCTCTGAAGTATTTAAAGGTGCGTGCCCCTCCTGTCGGAACCTCCAGATCAGGCTTAATCTTTCTGTCTCTTATATATTTTTCTATTGTCTCAACCTGCACATCCACCATTCTGACAAACTCTTGCTGAGAGATCATATCCTTGACCTCTTCCTGCCAGTTAAAGAGGTTAATGTACTCATAATCAGTAACATCAACCGGAAAATCGATAATAGCTTTGGGCTTTTCACCTCTTGATAGAATATCCTGATCTAGTTTCATTTGACTATCCGGACCAAGGGCCAGTTGGCCAGGACGATATTGTGAAAGATTAAGTAACCGATGTAACGAGTAAGGCATGTTAAAAAGATTAGCATTGTCTATGAAGTCGAAAACCATTAGATATTCTTTTCCTTCACTTTTTCTCATACCTCTGCCCAATTGCTGTAAATAAAGGGTTTTTGACATTGTGGGTCTTGCCATGAAAAGCACCTCTGTCTTTGGGCTGTCCCACCCCTCGTTCAATAGGTCACATGCACAGAGAACATCTATACTGCCAACCTCATACTCCTTTAAAATCCGCTCCCTTTCTGAGTTTCTCAGAGTACCAGAAACAGCTTCAGAATTTACCTGGTTTTCCCTGAAAAGCTCTGCCACCTTTTCGGCGTGTCTTACTGATGCGCAGAATACAACTACTTTCTTAGATTTAACATATTGCAGATAAGTATCGACAATGATTTTATCTCTTTCCGGCACAAACAGCTTGCTTTCAAGATCCTGTGAATAATATTTAATTCCATTTATCCTTACAGAAGTCAGATCAACATTGGTTTTAACACGAATGCAGCGAATAGGTACCAGTTCGCCCATCTCTACAGCTGTTTTAAGGTCAAGCTTATGAGCCACATTTTTGAATTGCTCAAGTAGGTCTTCCCCATCGTTTCTCTCAGGAGTTGCAGTTAAACCAAGTGTAAACTCAGGTTTAAAATACCCAAGTAGCTTTTTATATGTTTCAGCAGTCCCATGATGACATTCATCAATAACGATATAACCGAACTCATCGGGCTTGAATTGAACTAGATTTTGGACTACGCTTTGAATACTAGCACATACAATATAAGTACTGCTTTCTTTTTGCTCTGCGACATATAAACCGGTATTCTTTTCCGGCCATATACTTTCAAAGGTATTCTTAGCCTGTTTGATTAGTTCTCGGGTATGCGCCACAAAAAGAGTCCTTTTACCAAAGCTTTTCGCATCACTGACCGCCGTTACAGTTTTTCCTGTTCCGGTAGCATGATAGAGAAGCGCTATACTCTCCCCGTTATCCCTCATACTCCGTAGATTATTGATTGCTTCCTTCTGATGGTCCTTCAAATTGATTATCTTGCCCTTTTGCTTTGGCAGATAATCCTCAAGTAATTTAAACTGAGGCATATCACCGATGAACGTGACCAGCTCGTCCTTAACCCTGTCAGGCTGCTTTTTAAGCTGGTTGTATGCCCATCTGAAAACCTTCCAATTCTCATGCACAAGGCTATTTTGCTTTAGCAAGTCATCATAGTATTTGTTACTGGAAACTCTGGCAGGATTATGATATTTCTCACCATCAATTTCTATAGCTACCCTTACATCATCGCTTTCGAGTGCAAAATCTAAAAATCGTCTGTTCCCATAAATATCAACGAAGGGATGCTGAATGAATAGATATTGCGTTTTGTCAGGCCCAAATGTCTCACAAAACAGCTCAATAAAAAGATCTTCGGCTACACTTGCCATACTGTTGGTATACTTGATTTCTTCTTCCATATCATAACTTACCTTTAATCCTCGATTACTTCCTTAAGCAACAACCTTTTATCAAAAGCGCCTCTTTCTAAAACCTTTTTCTTACGAATATCTTCAAACGCTTCAATTGTTAATCCCTGATATTTCACTATAGCATATATAACCTCAACCAGGTCAGCCAGTTCTTCGGGGTCATGGCTTGAAAGGTATTCTTGAAGCTCTTCCCGGAGCTTACAATTCAGATGTTTGATATAAGATTTATCATCAAGTGTACTGACATAAGCCGTCTTCCCACTATGACAGATGATTTCGGGGATTTTGTCTCTGATGAGCTTGTTATATATAATACTCTTCTTGCTTCCAATACCGGAAGTATTCACGTTACCATCCACAACTTTCGTATAGATAATTTGCATGAGTATGCCTCTGCTGTCTTCTTGAGGTGAATCCGGAAGCGATCTGAAACCATTTTTCTTTCCTAACATACCGGTCACTGCCAAGCAAAGTGCATCAATGCAATCTTCAAACAGTTTATTGAACTTCGGGATTTCCCTGACCTTAGCGATAAACTCCCAAGTCCTGTCGTAATACCGCGAAAGCAACTCTATACGAGCCTTTTGCCCCTCAACGGAATGCTTGCTTTCAACTAATGGTTTTCCTGAGTTCATCATGGTAAAGCATACTTCAGGATGGCTTTCTAACAGCTTATTTTTAAACTGAGGTTTCTTCAAGAGGAATAGATCCAGTTCACGTATTTTCGGAGCAATTGCAAAGGATTGCTGCGATAATCCTTTATTAAGAATTTCATTATTTAGCTCTTTAGCTATAGCATAAGTATCTGCATGAATCGCTTGCCTACAGGGGGTATTAAAAACGCAGGAAGCCCTTCCCTTAAGGACTTTTCTCGCTGAGGCATCCGGCCTTACATCATCTGGTTTTTCAGGCAAACCAATAGGCATA
>Ga0116192_1002780_pt1 | contig 11372 bp, 8 predicted proteins | sample AD_UKC113_MetaG_FD_89876 | JGI IMG/M metagenome (GOLD analysis project Ga0116192, IMG submission 89876) | Active sludge microbial communities of municipal wastewater-treating anaerobic digesters from Hong Kong - AD_UKC113_MetaG | ecosystem: Engineered > Bioreactor > Anaerobic > Digestate | place...
CCCTTAGCGGCGTTGCACGTGGCGGTCTACGCGCCCTTCCCGTTCTGGGTACGGCGTTGGGTGTCGGATTGGCCGGTAAAGAGATCTGGGACATCCAGCACGACAAGACGCTCACAGAGCAGCAGAAGCGTCAAGGTACTGGCGGCGCCATCGGTGGTGCGGGCGGTGCGTTGGCTGGTGCTGCCGCTGGCGCTGCAATGGGTTCGGTCGTTCCTGTCGTCGGTACTGCGATCGGTGGTATCGCCGGCGGTATCGCCGGTTACTACGGCGGTGACTGGCTGGGTCAGAAGATCGGTGGCGACAACCGGATGCTTCGGAAAGCGAAGATGGCAGCGTTAATGGCCATGCCGGCACTCGGCCTACCGATGCTGCTCCTAGGCGCTGGTGAGAAGATGAAGAAGCGCCGTGACGAGCCGTTCCGTAAGCTGCGTATGGCGCAGTACGGTGTGGACGTGAAGAACAGTGATCAAGTCAAGAAGATGGAGAAGCTGGAAGACATCTGCGCTGCTGCTGTGAAGCAGGGTCCGCAAGGGCTACAGTTGGATCAGCAGAGTTTGGATCCGGATGAGGTCTTCGAACTGTTCGACATGGACGATGGTGGCTTCCTCGGGTTCTTCAAGAAGAACAACGAAGAGAAGCAGGCGTTCTTCCTGAAGTGGTTTAACATGCGCTTCAAACCCGTCTTCCTGGCATGGCAGACGGCGATGAAGAATGCCTCGATGGGACGTATCAAGCAGTTGGCTGATGCGTGGGAAGGTGCTAATTACGAAGAGCGTAAGAAGATCTTGGCATCTGTCAAGGTGGCTGAAGACGTGTATCGTGTTGGTGTGTCACCTTTCCTGGATTCGGAGATCTACGATACTGCTGATCCCATTAACGCCGCTTTCGACGAAGCGCAGAAGGAAAACGACAAGAACAAGCCGGCGGATGGTGCTCTCAGTACCGAAGGCGCGAAAGCGGCTGGTGCTGCTGGTACTGGTGCTGCGGGTACTGGTGTGAAGGGCGTACTGGGAACGTACCTTGACAAAGCGAAGCATGCCTACGGTAAGTTGTTGGGTATGGGTGCAAGCGCTGTCGAATCCATCATGGATAAGGGACCTCTGAAGTATCTCCCGACTGGCTGGGCGATGAAGGCGTTCGCTAAGATCCTCCGTAAGGGGGAGAAAGCGATGGGGATCGTGCAAGGAGAAGGAAAGCCGATTGAGGCCGGACTGAAGAGTGGTACACAGCTAACTGCGCTACAGACAGTGCGCTACAAGGCATACGGTCTGAAGGTCATGCAGACGAATAAGGCAAGTGCTGTGTACATCCTGGAAAAGAATGTCATGAAGTCTGTGACGTTCTCGGCCAGTAATGCTGCCCACTTCAGTAAGACCAGTAAGGAGCTTTTCGACGACTACGCACAGTACTTCGGCATTGCGATCGACGACTACGACCGCAAGGATGCGTGGGTGGAGTGGTTCGATAAACGCTTCCTCCCTGTCCTGCTGGCGTTTGCGTCTGCAACCAAGGCCTTCACCAACGGTCCGTCGATTGACATCGTGAACGTCGAGAAAACGTTGAAGCCTGATCAGAAGCTGGCTATTGCTCGTGCGATGATTGCGGCGAAGCGTAAAAAGCTGCTCCTGTTAATAGAATCGATCTGGAGCTTTACCGATTCTCCGTGGGATCCTGAAGAGTCGTTGAACGACAACATCAATACCACGCGCGCTAATATCGAGTTCCTCGAAGAGGCGGCAAAGAATCAGAAGGTCGAAGAAGAAACAGGGCAGAAGAAGCCTGAGCAAAAGCCTGGCGATAAAGCAGCCGATAAGTCGAAACCAAAGCCTGGCGATAAAGCAGCCGATAAGTCGAAACCGAAGCCTGTTGTTCCGAAGCCTACCAAAACACCGACTCAGTCTCCAAATGTGCCAAGCGATGCTGCAGCGCAACCGGCCGTCGGTAAGGAACGAGACCTGGCAGCTGAAGAGGATGCGGCCTATTGGAAGAGTAAGGGGATTGATCCTAACTCGATCCAGATGGTTAACAACCGCATCCAGAAGCCGGCCAAATTGGCGACCGGAGCAAAGATCGACGGTTTGAACACTGACAAACTTTGGCAGAAGGTGTCGCCTCTGATTGCCAGCGGTGAGTCGATGGGCGGCAATTACGATGCTCAGAATGGTGTATCCGGTAATGTCCAACCAGGCTTGTCGAATATGACGATTGGGGAGGTGTACGAAAACTCTCGCACGATCGGAATGTCTGACGGTAACGGAAACAAGACGGGTGCTGCAGGTAAGTATCAGTTCATTCCAAAGACGCTGATGGCTGTCATGAAAATGGCCGGATTGAGTCTTACCGATATGTTCTCGCCTGAGAACCAGGAGAAGATGGCTCGCGCGATCTTCGATTCGCGAGTTGCACGCGGCTTGAAGAATGGCGTGACCGGTATCCTGGACCAATTGTCGATGGAATGGGCCTCTCTGCCCTCACCTTCGAAGGGCGGAGCGAGTTGGTATGCGGGCGTTGCTGGTAATCGAGCGCACGGCGGAATGGACCGCTTACAGGAACTGATCGGTGCTGTGACGGGCAGTTATAGCGGTGGAGGCGGTGCAGGTTCGACCGGCGAAACAGCGCCGCCCAAACCGACCGCTAAACCTAATGTGCCTCCTAAGCAAACGGCAGCCGGCACGGCAACCAAGAAACCTGACACCCCGGAGGTTCAGAAGAAGCCCACTCCGACTAAGCAGGATCAGCCTGGATTCTGGCAGCGTGCTGGTAGTGCTGCTTTGAAAGCTGTCACCGCCCCTGCTCGTATGGCTTACCAGGGCGTGAAGACGGCCGGGCATTATCTGGGCGAAGCGGGTAAGTGGTTGGGCAATACCGTCGCTGATACCGAGCAGTATGCGAAGGAAGCAGTAGCGGACGTCAGTGCAAAGGTCGGGTCGGCGATCTCTAGCGCTATTGGGTCTGCAAAGGCTGCTAAAGCGGCGGCGATTGCGTCAGGCCGTGCCTTAGGTAAATCGGCCGGTAAATGTGCCAAGTACGTCAGCGACGCATTGCTGGCGGCTGGGTATAAGTTTACCAAACAAGGTAGTGCGTACATGTACGTCACGAATGGGATTCTTGAATCGATCGGGTTCAAGCAAATCGATCCCAACAGTAAGCCGGCTGCAGGCGACGTGATGGTCTATAGTCGTACAGGCCGGCATCCGCACGGGCATATCCAAATCTTCGATGGGTCGCAATGGATCTCTGACTTCCGTCAGCGGACCAACTCGCCTTATCGGGAGCGGTTGCCCTGCACGATGTGGCGTGACATGGGCGGTGGTAAGGCTGCGAATGACGCGAAAGCTGCCGATAGCGCACCTACTCCGTCGCCGGGCGGTAAGGCTGCTCCTGCACCTGCGCTCTCTGCAGACATCGCAGATACGCGTGGGTTGGCGGCAGCGTCTACTTACCGTGATCAAAGTGCTCAGGCACAGCCGGACCGTGATGCTCAAGTGCAACAGTTGAACCAGGCCGATGCCTACAAGAAGTCTGTGGATCAGCAGCGTGATCGATTCGCTGGAGATGAAGTCAGTCGTATCATGACCCAGTCTTTGGACGTTGAGAACAAGCAGCTGCAAACACAGATGGAAATGTCGGAAAAGTTAACGACACTAATTGATGCTGTGAATGGTCTAAAGGGGTCGATGACGCAACCGGCGAGTAAGGCTGCCCCATCTGAGCCTGCGGAGCAGAGTAAGACAGGTAAGGGCGCTACACGCGCCCAACCTGGATTTGAAGCAGCACCGCGACGATCTCCGCTAAACGTGAAGCGTGGGACATTGAAGCGGGCTTAACGAGGAAGAGAGGGGGAGTAAAACTCCCCCTCTCGATCCTTCTTTTTTCATTTGTAAATAGGACACAGACCCGATGCCTAGGAAATTAGGTCTTCGAGAAAGACTTTGGATTCGGCAGTCATTTTTACTGCCTGAGGATAAGATCACGGACGCCGACATGCGCCGTCGTCTATCGACATCGGCGTCGTTCAAATACACAGATACCACGCTCGGTGGAAACTTTGTCATTAATGCCCCGCCGAGTTACTGTCGGTTCGCAGATCCGCGAATGGGTGGCTCCATCGATGCAGGTCGAGGGATGGCATGGATGCGGTCCACTGGACGTTTCCGTTCTACTTCCAACGATGTGTCGATGCTGGAAGACGAGATTGATATCGATGGCGGGCAGCTGACCTCGCCCAGTATGGGTATGGGCGCTCACTATAGCGAAGCCATCGACGATAACTCGCAAGTCGTTATCATGCGGTTTGGTGTTCCGGCATTCAATACACTGACGACCTTCTTCGGTCAGTTCTATCATCCAGAAGCCGCGCAGTTTGCAAGCTCTGGCCGTACTTCAGATACCATCATTGGCGGGATGCTCAACAAAATTGGCGCTGCCGTTGGCGGTATGACGGGATTCATGCTCGCACTTCCGTTCCAACCACTGATTCTGCTGGGTTCGTTTTGGAAGAAGTTCACAGGTGCACCGCCTAGTAAGTTCTACTATTTGAAACCATCGATGTTTGCTTACTGGTCTGCCGTGCAGACCATTGTGAACGGTATCGGTGTGAACCTGGGTATCGTTCCACAGCAACTGACGGAAGCGCAGTTATCTGTGACAGGGGGTGGGGTTTCGCAGTTCGGACCGGCGAACTTCTCGCAATACTCTGCAATGCTGCCAGACATCATCTCGCCTGACGGGTACATCGACGTCTATGCGATGGCGACGAAAGCGCAGCGGCGAGCAAATAAGTTCCAGTCCAATCTAATGAAACGGTTGGAAAGTGTCACCGACATGAGGACGCTCGCTGAAGCATTCCGTGCGACGCAGGCGGAGATGTCAACGGATGCCGGTATCAACACCGGGCATAAAACCTTCACGGGTTACGTTAACGCCTATAAGGCCAACAGCTACTACAAACAAGGTGGCGGTGGCGCCACCGTTGGTACGGGCGGTGATGGCGGTGGCGATACAGTCACGGACGGAGGCGGTGACACCGCAACAAGCGCGGAGCATACGCCGTCCGCCGATGAGATGGAGCCTATTGGAGCACGTGAAGCATTCAACTCCGACAGCTCCGCATGGGCGCTGTGGATGGGTGAGATGCGTGACGGTTCTAACTTCATCAGCTGGAAAGTTGATTACACTGGCACGCATAACGAGTCGTTCAATAATGAAACGGGAGAGTCAGGAATTGCGCAGAAGTTTAACAGTACTTCAGCTAGCGCACGCTCGGCACGATTCGACTTTGCTGACGGTAACATCGGGTTTGGGTTAGGTGAAGTACTGAATGCAGGAAAGAGCCTTGTAAATGGACTACTCGATCAGGTGCAGTTATCTGGTCTTGCTGCAATGTTCGGTTCTGCTTTCGTGGATATTCCGCATGTCTGGCAGAACTCGGCGGCACAGCTTCCGTCTGCAAACTTCACTATCGAATTACGGTCTCCTTACGCGAACCGGTTGTCGCAGATGCAGAACCTCTACATTCCGTTAGCAATGTTGTTGGCGGGCGCTCTACCGCTGGCAACGGGTAAGAAGTCGTACACTTCACCGTTTATTTGCGAGCTTTACTGTAAGGGTCGCGTCAATATTCGACTAGGTATCATCGACAGCTTGTCCATTGAACGAGGCGTCGGTAACGTGGGCTGGAATCGCGATGGATATGCGCTTGGTATCAATGTGAACTTCTCCGTTAAGGATTTGTCCACAATCATGGCCGTGCCCGTGACTACACAGTTCTCTACCACCGAAAAGCTCGTTAACGCAGCTGCAGAGGGTATCGAAGCGTTGGGTGTTCCGGGTGTCGATACTGCCGTGGCTGCGCTTACAAAGAGCATGTACGACGACGACAATACGTTCACCGATTACCTTGCTACAATCGGCGGGTTGTCGTTCCAGGACATGATCTACTCGGGACGGCAGTGGCGTATCAACCGACTGAAGCTGCATCGTGAAGTGCAAGGAATGACAAGTCCTGCACGCTGGGCTTCGATGTTGGGCGGTATGCTACCTGGCCGTGTTTGGAATGCGATCGCTCTGGAAACTGATCGTTCCGGTACCGCTGGTCTTTAACGTGCATAACCCTCACTCTCCCGGTAATTACCGGGAGAGTGAGGGACTTATGTCAGACAATAGGGCACAGCGGATACTTATCGACGATCGACTCAGAGAAGGTCTCAGGGTTGTAGAAGTTAGAGACTTCAATGAGGTCTCGATACTCCGACTTCGTGCTGAGCACGCGTTTTGCGTCGTCCGACATTTTGTTTAACGCTAGCAGATTGGAAATCGCTTCACCATTGCGATTCACGGTATTCCAGCTAGGATCAACAGTATTGAGTAGTGTAATCAAACTATCAGCTTCATCCTCCAATGCAAAGCTTGGCGTGAAGGGCTTGATGACGTAGTTCGACAGGATTGTCGCTGCGGCTTGCGGTTGCATTGCAAGGATTTGATTACTCCCCAACCTGGAGGTCAGTCCCGAAATTGTTGCGGCATCACCCGATGTCAATGCAGTGCCCAGCACGTTCTTAAGCGCCTGGTTAACCGCGGTGTCGGAGGTTGCTGCGGTGGCCAACACATCCACAGCGCCAGGCAGCTTAATCGAAATGGCCTCGGAGAACAGGCTAGTCAACAGCTGCGATTCAGCACCTGTATCGAACAGTTGTGCAAAGTTCGAATTTTTGGTCAAACGGTTGATGCCCTCGAACAAAGCAGCAGCATTACTGACATTGGACGATGTGAACTGAGAGAGGGTTCCATTCAACGAGACATCAAACTGCGACATTAAGGAGCGAGCGGCGTTATCGACGTTCCCGGAGAACGCACTTTGCATCAGCGTTTTACTCAACTGATTCAACGCGGACGATGATCCGCCCAATACCGATTTGACGCGGTCTGCCAGGCCTTGAGGGGAGATAGAGAACGTATTGCTACTTGTCTTCACGATCGAAGGTAGGTCTTCTTTCAGCCCGCCCTCACCTAAGATGAACTTCTTGATCGCAACAGCGGCAACGGTGAGATCCGAACTGGTTGACTTGTTGACGACAGCAGAGTCTTTGATCCCGTAGGTATCCTCCACACCGATCGCGTCAATCGAACGACCTAACCAGGCCGTCTTTGCAAACTTACCGCCCTGTACCTCAATGGTCATCTCAGACTGATTGAGCCCGGCAACCTTACCAACCTTGGTTGTCAAACTCTCAGTCAAGTTCATTGGAATCTTCTCAGGGAACAACGTGATCTCTTTCACATTGTCCTTAAGCTGGCTCTCTAGTTTAGAGGCCGATTTACATTGAGTTTCTGCATTCTGATTCTTGACTTTATCTACGGCGTCTTGAATCTCTGCTTGTGTTTGTTCGGCTAACTTCTCGCTCGCCATGTTCCAGACTTTCTGGGCAGCATCGATGAGTGGGTCAGAAAAGTTACTGACCGCTTGCTGCGCTTGCGCGGCGGTTTGCGCTTTTGCTTCATCGAGCTTCTTCTTGGCGAGCGCTTCAGCGGCTTCCGATAGATTTCCCACGACACATCCTCGATAGAGCGTTACATAGGTTTAGCAGATCAAAGAAGAAAAATAGAGGGGGGATAGACAGGAGGCCTCCCACCGGGAGGCCTCCTGTAATACGCTTAGGTAACTTTTGACCACTTTTCAATGAGCTTATTCAGATGATCGATTTGCCATTGGTGTTCTGGTTTCTCGACTTTCGTCTGTTTCTCACCTTGACCGTAAACGAAGTAGTGCGTCAGAGGGAGTTTGTTCTGAAGAAGTTGGTCCAGTAGATCGGGGTGCTGTTCGATCTTCATGGTCAGGGCTTGACAGATTTCATTCTGGAAGTCTTGCGGATCCATCCAAACAATCTCAAGTCGGCTTCCTGCAGCTTTCGCTGAGAATCCATAAAGTCGTCGCAAATGTTCGTGTTTATATCCCGATTTAACGTAGTACCAGAATCCTTCCATGCTTGAGAAGAAGCCGTACTTTGGATGTTTAAATCCGATGTTCGCAAAGTTGGAGAGGAGCTGACCGAGTAGGGTCTGCCCTTTACTCCACACGTTCACATGCGTTATTCCGTCGTCGTTAGGGCGGTAATCAGTGGGTGGGATTACGGGGTCGGAGGTATTGTGGTCTGCGGACATTGGCCGCCGCTGTCTGTTTGGGTTTTAAGAAACGTTCGATTTGCTGGAACGTCGCCTTGATGTCAGGTAGCATCTCCATCGGCTCATCGGCCTTTGGAATGAGTTGTGCCGTGACCTGGTCGCTCAACGCAGAGTACTGGTCGATATCTTCGTCATTAAAGTCTTCCTGGCGGAATCCACCGATCTCTTGGTTGATGTAATGGATCGTGGTGGTCCCTTTCAGCCAGGTCAACTGGACTTCGAATCGCGCACTCACAGGGGAAAGTAACCGCAATGCCTGCTGGAAGGTTTTCCAAGACATCCGATCGGCTTTCAGTGCCTTATTCCAGTTCCCCTTCAGCGTACTTCGATCCTTACTGTTTCTAGGTGCTGGACCTCGTGGGTCGTCCAGCGCACGCTGCATATGACGTTCCCATTCAGGACCACCAATCTTCAGGTCCTTTAGGATCGTCCTGAAAAGCTTCGCTAACGCACCACGTGCGGTACCGACGCCCCAGTCTGGTTGCTCAAGGATATCTTTCTTTTCCTCTTTCATCATCCTTCTGACCTTGAGACTACTGCATGGATTTAACCTGGTCACTCACCGCGATTAATGACAGCATGACCTCACGTAGGTGGTAACGTATGAGTTCTGTCTTCTCGGTATAGTACACATAACGCCTATCGTCGCCAGTGAGAAGGAACCAGTCCAACGCCATCAGATAGCTAGAGACAGCGCTCATCGATCTCTCAATTGCCGTTTTGAGGGGGATAGCGTACCCCTCATTCGACACCAAGAAATCATACAATGAGACTAAATCTAGACTTGGCATTAAACGCTCGAAGTTCCTCATGAATTCGCAGTTTTGCAGCGTCTCGTTGACGATCGTAAGCTGTACAACGAAATCATCTACAGTCGCAATACGGGTTTCGAGAATGACGGCGGAGCTGTCCGTCTTATGGGAGAAGTTGTTGTACGTTGCCACATTGACAGCAGTCAGTAACCGCTGTAGATCGACTGGAGAGATTGTTAGCGCTTCCGCCTGAGCATCTCGCCAGACCTCTTCCACAAAGACACTCTTACCATCAAACAACCGGAGAAGGCGTTTTAGCCACGCTTTCATTTGAACGAGTCCTAAAGCGGTACATGTGGGTAATATGTATCTGAAAGCCTTTTAGTGGTGCATATGTGGGAAATACTATGCACATCGTAATGCGGTGGCGTTTATATTTACGCAAGGACTTCTCATGAGCACCAATGAAGATATCGTAATGTCAGACGATGAAGTCCTGGATTACACCCAACTTCAGCGTCGTAAGTTTGTTAGACACTTCACGAAAAATGGAGAGAGTCTCCCCACTGACCCGAAAGACGCGAAGGTGCTACTGACGGCGCTGTCCGATATGGATCGTACTGCACTGGGTAAGAAGCGCATCAAGAGCGATGAAGAGATCGCAAAGATGAATGCGCAGTCTGTCGATGCAATCGCCGCCGAGGTGAGACGGACGATGGGCGACCGTTACCGTGCCGATCCTAACGGAGAAACGCGCCCGGCTCCGTCAGTGGATGAATCCTCGCTACCGCCGTTAGAGACGATCGAAGGTGAGATGACTATTGGAGATACCTCGGAAACCCACGAGGCCTTCCAGGAGCGCTACGAGCGCGTGCATGGAAAACCGCAGCGTAGGGCAGAGTAAGGCGTAGATAAGCCTCAGGAGAGCGCCTAGGCGCTCTCCTGAGGGCTTTGTGCCGTATCGACCTTACTGTGCGCATCGACAGACTGATCTGTCACCATACAGAAATGGTGCGGTTCTAACCATTCCAACCCCATGAGTGGGGCATGCATCATGGAGATCATCTCGTAAGGATCCAGATCGGGGATGTCCGGCCCGAGATCCTTAGAGGTAAATGCGGTATTTCCTTCGACATGCAGCTTAGGTGCAAGGATCGTAATACCGGGAATGGTGACTTCCTCGAACTCGCGGCAGTGTAGCTGTAACCACTCGGCGAAGTTATAGATCAACATCCCCGTGTATTGCTTGGCCACATACCGAAGCTTGAGTTCTTCTATCGGGATATTGACGATGCGAACAACGACTTCCATCGGAACCATGGACATCACCGCGTTTTCGAACTCGCGCTGCTCTAACTCTGTCAGATCGTAGGGCCAGATATTGACCTCCACCGAAACAGATTTAGAGAACGGCGTTTCGCTACGCTGCCGATTCAGTTCACTACAGACTGAGTTGAGAACGAATGCCGCATTCGTTACAATCGAGTCTTGCAATGTTCCGACATCACGTTTTTTGTAGGCGAGTTTATAGTCGTCGAACCTCACACCGCAAAAGACGCTGAAATCGTCACTCACCCGCTTAAAGTAATTGGGGTTACTGACAGTGTCGATTGCAAATTGAGGATCCAATCCATGCAGGACGCCAAGGCGCGTATCAAGTAGTGCATCCAACTCCGTGTAGACAACATGATCTGTCGCAATTCCACGATTCGGATCCAAACTTAATTTAGGTTGGTCTTCTATCATTCGCTCACCCGTCTGAACTACGTACATGCTTCGATCCCCTTACCCGCTCGCCCTTCAATGGAGCGGCCTCTGTCAGCAATCCTGTACCGAATAGACCGATCAGAACCAACGCGTAATACCAAGGATTACTTCTCAAGACCGCAAGTGCTTCCTCTTTCTTGGAGAGCGCATCAAAGACGTGATCTGGCAGTAGGTTCGAACCGAGCCCCACGTTAACGGTGACTGCGCTCGCCACGAACTCCAACACCATGTCCTGTAACTTAGGGTCATTTCGTAACAGTAAGCAAAATGTGAACTCACTGAGGAAGCTGTGCAGTATGTCGAGTAATTGCACACTAAACGAAACAGACTCGATATGCTTCTGGTAGTACTCAGCGACGGTTGCAGGATCTGAGGATGTCTGGAAGATACTCGTCACAACGAGCTCACCCAGATATTCCACTTGACGATCCCCACCTTCGAACACCAAAGCCCGATCGATAGCGGTCTTGAAAGCTCGTTCAAAGTCTTGACGTACGAACGTAATGTCGCTCATATGTACTCACAGATTGTTTTCGATGTGCGCCGCTAGCAGATAAGTGCGGAGCGTCTCGGTGGATTTCACTGTAGTTGGCGTCTTCTGAAGCTCATCTAGACTTACACCGCCTGTCTCCATGACTTGGCGCTTCTTGGCTTGGCAACCCTTGGTGTCAC
>Ga0116192_1002781_pt1 | contig 11369 bp, 14 predicted proteins | sample AD_UKC113_MetaG_FD_89876 | JGI IMG/M metagenome (GOLD analysis project Ga0116192, IMG submission 89876) | Active sludge microbial communities of municipal wastewater-treating anaerobic digesters from Hong Kong - AD_UKC113_MetaG | ecosystem: Engineered > Bioreactor > Anaerobic > Digestate...
CATGTTCCTTCTCAGTTAACATGAAATGTTGAGATAGAAAACCTTCAGGATAATACTGTGGCTGACCATGAATTTTGGCGTTAGCTGCAAAGAGATTGTTGTTGATAATTTCTGGCTCAGCTACATGTACAACTTCATCAAAATTGGTGAAACTGTAGTTTGCTAAATGCACGCTTTTCCCCATAGCCTTTAATGTATAGTAAAGTGGAAGTCCACCATACACATCAAAACCACCACCCATTCCTGCAATAAGGATGTTTTGTTTACGACTGGTTATCTCTAAAATTGAATGTGGTATGTTTAGCATATTATATTACAATAGCGCCGGTTAAAATTACATCATCTTCTTCTTGACTGATTCCATAATAACCTTTTGGAATTGTCAAATCAATTAACTTATCACCACTATGAGCCATAATAATCATAGCTGTAGATTCAATGCCTTTAATTGTACGAGGTTTTAAATTTAAAACAAAAGGCATGTATTGCGATAATAATTGCAACTCTGTTACTTTATCAGCAATAGATGATACAACAATTCTTTTATCAATACCGGTATCGATTTCCATTTTGTAAAGCTTATCAGTTTTTGGAACGCGTTCTACTGATAATATTTTACAAATTCGAATATCAAGTTTTTCAAAATCTTCAAATTCAATATTTGGTTTTTGAGCTCGACCTTCTATTTTAATTTCTTCTTCACCTCTATTGTTTTCAAGAGAAGAGGTTGCTTTTAGTGATTCCATAATTTCTTTTTCTTTTGTGTTGTAAGTTATTGAATTCTGCGCACAAAATTCTTGTATCGCAGTGTGTATTTCATCAGGCGGAAATGCATTATATTTTAACCTGGCCATATCAAAGGTTATAGTTGTTCCTTCATCGTTTGTGTTGATTATAAAACCAACATTTGCATATGTTTTATCACCTGGCGCTGAGCCTTCTTTACTGGCGCGTAATATTACATAGCTACCGCTAACAATTAATTTACGATAATAAACAAATACAGCATTATGCATAGAAGTGCCTTCAACTTCTAATTCATCCAAATCACTTATAACCTCAAAATTATAGTCACCAACGGATGAATTTAAATATAATAATCCAGCAACACTATTTGCGTATTCAGTTTTTTCTTCTTCTGTGCTCATATTATGCTAATCTGAATGGTTTTAAAAAATCTTTGAGGAAAGCAACATCTTTACCAAATTCTTTAACATAATCATTATACCTTTTTGGTCTATTTTTTTCCCAAATTTCTCTTTCTTTTTCATCTCTGTTAGCAAGAGGTTTTTTAATTATGTGAACTTTATATCGATTATCCCAATTATCTAATTGTTCAAAATCCGGATAATCCTTTTTATTATAAACAGTTTCCGGCACCAGAAATGCAATCGCTGAGCAACAGTAATTCAAATCCGGCTCATAAAAAGCAGCACACTTGATTTTGTTTTTTTCTAAATCAATTAAATGCATTTCCATTGTTCCTAATTGTTGGTTATTCCCATAAAAAAAACCTAATCCATCATTACTTGTACCGCCATTTAATAAAATAACAGTCTTATGCTTTTTTGCCCAAGTTTTATATTCTACGGTATTACCATATTTTTGTTGATATTCAACACAAGCATGAAGCGCTTGAATTCCTTGCTGAATAGGGCTAATATTATATTGTACTAAAAAGTACATTCTTAACTCTGGTTGTTTTTTACTCATAGTGATTTATTGTTTTAGTTTTAATACAATCCTTCTTCTTCATCCTCATCTTCTATTTTTTCGGACTCCAGAATATTACAATGAATAGGAGCTTGTTTAATGATAATCATAGCATCATCTTCATCAAAAGATAATGGAAATGATACTGCAGCAAAACCAGCATCTGAAGTAATTTGTTGAAAATGGATTGAACCATTGTCTGCAAAATACTTTTTTAACAACGTCAGAACATTGGTGAAAAATCCTTCACAATTAATGAACTGTATGTACTTAGTAATACTTCCCGACTTAATTACTTGCGTAATTTTTCCTTTGTTATATAAAACCATATCATTAAATTTATACTCAGGATAAGGTGTTATACTTTTCAAAACAGCAGTGTTGGAAGACAATATTTCAACTTCTACTTCAAACTCCTCAATATTTAACTTTCCCATTTTAAGATATTTTTTCTAAGATACCTATTTTTTTAATATCCACTTCCATAACTCCTTTATTAATTTTCACTGCAGGAGCAAATTTGGCACTATGAATAACTTCATACCATTTATAACTGGTCCTTGTATGAACTTCCTGACCATAAGTATCATCAATAGCCTTAATCATATAAATAAGTTCAACATCAGATTTTTTCATTTCTTCCTCATTCATATTATAAAATGGACTGTTTTTGTCAATTACATGCATAACATTCCAAATGGTAGCAAGAATAGCAACTTTGTCATTTACTAATTTTACTGGAAGAAAAATTCTTTCAAGCTTATTTCCATTATTTACAAGCAGTGAAACAATCAACTGCGCCTCAACTTCAATAAGTTGACTAATTTTTGAATTGACTATTCTAATATTAAGAGAAGTCAAATCTTTAAATGGTGTTATAATAGCATTTTTACTATAAGTTAATTTAGCTGTTGGTTTTGAAAATCGGCCATATAATACACCAGTCATTATCGCAAAAAACATAAGACCAATTAAAGCTTCGGTTGAAGATATTACATTAATCCAAAATGAAACTGGCTCTATTTGGCCATATCCAGTTGAAGTTATTGTTTGGGCTGATAAAAAAAACATTTTTACCCATGGACGATAATTCATATCAGGTACAACTCCAATATCTTCAACACCAACGAAATAATATATGGTGCCAAATAGAACATTGATGAGTATGAAAAAGCCAACAATAACCAACAAAAAACTCCAAACAGGCATAGTTACCAATGAGTGATAAAAATTATGAGCGGCAAATCGATTAATACCTCTTCGACGTATATTACTACTTCCATCGTGATTAATTAATCGTTGATTAGTAGTTATAGATTCAAACCCAACTTCTTTAATGTCTTGTTGCATATTCTACAAAATTTCTATTTATATAATATTCTACTTTATGAGCTTCAAATGGTGATGGTATTTCCACTTTATTAATAAACTTTTCCAAAACATTATTTGGAATAGGATGTTCTCTATTCGCATTTTGAAATAGAACAGTGTTATAATCAACTTCAACATACACAATTTTAACTTTACCTCCATAAGAAGTAAAAAGTTCTACTAATTGACTTCTTGTTTGTTTAGTTAAATTAGTTCCGTTCCACACAAAGCTTTGATGTTTACGCATAAACTCTTTGGCTTTTTCTTTAGCCATTTGAATTATAGTGCCGGTACCAGATTTGTCATCTGCAGCTATTTTATGTTCTCGTCTTAATTCATCAAGAGAAACAACCGGATATTTTTCATAATAATTTTTAATGAACATGTCTTTTCCACTACCTGGAATTCCACTCATTAGAATTACCTTAAACTTTGTATCATCATAAGGAACGTAATCTGGATAAAAGTTTTCTTTATCAAAAAAGACATAACGAGTAAAATCATTATGAAACAATTTTGCTTGATTATAACACTTATGTTCTAAAGCAAGTTCTTTGAACAGTGCTATTCGATAATGGAGTTCATCTGCATCTGGACACACTCTACCATTTACATCAGCTGTTGCAATTAGTTCTAATAATTTAGTATTAGAGATTATACTTGCTTCCATTATGGTTTTTATTGGCGTTGCTTTTTCAAATATCCATAACGGTAAACCATGATGACGAACCAGTTTACAAATTTTCTCTCTTAACTGAAATGATAATGGAATATCGCGATACAAAATTTGTCTTGCAGTATATTCTCCTTTTTTTGCATGACCCGGCGATACAATTCGACCATCTTCTTCAGATGTTGTACTACGTTTTTCAACATCATGCAATAAACAACCAATAAAAAGTGCTTTTTTATCCTCATCACTCAGACTTTTGTATTCCTGAAGTTCGAACATTGCCTCAATTACCATTCTGGTATGAGTTCCAACATCACCTTCAGCATGGAAAATAGCATCCTGAGGCACAGAATGCATATCCTGTACCCAAGAGTAGCTTTTATACAGAGAATCCCAACTAAAGTCTTCTTTTTTAAGCGCTAACCCTGGAAATTCATCGATTTTTTTAGCTATTTTTTCCATTATTCACAAAGATAATCATTCTATTTTTTCTAATCAAATGATTTTTATCTTGCCCAGCCAATAGAAAGCATTAATCTGTAACCTTTTATGATTTTGGTAACGGAATGAATGGTAATATCTGGACGAAAAAGCACAATTCTGTAAAATTTCCAGATAAGCGGTAAATCATAGATGAAATATCCGCCTCTTTTTGGTTTTACAAGCTCAATATTTAGTCTGTAATGCTTTTTCTTCTTAACCGGGTCTGTATGTTCCGGAATAAAGGAGCCTTCTTTATAATAAAGCAAATAGCAATCACAGGAAAAAAACTTTGATTCAAAAATTTTTAATTTTTGATAACCTCCGGCTTGTCTGCCGTGCTTCCATTTCAGTTTATCTAAAAAGAATTTAAGCATTACCTTAATCAGTTTTTTCAGCAATTTGCTCCAGCTTATTTAGCCAAATAAAATCATGAGAAATTTTTGTATCATAAATTGAGAATTCTACAATTTCTTTTTCTGGATTAAAACCACCGTTTATTAATGCTGCTTTAAATGCTTTAAGTCTTTCTAAAAATTTTTCATAAGTATCTTCATAACTTCTCAATGTAGTCATAATTATATACTCATGTATATTAATTTTTTTGAAAAAATTTCTAGATAAATGAGCGCCATGTTTCTCTGTTATATCTTGTAAGTATTTTTTTTCATCATCACCAATCTTAATAGATAAATGTGATTCAAAATAACAACTGTCTGGCATTTTCGGATTTTTGTCACTTGAACGCGGTGCTGCAGGATGAACTGGAATAGTTTCTATCTTTTCTCTCACAATTAAATAACCAGCATATCTTAGACCATCAGATATTCTTTTAACCTCATTATATGCGCCAATATTATCTGAGTAAACTACTGAAGAAGTCATTACATCCTTTAAATCAATTGTGTAATTTTCTAAATCCAAAATAATTGGTTTCACCCCAAGTTTTTGACAAGTGAACTTAAAATGCTCTATGTCTGGTGGAAATTTTATTGTAACATGAATTTCAAAAGGAACAGGAAAATTAATCCTATCTTGCTTTGCTTGTAATTCTGCCCAATACTCAGATTTTTGTTTTAACATATCCAAAATTTGTTCATCAGTATAACCTAATGAATATGGAATAGATAAAGCGGCAAGGATTGTGTCACATGCTTCCTGTAAAACCTTTTCGCTTGTAGTAAACCGGTGAGCAGTTGCATAGGCTCCCTGATGGGATAAAACAGCTTTTGCTAATTCACCAGATTCTTCAGAAGTCTTGAGTGTTTTTTCTGCTAAACTTTTTTTATCATGAATTGATAAATTCCGTATAAAATCAAAAAGAGATGTTTCCATAAATAAATTAGTTTATTTTAACAAACTCGGAGGAATAAACTCTTTACCTTTAGAAATAATTGTTTCCTCTAAACTTTTTTCTTCTTTATTTTTTTCTTTTTCACTTTCAATTACTTCATTGACAAAATAACCATATTCTGGTACTAAAAATTCATTCTCGATTCTACTGCCAAATAAACCAGCGTACTTTTTATATTTTTTGCCAGTATCTAAATTTGTATAAGATACAACACTTACTTGTGAAGGATAGTTTTCAACATATTGAACTCTTGGTTGTTTAATAAATAATTTAGTAATCCAACCATTTACCATAACTTCACTTCCGGAGCCACATTTTTTAAGTGTAAAAATTTCTTTCCAAAATTTTGCATCTGGTTTTTTTACACTTCTCACAATTTCAGAAAATACATTTAATGATTGAGTTAAGTATGGCTGCAAAACTTCATCGTCTTTAAATATACCAACCAATTTTACTAACGCACTCCACATTTTATCATATTCTTCCGGTGAACCCAATACTTTTACTTTAGATATTCCGCAAAGTAACATTGAATAGTTATAGTATGGACTTACCATATCTGCAAAACTTGCATAAAATGCTAATTTACTTAAAGGAGTTGAGGTACTGAATGTAGGAAGAAACACATCAACATTTGTTGGAACCACTTCTTTTAATGCATTAATAAGTGTATTAAAATTCATATTTACTGGGTCCCCATTTTGGATGATTATTTCCGTCTTACCTTCCTCCGCAGTTGTAAATAAACTTCTGTAATTATCTGGAGTTTGTTTTATCTGCGATGCAATCTCTGTTAAAATAATATACCAAAAATCATCAGGACGTATAACAATTCCATAATGATGATTATATGCCAATTCTAAATATTCTAAAAAGTTGCGATGTTTATAGTATCCACCAGAAACATCAACTCTTAGTTCTTCATTACCTTCAATTTTTCCTCTAAAAGAATTAAAAAAATTAGCCGTTTTATCAATAGGCTTGTCTCTATAATCAATTTCTTTAATTGGAACAATCTCAAGTGAGTTATCTAAAATAATTGTTTGTTCAAAGCCTTGGCTTACTATTGTGTTTTCCATATAGATATTAGGTTATTATTTGTGAAGGTATAGAAATTCCTGGATAATCCAAAGCATTTAATTTAGATTCTATAAAATCAACGCGCTTATAGAAATCACCCACAACTTCATAGTCTTTTAAAACTTCAAAATACATCTCAATACTTCCAATAAGAAATGGTTTTGATTGCCTCCAATTAACTACATGTTCAGACAAATTAACAACATGTTCATCTGAAACCATTTTTTTGCACTCAATAGTTACTTTTTCAATTATTTTAGGAATGTAATCTTGAAGTTTGTTTTTTTCAATTACACCCATAGGAAAATAACGCTCTTCCTCTTTTTGAAGTAGTATAAAAACATCCATCAGTGAACATCTCCCTTAATTTTAGCATGTATCCAGTCACTAAAAGATAATATAATAGCGCCAGTCAAAAAGAGAGCATGAATAAATCCAAGCTTATAAAGCTCATCCCATGACACATATTCTGCAGAAGCAGTATCTTTAATCAACGCAATTTTAATAGACTTATCCAATAATGCGATACTGGTGACACCAATAAGACTTGTTGCAAGCTTTACTTTTAAGAGACCGCTGCCGATATTTTCATCTTCATAACCATGCTTTTTGGAAATGAAGGAATTATAACCACCGGTAATAATCATTTTACCAAGCGCAGCAATCAAATATAAATCCACCATCTCAATAAAAACCAACGTTGCAGTTTCCTTGCTAAGCGTTGGTATCATTTCCAAATAATGAATAAATTCTTTAATATCGACTATTGCGAATACAACAAGCGATAATAAAAGGACTAATGAAAATGGTAGTAATAACCACCGAGAATTAAATAGCAGTTTTTCTACTAATAGAATTCTTCTTGGTCTTGGTTGTTTTGATTGATTTGACATTTTTTATTTTATTTGTGTTTGAGTTTTTTTTCATAATTCAATTTTGCTCTTTTCCAATTGCGCGTCCAGTGCTCATCTGTCTTTACATGTTTTGCGCGAACATATTTAAAAACATTTTTATCAAAGGTTCGAAGAAGATATTCATCCATATTTGCTACAACTATACCTTCACGAGTACAAGGTTCACCATTAATAAGTTCACCTTTTTCATTCATAACATGATTAAAGCTTTCTAAGTCGCTTTTCATTGTAGCCAACTGAATGATACTTGCCTTAAAATCATCTTCTGACCATTTTATAGGCTCTATAATATTAAGAACCGGCACTGTAGGAAAGTCAAATTGATTAGCCCACCACTCAACTTCTTCCCAGCTCATACAACGACCTTTTTCTCTTACAGCAAATACAAAATAATGATTATCCAAATTTTTGTATTCAATAGAATGAATGGCATAAAGATTTTCCAAGAAAATTTGTACACCGCCTTTTAAATCGTACTTCAAGGACTGCCAGCGTGAACGAATATCCTGAGTCCATCTGCTTTCGGTTGGAGCCGCATGAGAACGAGCAAATACTCCATGCTCTGAAAGACAATTGTTTTCCCCATCTAACTTTTCAGTAAATACCAATCTTTTTATTCGCCTTATGTCTTCGTAGTAATTATGTGCAATCCTATCATCCGAAGTTGTACCCGGAGAGAAATTGAGGTGATATGTACGACCATATTTACGACTGATTATTCCTTCATCAACTTCTTGTCCCCATTTATCATAAACCACACTCTCTTTTAATCCAGATGGTAAAATTACTGCAGTAATTCCAGCGGCATTTCGAATCTCTTCAACTGATAATTCACATTTCTCAGCTTCTAAATGATGCTCAGAACACAATGATGCTCCGTTAGATTTGTAATAACCAGAATCCTCAAAAAGCTTACGGTCAAGTATGTGATGAACATCTAACTTACCAACTTCTAATTCTCCTTTTTTACAAATTACACACTTATATTTATCTCGCTCTAAACATTGTTGATTAAATTCATCGCGAGTCAATAACTTTTCCATCATGAGTTTAAACGTAAAATTAAAGAAAAGTTACTGACCTAAAAAGGCATATCTTCATCTGCCTCAATTGGCATAGAAAATATATCTTTTCGGGCTTCATTTTCATTTGTTACAAATCCCAATCGCTTCTTATGTCCATTCAAGCTCTTTTCCTCAGCGTATTTATAAACCTCTTTAAGGTCTTTAAACATTTGCTCTTTTGCAGCAGCAATAGTTTCTAAACTTAAATCTCTTTGCTCAGATACCGCTAAAGAAACTGAAGAGTCAATCAAACCTTTAATTTGAGCGCCAGTCATTCCATCAACCAGAGAAATTAATTTATTAGAGTTTTCAGCATTCTTAAAAATAGTTGTTTCTTCTTTTTCAGTCAAATATCCAGATAAGTAAATTTTAGCACAAGCTAATGCGTGTTTATTATGAAGAGCATCGAATTTAAAAATTTTATCAATACGACCAGGACGTTGTAAAATCCGTGGTTCAATTCTTTGCGGAAAGTTTGTGGTCATAATGATATAACAACCATTTTTATTTGTTGGTTGGTCAATACCATCCAAGAAATTTAAGATATCAGAATTTGCATTAGAAACTGTTGTTTCTGCATCTTCTAATATTACAATAGTAGCAACATCATACTTTGCACATTTTTGCATATGCATAGCAACTGCAGAAAGTTGAGTCGCAAACACAATACAAAATTCTTTATTTCTTTTTAGCGCAAGTTTTGTACAATAACTACTCTTACCTGAACCAGGTTCTCCAACTAAAAGAGCCTTTCGTGTTCCAGGCATTTTAAAACGAGTAAATAAACTAAGATTTTTAAAGAAAAATTCTAAATCTGAATTTACCCTATCAATTTCAGGATGAATGATTGGTGTTTCATTCAAATCTTTTTTATTTTCATAAATCAATTGCATTCCCATCGGTGATTGCATGGTATGAATACGGTACACACCATTCTTTGGTTTCATTTTATAACGACGAGACTTTTTAACTAACCGAAAAAAATTCATCCACACTTCTTTCTCTGCAGCAAACAAACTCATGACTTCATGATTTCTTCCGTAGCCTTGAACAAACTTAGCAAAGTACATAAAAGTACCATCTGAGAAAGTCATTTTAAAAACGCCAGTCATATCGTCAATTCCAAAATTATATTTTCTTCCTTGACGCTCAATGTTGATATTAAAACAATAACCAACTATTTGGTCAGATTGCACGGGGTCCACTGATTCAACATGAAAACTTTTTGTTTTGTATTTCTTTGCTTTCCATTTTAAAGCTCGAAGTTCCTTAACCGTAAGTGTGCCACCAAAGTTTCCTGTACCATGTTGAAGATAAATATAGCCAGTATCTTTTTTCTGTGTTTCATTATCTGTACGATAACGTTTAATTAATTCTTTACTGATTGAATCGATTAGTGCCATTTGTTTGCTGGGTTAGAATTATTAGAAAGCGAATATAAAAAAAAATGCGATTGAAACTATCAACCGCATTTTAATTTTTCTAACAAATTCTATTTTTTTAGAAAACCAACGTCTTCACCTGTTCTTTGTTTATGTAAACGATGAAGTTCATCCATCCATACTTGGTCTGATTCGGCGGTTGTGTAATCACAATCTTCACCACAATTACTGCATTTATAAACTGGAAACTTTACAATGTAATCATGTTTTTTGTAAGTAAACGTCCTCTGTTCAATACATAGGACACTTTTACCCAAACAATTAAAACAATCTTGTTCTTTTGGTAAATTAATTTCGCTCATGTTTTTTTAAAATGCTTCCCAGTAAGCTTGATGCCTTCCAGAGATTGGAAAATCATCAGTTAGTTCACCGGTTTCAACAAATTGTTTTAAAAGTTGTTTAGTCTTATGTCTTGCGGCGCGATTCATTTTACGAGCGATGACTGTTTTAGTTCCATGAAAACTCCAAAAATTTTCACGTCCAAGTTCATAATATTCATCTCGAACCTCTTTAATACGTGATTTTAAATCACCATCAATTACTCGAATATGAGTTTTGAATACTCTTACTAATTTATGTTCCCAATAAAAATTAGGACCGTTGTAGTAATAAATTTTATGCCAACGAGTACTATGATATTCACTGTATGAGAAAAACTTTTTTGCAGCATCAGATAATGCCTCATATTGTTTTTCGTAAATACGAATTATTTCCGGTACGTAAGGTTTTTTATTAAACTTGGAGTTTTTCTTTTTTAAATAAGATTTATCCGGAATGAATCCAGGACTACAACAAGTTTTAATAACCTCCCAAAAAACATTCGCATCATCACGATTTTGAATGTCTTTACGTGGAATAAGTTTGACTTTCCAGCCTAAAAAAATAGGCTTTTCTAATTCTTTGTAACCTAAGTTACGTTCAATTGCATAGAGTTCGTTAAGCTCTCTTTCAAGCGCTTTATAGCGTTTGAAACGTTTTTCGTGTTTATCTAATACCATCTTTTCTAAGGTTTTTCCGTATTCGGGCCTTATAAGAAAGTGTGTTTTGAAAATGTTGCATACATAATTTTAAATATTTTAGAAAAAAGGAAAGTGGAGAATTTCCCCACCTCCTTTTCTTCTTGGGTTATTTCACCTCATACCTGAGGTAATTACCGCCGGTTATTGCCAGAACTAATCCATACCAATCACCGCAAAAATTAGGGGTTCCTATTTCAACCCTTTTACCGTTTACTATTGTAAACTTCTGTTCCTCTTGACGAGGGCGAACTACCTGACG
>Ga0116192_1002782_pt1 | contig 11368 bp, 7 predicted proteins | sample AD_UKC113_MetaG_FD_89876 | JGI IMG/M metagenome (GOLD analysis project Ga0116192, IMG submission 89876) | Active sludge microbial communities of municipal wastewater-treating anaerobic digesters from Hong Kong - AD_UKC113_MetaG | ecosystem: Engineered > Bioreactor > Anaerobic > Digestate | place...
CAGGTCATTTTCATGCCGGGACCGCGAAGTTGATCTTTGAGCAAATTCTGTTTTTCCAGTACCGTGGGTAAGGGATCCAGAGCCGCCCATTGGAAAGGCGTGTGTGGTTTTGGGACAAAAGTACTGACTCCGATGTGCAGATTTGCGCGTTTACCGATGGTCTTGCGACCCTCCACGATCACTTGCATGCACAGATTGGCAATTTCCTGCACATCTTCCATGGTTTCACCGGGTTGACCGATCATGAAATAGAGTTTGATGGTGTTCCAACCATGAGTGTAGATCTCTCTGGCAGTTGAAAGCAGCAGTTCCGTCTGGATGGGTTTGTTGATGATCTGACGCATATGATCGGTAGCAGCCTCTGGGGCGAGGGTAAAACCTCCAGGTCGGGTGCCTTTCAATTTGTTCATCAAATTAACGGAAAAAGATTCGATGCGCAAGGATGGAAGGGAAATTGTGAGATTACGTCCGGCAAAACGGCTGGTGATTGATGAAATTAATTCCTCGATTTGCGTGTAGTCGCTTGAGGATAAAGATAATAAAGCTATTTCCTCATATCCTGTATTTTGGAGTGCTTTTTCAATTGAATCAATGATCATCGTCACCGGTCGTTCACGAACAGGGCGGTTAATCATCCCTGCGTGGCAAAAACGGCAACCTCTGGTGCAGCCGCGCATAATTTCGATGGCGATGCGGTTATGAACGACATCAATCGACGGAACCAAAAAATGTGTGGGAGGAGGCGGGAGCTGAGCGCATAGCCGTTTGGTTATTTGAGCGGGAAATTCCGCCCGGATAGGGCTCACTGAAGCAATAGTTCGGTCGTCATGATAAATGGGCTGGTAAAAGGAAGGGACGTACACCCCTGGAATTCGGGCTAAAACAGCCAGTGTTTCCTCGCGGGTCGCCTCAGGCGCACTTGAATGCTGCAAAGCATCAATGATTTCGTGAATCACTTCTTCGCCTTCGCCGATGACAAAAGCATCGATGAATGGCGCCATAGGTTCAGGATTGTAGGTGGCATGTCCGCCGGCGATGATGATGGGAGACTCATTCCCGCGCTCAGCACTGCGCAAAGGGATACCTGCCAGATTGAGCGCATTTAGCACGTTGGTATATAAGGATTCGTACGGGATAGTAAACCCAATGAGGTCAAATTGTGAAAGAGGAATTTTCGATTCTAATGAGTAGAGAGGGAGGTCATTTTCCCGCATGGCTTTTTCCATATCAAGCCAGGGAACGTAGGCTCGCTCTGCAAGAGCATCGGTACGATTGTTGATCGTCTCATAGAGGATCATTAGCCCAAGGTTAGGCAGACCAATATCATAAATGTCCGGGAAAACGAGAGCCACATGCGTCTTAACCGCAGACCAATCTTTTTTAATCTGGTTATATTCCCCGCCCACATAGCGACCAGGTTTTTGCATGGTGGGCAAGATTTTGCGTAAGCTCTTCTCGATTTTGATTGAATCAATCAATGGATAATCTCCGATCCTTAACGAATTTCAAAATTAAACTCCTCAATCTCAAGCTCGGGAAAATTCTCCTCGATAAAAAGTTTTAATGCTTCAAATTTTTCTTTGTTGAACTTTTGGCTGTTCGATACACTTACGCAGGAGATCCACGCGGACTGCAAGTAATCCTGTAGACCGGTTTCTGCGCTGGAAACGTTAAACTCCTTTTGCATCCGGTGAAGAAGAGGAGACAATCGATGACGTTTCTCTTTGAGTGAAGAGCAGCCAGGTAAGAAGATTTTAATATTTACCATAGCTACGGATTCATTAGGAGAAAAGTCGGGGAAAGTTTCTCTTGTCATAACATTCTCGTAAGATTACAATGCCTGGGTAAATATAATATAGAATGGGTAAAAATCAATGATCGAATCTGATCAGAAATACCAGTCAACACTTGATTTTCTTTATTCCTTTGTCGATTACAGTCTGACCCGGCAATTAAGATATTCTCCTGAAAAGTTCAATCTGGATCGGATGCGGCGATTGATGGAATCCCTTCTGAACCCGCATCGTAACTATCCCATTGTGCACGTAGCGGGGACGAAAGGAAAAGGCTCCACGGCAGCCATGATTGAAAACATCCTGCGTAAAGCGGGGTATCACACAGGATTTTATTCCTCCCCGCATCTGCAGGATTTTACTGAACGGATACAGATTGATGGCACGCCAATTTCACACGAGGAGCTGGTTCGCCTGGTGGATCAAATTCGACCCCATCTTGAAGCGGTTCCCGAGATTACTACATTTGAGATCACCACAGCACTTGGGTTCTTAGCTTTTGCGGAGGCAAATGTTGATATCGCCGTCATTGAAGTAGGCTTGGGAGGGCGTTTGGATGCGACCAATGTGGTGGATCCGCTGGTTTCTGTCATCACATCTCTATCTTTTGACCACATGAATGTGCTGGGTGATTCTATTCAGCAAATTGCAGCGGAAAAAGGGGGAATCATCAAGCCGGGAAAACCGGTTGTTCTCGCGCCACAGTGGAAGGAAGCCCGGGAAGTGATTGAAAAGATTGCCCTCGAGCGTGGAGCCCCTCTGACCGTCATTGGTCAGGATTATTTTTATGCCGAACAAGCCCATTCTCTCAGCGGACAGACATTTATCTTATGGTCGAAGGAAGAACAGGAACTGATTAACGATTTCATTTCTTCCGCGGGTCGTACGGATTGGGTACCGGAACATTACACGATTCCACTACTGGGGCTGCATCAAATTGAAAATGCTGCCACTGCATACGCGGCAATCAAGATTTTGCAACTGGCTGGTATTCATATACCCAAAAAAGCAATTTCAAATGGGTTTGAAAGCGTCAAATGGCCTGCCCGGTTTGAAATTGTCAGTAAAGATCCATTAATCATCATCGATTCCGCTCATAATCAAGACTCTGCCTTAAGATTGCGGCTGGCGATGGACGACTATTTGAATGGCAAACCGATCATCCTCTTGTTCGGTTCTTCAGAAGACAAAGACGTACGGGGAATGTTTTCCCACTTACTGCCCCGTGTGAAAAATATTGTCGCCACAAAAAGTGAACACCCGCGAGCCATGTCACCGGATATGCTGGTAGAATTAGCCAATCAATTTGGTAAGCCTGCAATCAAGACGCAAACGATCGAAGAGGGGCTTTTTGAGGCACGGCGGCTGGCAGGAAAAGATAGTGTAATTATTGTGGCTGGAAGTATTTTTGTCGCCGCGGCAGTTCGAGAAATTATCCATGAAGAAAATCAACTAACAGGGATGCCATGAAAGAAGACTGGAAAAAACGACAGGAAAACCCCGAAGAATTTAACACTGCCCTTTATCAGAGGACAGATGAACTTTATCAGGTGAACGATGCTGTACCTGATGAAAACGGAGAAATCTACTGCCCGGTGCTGATCATGCGGGATATTGTGGTTTTTCCGCGCATGGTTTCACCGATTTTCATCACACCCGGAGCCAATCTTGATGCCATAAATCATGTGCAAAAAATTGGCGGCACCATGATTGCTCTGATCTTGAAAGATAGTGATATTGAAAACCCGAACCCTATCGACTTTTTGGAAATCGGGATCGAAATTGCCGTCGGGCGTCTATTGAGTCTTCAGGACGGAAATGCCTCAGCACTGGTGCAGGGACGCCGACGCATCAAAATTCGTGAGATTAAGCAGGAAGGGAGTTTCATGTGGGCGCGGGGTCTGGTAGTTAAAGAAAAAACAACAGTGGACCGCCAAACCGAAGCTCTCATGAGAACAGCTCGGGATTTGTTTGAGCGCTGTATTCAACTGGATCGTAGTCTGCCGGATGAGGCGCACCTCTTCTCGGTGAATATTTCTGAACCGGGCTGGTTGGCGGACATGGTTGCTACCGCTATATCGTTACCTTTTGATGAGCGGATGAAACTGGTAACAATTATCGATCCCAAAGATCGGCTAAAACGGGTGAACTGGTTACTGGCTCAGGAACTCGATGTGCTGCAACTGGAAGACGAAATCCAAAACCGGGTGCAAAGCGAGGTCGATCGATCACAACGGGAATTTTACCTTCGCGAGCAACTGCGGGCAATTCAAACCGAGTTGGGCGAGGGGGATATTTGGTCGAGAGAACTCAACGAAATTCGAGAAAAAGTGGAAGCGAAAAAAATGCCTGAGGAAGCAAAGAAACAGGCTTTTAAGGAAATCGAGCGCTTGTCTCAAATGCCTTCCATGGCTCCTGAAGTAGGGATTATCCGTACTTATCTGGATTGGATTCTCGAATTACCTTGGGAGGAAAGAACTGAAGATAATCTGGACGTTAAACATGCTGCCAGAGTACTTGAAGCCAACCATTATGGATTGGGAAAAGCAAAAGATCGCATTCTCGAGTATATCGCCGTTAAAAGCCTCAAACCCAAAAAAGAACGGCAACCAATCCTTTGTTTTATCGGACCTCCTGGCACTGGGAAGACCTCGCTGGGCAATTCAATTGCCAATGCGTTAGGCAGGAAGTTTGTTCGGCTTTCACTTGGAGGAGTTCGAGATGAAGCTGAGATTCGCGGGCATCGCCGTACCTATATTGGTGCCCTGCCGGGGCGCATCATCCAAACAATGCGGCGAGCTGGAACGATTAATCCCCTGTTCATGCTGGACGAGATTGACAAATTGGGCGCTGATTTTCGCGGTGATCCTTCATCCGCGTTGCTTGAAGTTTTGGATCCAGAACAAAACTACTCCTTTTCCGATCATTACCTGGAATTACCCTATGACCTTTCCAAGGTGATGTTCATCACCACCGCCAACAGCTTAAGCAGTATCCCACCTGCGTTGCTGGATCGAATGGAAGTGCTTGAATTTCCGGGATACATTGAAGAAGAAAAGATCGAAATCGCCAAACGTTTTCTGATCCCTCGACAATTGGAGGAAAGTGGATTTGAAGCTGGCGAGCTTGTTTTCGATGATGAGGCAATTAAAAAGATCGTGCGCGAGTATACCTATGAAGCCGGTGTACGAAACCTTGAGCGGGAAATTGGCAGGCTTTGCCGCAAACAGGCAAGATTAAAATCGGAAAAAAAGAAGTTAGTTGAGTTGCTTTCGGTCAAATCAGTAGAAAAATTCCTTGGACCTCCACAGTTCTTCATGACTGAAGCAGAACGCCAGGATGAAGTGGGTGTAGCCACCGCGATTGCATGGACGGAGAATGGTGGTGAAATCATGCCGGTTGAAGTGCTGATCATGGAAGGCAAAGGTAACCTGCAGATCACTGGGCAGATTGGAGACGTAATGCAGGAATCCGCTCAGGCTGCACTTTCTTATGTTAAATCTAAAGCTACTACCCTTAAAATTGATCCAGACCTGTTCGAAGAAGTCGATGTGCACATCCACATCCCTGAAGGTGCGATTCCGAAGGATGGTCCGAGTGCGGGCATCACCATGGCAACAGCCCTTTTTTCGGCATTTACCGAGCGCAAGGTCTTCAAAGAAATAGGCATGACGGGTGAGATCACCTTGCGCGGGAAAATCCTCCCTGTGGGGGGTGTGAGAGAGAAGATTCTTGCAGCGCATCGCAGCGGTTTGAGAACGATTCTGTTACCTGAAAAGAACGAAAAAGACCTGGTGGAAGTACCTAAAAAAGTGCGGGATGATTTGAAGATTATTTTTGTAAAACACATGGATGAAGTCGTCAAGCTCGCCTTGCATGTGGAACAGGAGAAGTCGAATCCTTCACTTAGAAGGGACAAGAGGAGGAAGAAAAGGGCTTCAGAAGAATAAGCATCAAAAAGCGGTCAGGTGGAAAAAATCATCTGACCGCTTTCTTATTGACACCCCGGTTCATTAATCAGAAATATTGTCTTTAGTATTAACCGAATTTATCGCTAGAATTCCATTCTTGACCTGATTTGATATTTTTTCGATTTCCTCTTCCATGGTAGTCAAGATTTGTAATACGTATTCATCAGCTTCTTTTTTGGTTTTTTCGCTCTCAGCACGTGCCTCGGCGATAATCTCTTCCGCTTTGGTTTTTGCAGCGGCTGTGATCGGATCATCTTCGACGATTTTTTCGGCTTTTTCGCGGGCGAGAGCGATCGTGCGGCTGGCTTCTTCCTGCGCTTGTGCGAGGATACGATCACGCTGAGCCAGCAGTTGCTGGCTTTTCTTAATCTCATCGGGAATGGTTACCCGCATTTGATCGATCAGATCCAGCATCCGATCTTCATCCACAATAACGTTATGGGTAAACCAAATTGGTTTACTCTCATTAAACAATTCTTCCAGGCGGTCGACCAAATGTAAGATGTCCATACCCTCACTCCTGCAGATTCAATATGATTATAACGATAATCATCAATTATGTATACGCAACTTAATGATCAATCACGTGTATTTTGGGTAGGGGGAACCAGGAAGGTATATCCGGGTTGACTAAACTTAAGATCGAGCGCTTTTTTTACCAGTTCCGGGACCATGGTTGTTACATCTCCTCCCAGAGAGGCGATTTCCCGTACGGTGGTCGAAGAAAGAAATGTATGTTCCTCGCTGGTGATTAATGCCATCACTTCTATTTCCGGTTCCAAACGGTGGTTGGCTAATGCCATGCGGAACTCATACTCAAAATCGGAAAAGACGCGTAACCCACGGATCATGACCTGGGCTCCGACCTGGCGGCAAAAGTTCACTGTAATTCCGCTGTAGCCGGTTACAGTAATTTTGGAATCTTCAGCAAAAACTTGTCTGACCATCGCAATTCGTTCTTCAGGGGTGAATAAAAAGGTTTTCAATGGCTTATCATAAACAGCTACGATTAACTCGTCGACCAGTTTTGCAGCACGCCTGGCTATATCTACATGACCATTATGGACTGGATCGAAGGAACCCGGAAAGACAGCTCGTATCATCTTTACTCCTAACTGAGATCTCCTGCTGAACTGGACCATAACTGTTGTAATTTAGTAGAGATCAGCAAGTGTTCTGGCTTTTCTAAAGATGGATCATCTTTTAAAATTTCCTGGGCGTAATGCCTGGCTTTTTCGATGAGATGGATATCCGTCAAGCTAGCCATGCGTAAGTCAGCATAACCTGATTGCCGGTAACCAATGAAATCGCCCGGACCACGTTGTGCCAAATCTTTTTCGGCAAGAACAAATCCGTCAGTCGTCTCAGTCATCACAGCAAGTCGTTCATTTTCAAGCGCGTCTTCATTTTCAGGGACGAGGAGGCAGTAGGCTTTATCTTGACCTCTCCCTACCCGCCCGCGCAACTGGTGCAATTGGGCAAGACCGAACCGGTTGGCGCCTTCGATCATCATTACGGTGGCGTTGGGAATATCCACTCCGACTTCGATGACGGTCGTGGAGACTAAAATATCATATTTTCCCAACCGAAAGGCTTGCATGATACGGTCTTTCTCATCAGCAGGCATTCTGCCATGGAGTAACCCAAGCTTTAGCGAGGGAAAAAATTCTTTTTCAAGGTAGGCATGTTCATCCACCGCGGCTTTTTTATCTTCATCATCCCCTTTATCAATGAGCGGATAAATGATGAAAGCCTGATGACCATTCTTTATTTCATTCTGAATCAATTGATAGGCTTTTTCGCGTGCAAATGGATGGATGATCTGGGTGTCTACGGGTTTACGACCCGGTGGCATCTCATCGAGGACGGAAATATCCAGATCGCCGAAAATGGTCAATGCCAGGGATCTTGGGATGGGTGTGGCACTCATGACTAAAAGGTGTGGATTTTCGCCTTTTTGTCGTAAAGCAGACCGTTGGGAAATACCGAAGCGATGTTGTTCATCGATAATCGCCAATTGCAGGTTCTTGAAGTTTACCGTGTCTTCTATCAGAGCATGGGTGCCAAGGAGTAATTTCACGGTGCCATCCTGACAGCCTGTAGAAATCTCTTCACGTTCTCTGGCGGATGTATCACCGGTTAACAGCCGGATTTCACTCTCGTGCAAGGGCAAACCTGTATCTTCTCCTCCGGAAAGAATGACGCGAAGGGAGCTGAAGTGTTGTTCCGCCAGAATACTGGTGGGTGCCATAAACGCTGTTTGTCCATCATTAAGGTTAACCGCAGCAGACGCAATCGCCGCCAGGATGGTTTTCCCGGACCCTACATCGCCCTGGATGAGGCGGTTCATTGGCTTTCCAGAAGCGAGATCAGACCGGATTTCAGCAATCACCCGTTCCTGGGCATGAGTTAACGAGAAAGGCAGATGGAGTGTGATGGCGCTAATTTGCTCGTCGGTAATTTCATATTTTCTTGCCGGCAATCCTTGCCAGGATTGTTTTTGTTGCTGAACACCCAGTTGGAGGAAGAAGATCTCATCGAAAGCGAGTCGATCCTGGGCTTGTCTCAATCGTTCGAAATTATCCGGAAAGTGAACTTGCTGCAGCGAATCGGATAAACTGATTAATCCTATTTGCTCACGCATGGAGTCTGGTAAGTGATCCTCTACGCGAGGGGTGTTGATTAATAATGCCGCGCTGATAGACGCGCGCAAATCCTTTTGTGTCAGACCGGCAGTAAGGGGATATACCGGCGTGATACGGTTTGTGTTGAGGTGTGATTGATCCAAAGGCTCAAAGGCTGGATCGTTCATTTGTTTTCTTCCCAGGTACATCGTCACTTTGCCGGAAATCACCAGCTGTGTTCCCCGGCGGAAGTGATTCTCAAAACTCTGGATGTATTTCAAGGAGCGGAAAAAAACAAGACGAAGGAATCCAGTGCCATCGCTTACCACCACTTCAACTCTAGCCTGGTTTCGTCTTCGGATGGGAGTGGTCAATAAACTCTGAACGGTAGCTACAATGGTCAGTTCGTCTCCAAATTCAAGACGGTTGATGGTCTTCAAAGTGGAGTAATCCACATAACGACGTGGAAAATAATAAAGTAAGTCCTGAACCCTATCGACACCAAGCGTATGAAAGGTCTCTTTTTTAACCTCGCCGATACCAGGCAAGACTGTCACTGGTGCCAGAAGACCACCCTGATAACGCGGCTTATCCTCTTTATGATGAGGGTTCGAAGGGGGATTAAGCGATTTGTGAAAGTGGGGGGTGGAAGTCGTTGAAGGATTCGATGCCCTTGAAGAATTGACAGGTTCCAAAGAATTGTCTGGAAGTTCTTTGATCGCGGCGACAATTTCTTTGATCGATTCTTCCCGTTCACTTATACTCATTTGAGCGTAGGTCGAGAAGGTATGGTCGATTTTAGCCAGAATGTCAGGATCAATAGGGTCATTTTTCGCTTCAATCAACCAATTGGGGTAGAACTTATCCATCCCGCCAATAATGGCTTTATTCCCGTAACCGCTCTGCGCTTCAAGGCTGAAAATCTTTATTAATTTTTCCAATGATTTGAGCATGGTCATATTTTACAGCATTCAGCGTAGTTGTAGTTTTGTTCTGCTTTTTTGTTTTATACAATTCTCGTTCAAAGAGAGATGGATTCGGTAATAATAATGCCTGTTCCTTGAGGACCAATTAGAGAAGCTAGAAACGGGTTTATGGGATGTTCTGAATAACTGGTCTCTGGAAAAAATTCATCGATATGCTGGCGAATTAATTTCGATTCGGAAAAGCCATTAGGTGAAGGTTGAATCATGGAAATATTGGAGATATCTTCAAATTCATCTATGAATTCGATGAAATAATCAATCACATTGCGGACATTTTTTACTTTCTCGACAGGATTTAATTTCCCGTCTTCCAGATTAAAAATTGGCAGGAAAGAAAGAATCTCGCCACTGACTGCCTGACCTAGATCAAGGAAGCCTGAGTTATATAAATAGGAATAATTTGGAGTGCTGAGAAGTGTATAAACATGAGGAATGGCAACCCTGAGTTGCTCTTCAATCCTCATGCCATTTCCACCTTTTTCAACCAGATCAGCCGCAATTTGGATGATCTGACCTTCGCCAATCGCCACGCTTTGAGTGTCGAGAAGGTGGATCGTCGCACGTCCGTGGATGTTTTGAATCAGGTCCTCGATGATGTTATAAATCGGATGCAGATCTCGCGAAACGAGAAGGATGAAGATATCATCATAAGTCTGTGAGAACAGGTGTAACTTCTCTTTTATTTCTTCAGGGGATAAGGGGAGAAGGCGGACGGGAAAAGCCGCATTGATATGTTTGGGAAAATCACTGACACGCGCCTTACGCAGATCTAGAATGACATCCTTTTGAATTTCGACATTTTCTTCTAGAAATAGCAGATTTTTGTACCCGGAAAAAATCGGACGGGTAAACTGAGCAGCATTATCTGTCAGGATGCAACTTCGTCCCATGCCTTACTCGAGTGACATAATTATCGGATAAAGGGGTTGACCGCCGAAGTGTACTTCGATCTCATGGTCAGGGTATTTATCCTCGATTTGTTTTGCAATGCTGTTGGCTTCTGCTTCGGTTAATTCTGAGCCATAAAAAATGGTAATTCTTTCACGGTTGTCGAGATCGATTTTTTGGAGTATCTCCAGTACTGCATTCTCTACGGCATCCGCCGCCACCATCAATTTTCCATTGAGCAAGCCAATAATTTTGCCTTTTTTAACCTCAACGCCATTCAAGATCACATTGCGGGTGGCGGTAGTGATTTCAACGCAATCCGCCTCCTCAAGAGATTCATTCATATCATCCACGACTTGTTGAAAATCACCTTCAGGGTTCCAACGCAGGATCGCAGAAATTCCTTGCGAGACATTTTTTGTCGGAATTACTTCAACCTGTTTGACACTTAATGTTTTAGCAGTGTTGGCAGCGAGGATGATGTTCTTGTTATTCGGAAGGATGATTACTTTATCCGTTGGGAGGTCTTCAAAAGCCTTTAAGATTTCTTGGGTAGAGGGATTCATTGTTTGACCGCCGGAAATAATGGCGCTGGCTCCCTGACTGGCAAAGATTTGGGAAAGACCGATTCCTGGTGAAACTGCTACGACAGCAATCGTGCCAGGGGTAAGTGGATTAAGCGTAATCTCATTTTTCTTGGCTTCGATTCGCTTCATTTGTTCCACAAGGTCTTCTTTGTAAACCTTGTAAATCTCTCCCATTTTTTTGATCAATAATTCCGGTTCATCCTGCTTTTCAGTTTCAGTATGGATATGCATGCGGTACAATCCATCGCCTTCTCCCACCTGAATCGAAGTACCAATTTTTGATAAATCTTTATAAAAGGATTCAAGGTCGAGCGTCTTGTACGGAGCAAAATCGATAACTACTTCCACATCCTGCCCATCTTCCACAGCATCCATGGTTTCCGCAAATTTGATCGAAGATAGATCTTTAATGACCACGGCGGAATCATCCAGTGTCAACCCTTTCGTGAAGCGCAAGGCTCCTTCCAACAGGAAGAATAACCCTTTCCCGCCCGAATCAACCACTCCTGCGGTTTTTAA
>Ga0116192_1002783_pt1 | contig 11368 bp, 13 predicted proteins | sample AD_UKC113_MetaG_FD_89876 | JGI IMG/M metagenome (GOLD analysis project Ga0116192, IMG submission 89876) | Active sludge microbial communities of municipal wastewater-treating anaerobic digesters from Hong Kong - AD_UKC113_MetaG | ecosystem: Engineered > Bioreactor > Anaerobic > Digestate...
GCCTACGTGACGGTACTCGACGGTGCCCTGGGCCTGACGAGCGATTTCCCAAGCGGGGTGTTCGCCCAGGTCGGGCGGTCGAGTCAGGGTCCCTACGCGACGCCCCGGACGCTGACCGAGGCCGACCAGGTCACCGGCACGTTCGGGGACGGGGACCTCCCGATGGCGCTCCGCCTGGCGCTGGTCTCCGGCGCCCGCATGGTGCTCGGCGTGCGGACCCGGACGTCCCAGCCCGGATCGCTGGGGAGCGTCCAGCGGGCTGGGCTGGCCCAGGGGCTGATCTCCCCCATGGTCAAGCAGGGAACCGGCAGCGGCAGCGCCAGCCTGTCTGGCAGCCCTCTGGAAGGGGTCCAGGGCCTGCTCGAGATGCAGATCGTGGACGGCGGCGAGGTCGGGACCGCGACGTTCCGGTGGCGATTCGCCGGCGGAGCCTGGAGCCAGCCGATCGCCACGGCCGGGAGCGTCCTGCTCGCCTCCCTGGGCGTCACGGTGGCCTGGCAGTCCGGCGCGGAGCAGCCCTCCTTCGTGGCGGACGACCTGTTCGCGTGCCACCTGCTGCGCCAGGGCCTCGGCAGCATGGCCGCCTCCGGTGACCCCGCGCTCGACGGCCGCATCGGGGTGCAGATCACCGGGTCCGGGGCACTGAACCAGGCGAAGTTCCGGTATCGGCTGGACGACCAGGCCACCTGGTCCCCGGAGCAGACCGTCCAGGCGACCGTCCAGGTTCCGGGCACCGGGGTGACGCTCCAGTTCACCGAAGGGGACCCGGCGGCGTACTCGTTCCTGGCCGGGGAGCGATACGACGTGCCGATGGCCGGCCCTGCAGCGACCGTCGAGGACCTCATGGAGGCCATCGACTCGCTGCTCGCGGTGAACTATCCCGTGGAGTTCCTCCACGTGGTGGGCCCGACGGGTCCCTCGGTCTGGGCGGCGCTCCAGGCCAAGGCCGAGGAGTTCGAGTCGCAGTACCGCTACCTGCACGTGCTGGCCGAGGCCCGGGGCCCGACCGAGACGGAATCGGCGGACGAGTGGGTCGCGGCCCTGCTCCAGCAGGCCGAATCCTTCGCCGGAACCCGTGTCTCGGTCTGCGCGGGGCGGGCGTACATCGAGTACATGGGCCACCGGGGCGACATCAACGCGGCCGCCCTCTACGCGGCCCGCCTGTCCCGCATCGGCGTGCAGCAGTCGCCGGGGCGCATCGTGGACGGCCCGCTCCCGCTGGCCATCGAGGTGGCGCCGGTGGACTCCGAGGGCCGGTCGATGCTCAACGACGGCCACATCGCCCTGCTCGACGCGACGGGGAAGTTCGTGACCGTGCGGCGCTACGTCGGCCAGGCCGGGGTCTTCGTCACGAACGGCCGGATGAAGGTCAACGAGACGTCCGACTTCCGCTGGGTCGAGTGGCGGCGGGTCATGGACAAGGCCTGCCGCGAAGTCCGGCTGGCGGCCCTGCGGAGCGTCCACAAGGAGGCGACGCCCGAGGGGCTCCGGGCCCTCCAGGCCGACTGCCAGCAGCCCCTGGACATCATGCGGGGGGCCGGCGAGGTGTACGACGCCCGGGCCAGCATCCCCGACGGCCAGGACTTCCTGGCGACCTCGACCGTGAAGGTCAAGATCCGGATCCAGCCCGTGCCGACGATGCGCTGGATCGAGGTGGAGATGGGCTTCGAGAACCCCTTCCGGGGGGGAGGTGAGGCGTGATCAACGGCCGCAACTACGACTGGGAGTCGGTGACCATCACGCTGCCCCAGGGCACCCTCGTCGGCGTGAAGAAGATCGACTACTCCGACGAGAAGGAGTTCAAGCCGGTGTACGGCAAGGGCGCCACCCCGGTCTCCTTCGGCAGCGGCAACTACAAGGGCGAGGGCAAACTGACGCTGCTGCGGGAGGAGTTCGAGCGCCTGGTGACCTACTGCCGGAACCAGGGGCTGAAGGAGTTCTACGGGCTGCCGCCGTTCCAGGTCACGGTGTCCTACGCCAACGAGACCCGGCCGCTGGTGACCGACGTGCTCCAGGCCTGCAAGTTCACGAAGACCGGCTCGAGCGCCGAACAGGGAAAGGAGGACGTCGAGGTGGAACTCGACTTCCTGATCCTGGGCGGCATCGCCTGGAACGGCCTGCCCGCCGCCATCTGAAGGAGGTTCTTCCATGGACTGCGACCTCGACGCACTGAAGGCCCAGCACGGCGAGATCTACGAACTCTCCGTGGACCTCGGGGAGGACGGCGGCCTCGTCACCGCCATCGTCCGCCGGCCCGGCCGGGCCCAGTTCGCCCGGTTCTCGAAGGATGGGATGTCGGACCCGATGCGGGCCATGCACAACCTGTTCTTCGACTGCCTCGTGCATCCCGCGGCCTCCGAGATGCAGCGGCTCTTCGAACGGTACCCGGGGCTCCTGATGGCGTTCGCGAACCGGCTGCTCGGCATGGCCAAGGCGAACCTGGAGGTGCTGGAAAAAAAGCTGTGAGCACCTGGACGCGCTCAAGCAGGACGCCCTGGCCCAGGCGACCCTGCTCATCGCGGACAGGTGCGGGATCCCGGTCGCCCAGGTCGAGGCGATGGACGACGAGGCGTTCGCGGAGATGCTGGCTCGGGCCCGGTGGCTGGAGGAACGGAGGATCGATGCCGCACGAGCCGCGATCCTGCTTGCCGTGGCCGCCATCTTCCGGAAGTGATCAGCGCTTGGGCGGGCCGAAGAGATCGCGCACACGAAACGTGAACGCCCCGATGAGGCTCAAGACCACCAGGATCCAGAAGACCGCCACCAGCACGTCACTGCTCATGGGGGCATCGTAGCGGACGGCAAGGGAGATTTCCAGTGACCGGCATGATGACCTTCGGCATTCTGGTCAGCCTCAAGAACATGCTGAGCGGCCCCGCCGCGCAGGTGACCCAGTCGCTCCGCAACATCCAGAGGGCAGCCAACTTCGGCCGGACGCTTCAGGCCGCGGGGGCCCAGGCCTCGGGTCTCGGTGCGCTATGGACCGGCATCAGCGGCCAGATGCGTGGCGCCATCGAGTCAGTGATGGCGCCTGCCATGCAGTTCGAGGATAGCCTGGCAGCGGTCCGGACGGTGGCGGCCGGGACCTTCGGCAGTGTCGAGGCCGATGTGGCCGCCGTGACCAGGGCGGCCAGGGAATGGTCGCTGGTCCATACGAACTCCGCAGCAGAATTCGCCAAGGCCTCATACCTGATGGTCTCGGCCGGGCTCGACACCCGCCAGGCGATCGCGGGTACCCGGACGGCTCTCGCCGTAGCTAGCGCGACGATGGGCGATGCGACCCAGGCGACCAGCCTCTTGGGGTCCCTCTACATCAACCTCGGAGACAAGGCTGCCGATGTGACCCGGGAGATGGCCAGGCTGGGTGATGTCGTCACCCGGACTCAGCAGTACTTCAAGATCGCCGACTTGGGACAGTTGAACGAAGGGCTGAAATATGCGGTCCCGGTGGCGAAGCAATACGGGATCAGCCTGGAACAGCTGTCCATGGCCGTCGGCACGCTGAACACCGCCGGGCTGGAAGGAAGCATGGCCGGAACAGCCTTCGGCGCCTCCATGCGGCAGATGATTTCGGCGTCCAGGCAACTCGGATTCGGCATCGCCAGGGCCGCCGACGGCGGGATCGATTTCCTCAAGACCATCGAGAACATCCATGCCAAGTTCGGCGACTTCAATGCCATGACGGACGCGACCCGTGAGCGCCTCCGAAAGGCGTTCGGCGATGAAGGTCTCAGGGCCGTGTCGATCTTCATGGGTGTCACCGGGGACATGCGTCGCGCTCTCGGGGCGGTTTCCGCGTCCGCCGGCGCCACCGGGGCCGCGCAGCAGGCGATGGAGGCGACGGGCAGCGCGGCGGTCCGCGTCCTCCAGAACCACTTCAGTGACCTGAAGATCACCCTGGCGCGGGATCTCGAACCCACCATTCGGGCGCTGGTGGACGCCTTCAAGGGAGTCATCGCGTCGGTCAAGGAGTTCGCGACGGCCCATCCGAACCTCATGGCGTTCTCGGCCCAGTTCGCGGTGCTGACGGCAGCAGCCCTCGCTGTCGTCGGACCCATGGCGATGGTTGCGGGCAGCGTCATGACCATCGCTGGGAGCGCGATCCGGGTCATTGTGGGCATCGTCCAGCTCGCTGCGGCATTCCTCGCCGCCCTGCCTGCGGCTTGGGCCTTCGCAGCGGCCCTGCTGGCGAATCCCATCACCTGGATCGTGCTGGGGGTCGTCGCGCTGATCGGGGCGATCGTCGCACTCATCGTGTACTGGGACAAGGTCAGCTCCGCGATTCGGACGACCGCAGGATGGCTGGTTCAGGCATTCGCCGCAGCGTGGAAATGGGTCAAGGAGATGTTCACGCGGGCGATCGCCTGGCTTCGGGAGAATGCCATTCTCATCGGCGTCATCCTCATGGGGCCCATGGCCTGGGCCGTGGCGGCCATCATCAAGTACTGGGAGCCGATCAGAGGGTTCTTCGCGAACCTCTGGACGGGCATCAAGACCTCGGTGAGCGGCGCCATCAACGCCGTCGTCGAGAGCGTCACCGGTTTCGGGCGGAAGTTCTGGGAGGCCGGCAAGGCCTTGTTCGGAGCGATGTGGGATGGCATGAAGTCCATCGCCGGAAGCGTGGTCGGGTGGTTCGAGGAGACGCTCGGGAGCATCCGGGCCTTCCTGCCATTCAGCGACGCGAAGGAGGGCCCTCTCTCGGACCTGACCCGGTCGGGCCGGGCCCTGGTGCAGACCTGGGCCGGCGGCATGATGGCCGCGACGCCGGTGCTGTCCGGGGCGGCGGACCGGTTGGCGGGCCAGGTGATGGGCGTCCTCGATGGAGTGATGGGTTTCGATCCGCCGACCATCCAGGTCGGGGCCCTGTCCGCCGGCCGGCAGGGCATCGGAAGCCAGCCGAGCCGCCAAGTCACGGTACAGCACCTGACTGTGCAGGTCCAGGCCCGGGACTTCCGGGAGCAGGACCAGTTCGTGGACCTTCTGACGAGCCTGGCGGACCAGCATGGATGAGACCATCCGCATCACCGAGGACGTCGGCCAGGTGAAACTGGGGGACACGATCCTCCCAGGGATCTACCAGGCGCTGGAGGTGTCCCGGGAGGTGCGCTTCGCGGAGCAGTCGGTCCCCGGGGCCTCGGGCGCCAGCAGGCAGCCTCTTGGCTACGAGGACGCAAGGATCACCCTCGACCTGGTCCTTGCCCCGATGGCCAACGGGACAGCCCCCCGGGAGCAGTTGCAGGTCCTCGCGGCATTGCACCAGGCTCAGGACGGAAAGGGCAGGCCCAGGGTCCACACCATCGCCCATCCCCTGCTGGCCTCCTGGGGGATCCGCCAGGTCGTCTTCACGTCGCTGCGGGCCCACGATGACTCCTACAACGACCTGATCGCCTGCACGCTGGAACTGAAGGAGCACGTGCCCCGGACGACGAAGAAGGAGGCCCGGCGGCGTTCGCCGGCAGCGGCCGTTCCCGGCGGCACGGTCGTCCCGGACGGTGCGATCCTCTTTGCGCCCGACGACGTCTTCCTGGCCCGCCCCTACTCCGTTCAGACCGCGGACTCCTGGGACTTCCTGACCTACGGCACCGGGACCCCCAAACCGGCCCAGACGGCCGCGGTGGACGATGACCCGGGAGGCGTTTGATGTACGGGACCCCTGACGCACTGGTCCGCCTCGGAGATCAGGAACTCCGACCCGCGCGGCTGGTCCTGGAGACCGGACGCCGCACGTCCATCGGCCGGCTCGAGGCGGAATTCGACCGGGGACCAGGCCACGTGTCGCTGGGGGACCCGTTGACGCTCGAACTGGGCTGGGTGGACGGAGGACGACGCCGGGTGTTCTCGGGCCGGGTGCGGGAGATCGGGCCGGGGCGGACGATTCGGATCGTCGCCCTCGACCGCTGCCGCGACCTGATGGACACCCCGCTTCGCCAGGCCTTCCGGAACTGCACCCTCCAGGAGGTTGCGACCTGGTGCCTGGAGAGGGCGGGGTGCGACGACTTCACGCTGGGCACCAAGCGCCTCGGACATCGCCACCATTTCCTGGTCTGTGGCGAGCCGGCATTGGCGGCGCTGTTGCGGGCCCGGGAGACCTGGCGCTGCGACTGGGATCTCTATGCGGACTCCGAGGGGGTGGTCTGGTTCCTGCCGTGGGAGGAATCTCCGCGGGCAGTGGCGGATCCACCTCTGTTCGAGTACGGCACCAACCTTCTCGAATTGACTCCGAGCCTCGTCGGTCCCGGGACGGCCGAGACCTGGCTCGCGCCCGGGCTCGTGCATTCGCAGCGCGTTCGGCTCCAGGACGACCGCCTCTGGCACAACGAGGTGGAGGCGCGCATCGAGCGCGTCGTGCACCGGATCGATGGGGACGGCGGCCGGACGAGGTTCGAATGGGTGCTGCTTCCGAAGCGCTGATCGACGCCCTGCGCCGGCTCCTCCGAGGGCTTCAGTCTCCCATCCAGCTGCCTGTCCGTGGCCGGGTGGTCAAGGTCCATGAGCGAGGAGGGCGCTCGACGCTCCCCGAACCCCGGTACAGCGTCGATGTCGAGGTCCTGGACGAGGAGGGCCAGCCCGACCCGGCATGGCCCGTGATCCCCGACTGCGAGTTGCCCATGCTCTGGGCCGGCAAGGACCGCGGCCTGGTGGCCGTCCCGGACGTCGGGGCCCACGTGCGGGTGGGGTTCTACCGCGGCGACCGCAACCAGCCCTACGTCGAGGGAGTCCTCGCGACGGGCTTCCAGGTCCCCGACCATCCCCGGGGCCGCTGGCTGCTGTATTCCGACGAGGCGGTCCTGGAACTGACCCCCGCTGGCGACCTGGTGCTGCGGGCCGGCACGATCCGATGCGAAGGGAAGGTCGTGGCCGATAGCCTCTATTTGGGCGACAACCAGGTCCCGGGTTCGGACCGTACCGGTGCCATCGTGATCACGCCGCAAAGCGCGGTGACCATTCAGGTCCGGAACGGCATGATCGTGGGGTGGACGTGATGGACCTCTACGGGACCGACATCGCGATCCACGCTGGCGACTTGGTTCCCTTGCCGGCCGGCGACCTCGAACGGGTCCAGGGGGTCTCCTGCCTGGCTCAGGACCTCGCCCACCGACTCGACACGCCCCGGGGCGGCCTGTGGCTGCACCCTGGCTACGGCTTCGACATCCAGCGGTTCGTCCACCTGAACGCCTCGCCGGCCCACGTGCTGGACTTCGAGTTGAGCGTGGCCGAGGAGGTCGAACAGGACCCCCGGGTGGAACCTGGCACGGCGAAATGCCAGGTGCTGGGATGGGACCGGGAGCGCATCCGATTCCGCCTGACCTGCAAGCCCATCGCCGACCCCAATCCCATGAACCTGGTGCTGGAGGTCGGCGGTGGGTGATTGGCGGGACCTCCTGGGCACCAAGGACCTGGCTACGCTTTTGGCGGAGGCAGTCCAGCGGCTCCGGGAGGCAGGATCCCCCATCACGAACCTGAACCCCGGCGGCGTCTTCCGGACGTTCCTGGAGATCGGGGCCCAGGGACTCGCGGATCTCCACGGGCTCCTGGAACAGGTCGTGGCCCAGGGCTACGTGCGGACCGCCACGGGGCGATGGCTGGACCTGAAGGCGGCGGAACTCGGCCTGCAACGCCAGGCGGCCCGGCGCACGGAAGGCCGCATTCGTTTCTGGCGCGAGGAGGCCGGGACCGAGGTGCGGATTCCTGCGGGGACGATTCTGGCCACCCAGACATCCCCTGGCGGCGACCGGCTGCGATACCAGACCATCGCGGAGGCAGTGTTACCTTCCGAGGCCCTCTCGGTGCTGGTCCCCGTCGCGGCGGAAACGCCTGGTGCCCGCTACAACCTCCCGGTGGGCCAGGTCTCCGAGATCCTCACTCCCATCCCGGGCATCGATGGGATCTCCCAGGATCCCGACTGGATCACGCTCCCCGGGGCCGACGAGGAACCAGACGAACGCCTGCGGCAGCGCTGCCTCCTGCGCTGGGCCGAACTCGGTGGCGCCACGCGGGACGCCTACATCGCGTGGGCGATGGCGGTCCCTGGCGTGGCGGACGTCCAGGTCCTGGACCGCTTCCCGCGGGGGCCCGGCACCGTCGATGTCGTGATCCTCGGGCCTTCCGGGCTGCCCGGAAACGACCTGGTCGCAGCCGTCCAGGCCCATGTCGATGCCCGCCGACCCATCTGCGCGGACGTCCTGGTCCGAGGCCCAAGACCCGTGCAGCGGCCCGTGGGGGTCACTGCCTACCTGCCTGCCGTCGGTGGGCAGGAAGCGGCGGTCCGGGCCGAAATCATGGCCCGCCTGGGCAGGATGTTCGCCAGCCAAGGGGACGACGCGCTGCGGATCGGCCAGTGGCCGTACCGCTCCCGGATAGCCTCCGCTGCGCTGTCCGTTTCGCCGGTCGTGAACGCCCTGGTAGCCGAGCCGGCCCAGGACCAGGTCCTGGCTCCCGACGAATGGTTCGTGCCGACGGAGATCACCGTCAGCGTGGCGAGGCTGCCATGAGCCGCTGGGCAGACTACTTCTGGAGCCTCCTGCCGAAGCCGCTCCGGCGGAAGGAATCCTCGGCGTCCGAGATCCGCCGCGTCCTCGAGGCAATCGGGACCATCTACGAGGACGCCCGCCAGGCCGTTTTCCGCCTCCGGCGAGCCTGGATCGTTGCGCTGGCCCCGGAAGAGGTCCTGGAGATCCTGGGAGACGAACGCGGCATCCCGCGTCTGCCCGGGGAATCCCTGGCGAGTTTCCGACCCCGGGTCCTGGCCGCATGGGACACCCACCGTAAAGGCGGCACCGTGCCCGGCATGGCCGAGGCCATGGCGCTGCTCGGCCTGGCCGCCGAGGTGCGCGAACCCCGCACCGTCGCCCGGTACGATGCCACGCATGCCCACAACGGCCGCATCCGTTACGGAGAGGTGGTCTGGGCGTTGTTCGACGTCGCCTTCGACCCCGGGACCGTTCTCTCCGGACCAACATTGGAACGGATCCTGGCCACCATCGACCGCTGGAAGCCCGCCCATGCGATGCTCCGGCACCTGGTGTTGCAACCTGCCCCGTGGGTGGAGCCGGTTGCGCCCCAAGATGCCTTCGGATGGTCCTACGGCGTGGAGGCCACCGCCTGGCATCCCTACTCGTGGCCGGTGCCGATGTACGACGGCCAGCACCAGCACGATGGGCAGGTGACTCACCACGGAGAGGCTGATCCCCTGAGCGTCGAGGTGATTCAATGACCGTGCAACGGGGCTTCCAGACGTCTTTCGGCGGGCTGCGCGGGCGACTGGAGTTGTGGGTCGTCAACGGCGCGGGCCAGGTCCTCGACCACTGGATCCGCCCGAACCTGGTCGTGAACACCGGCCGGGCATTCCTGGCGGGGGAGATCGCCACCCGCATCAACCGGTTCGGCATCGGAACCAACGGCTCGGCCGCGGAGCCTGGGGACGTGGCCCCCCTCGAGGAGCAGGTCCTCGGAGAATTCACGGCGGTGGAGTTCCCCGATCCGCGAAGCGTGACGTTCCGATTCACGGTCGGGACGGCCGTCTTCAACGGTCGGACGATCCGGGAGTTCGGTCTCCTGGCTGTGGATGACGAGCAGCAGGTACTGTTCGCCCGCAAGGGCGGCTTCGAGATCCCCAAGACCAACCAGGTCCAGGTGCTGGGCGCCTGGACCATCACCTTCTGAGGAGGCGGCGATGGCTGGCCTGTCCGAACAAGCGACCTGGTCGTCCGAGATCTACCAGCTGGAGACGACCGACCCCGTGCTGGGTGGCCCGGAGGGACCCTCGAACCTGCCCCATCGGCTCTTGGCGAATCGCACCGCGTGGCTTCGCTCCAGGCTCGAGGCTTCCTGCCTGGAGCTGTCCACGCCGCAGGGCAGCCAGATGGTGGCGATCCCCCCGTTCCGGGTACCGGCCGGCGCCATCGCACCCGGCGTGCCGAGCCAGGACCTGTTCCTCGGCGGTTTTGCCCTGGACAAGTTCCCCAACTGCATCGACGAGAACGTCGCGAAGTCCCTGCCCTTCAGGGTGCCCGAAGTGGTCCAGGATGTCGCCACCGCGCTGGATGCCATCGCCCTGCGTGGCAACCACGAGCACCTGATGACCATCCGGGAATGGGGCCACCTGGCGTGGCTGGTACGCCTTCTCGGCCACGAACTGCATGGAAACTGCGCCGGGGGAAAGGACCCCCGCGATCCCGCCGTCTGGGAATCCTTTCCCGTGGTGGTCGGCGACCTCGGCCTGACCGGGACCGGGCCGGGATCCTGGTTCCACAACGGCCTCCGCTCCGGCGTTGCCGATCTCCTCGGAGGAAGGCCCCACCTGGTCGATGGCCTCTACGAGTACGGTACCATCGTGGTGACGGACCCGGCTGCACTGGTCCAGTCCATCGACGAAGACGACCAGGACTTCGTCGTGGAGGACCTCGCTCCCGCGCATCCACTTCTGCCGCGGTTCCGCCGCTGGCCGACCTCGAACGGCCTGGTCGTGCTGCGGGGCATCGTCAACCAGGCGCCGGTGATGGAGGCGATCCGGTATCAGGCACTGGTGCCGGTACAGGGGCAACCCTCTCGCGCCACCCTCGTCGGCTGTACTCGCGGGGCTCACGGGTCCGCCGCCCGGTGGTGGGGCACGGATGCGCTGGTGCGGTGCGAGCGCCGCCATTGCATTCTACCGGGCGGGTGGACCGCCAGGATCTCTGGCGACGGCCTCAACAACACCGACTCCCCGGCGACCTTCCTCCTGAACTGGTGGCTGTACTCCTACGGGCAGCATGCGAATCCCACGCCCGGAGACCTCCTCGCGTGCGAGGCCGAGGACCTGCTGGTGACGGCCGTCCAGGGGAATCTCGTGACCGTGGTGCGGGGCCAGCATGGCACCACCCCCAGCCCGCACGCCGATGGGACCCGCATCACCCGGTACCCTACTCAGGGCACCCGAAAGGCCCAGGGGCTCGTCATCGGATGGGCCCTCGGAGACGTGCACGGCCATCCGGATCTCGAGGAACTCTACCTGCCCGCCACCTGGCTGCCAGACGATGGCAGCGGGCCCCCAAACGGCTTGGCCGAGCATGTCGCCTGCTCCCTCGTGCACTCTGGGAACTACATGCTGCGTGGCGCCAATGCCAGCGACGAGGTTCCCACCGGGCTCCTCGGGCTCACCTGTATCGCCTCGCTGGCATCCGGGGCGCTGTTCCGGGCCGGCGCGACCCCGTTTTCGCCACCGCTTCCCACCCCATGATGGGGTCTGAAGACCCCATTCCCGCTATTGTGAAGTGATTCGCTGTGTCTCATTTTAAAGTGCCCCAAAATCTCAACTCAAGTGCCCCGCCACACGGGGGGCTTGGGGCGGGGCATACCCTCCGGGCGGCGTTGGACCTGCCGGGGGTCC
>Ga0116192_1002784_pt1 | contig 11366 bp, 8 predicted proteins | sample AD_UKC113_MetaG_FD_89876 | JGI IMG/M metagenome (GOLD analysis project Ga0116192, IMG submission 89876) | Active sludge microbial communities of municipal wastewater-treating anaerobic digesters from Hong Kong - AD_UKC113_MetaG | ecosystem: Engineered > Bioreactor > Anaerobic > Digestate | place...
CCGTGCCCTCACCTCTGGCCCTCCACAGTCAGAACGTCACGCCTGACTGCCCGAAAGAACGCCATGCTTACATCTCCGTAGCGCCGCTCCTGGTACTTGCGCAGGTTCACGGCACCCCCCTCGTACACATCCGACAATCCTTCTCTTGAAGCATGTTCCATGACAATGATACAGCCATCGGCCTCACCGCGCAAATGGGTGGCGAGCGTCCTGAGCAGAGGATTGTGCAACCCGGAGCCAAAGGGGGGGTCTGCAAACAGGATATCGAACTCTGTCCCAGTCAGGCCGGACGCGAAGGCAACTGCGTCAGCCTTCATAACCGAGGCTTGTTCGACGAGCCCCAGACTTCGAAGGTTCGAAGTCACGAGGCGAATGGAACGAGTATCGCTGTCAACGAACACAGCATGTGACGCGCCGTTGCTGAGTGCTTCGATGCCAATGGCTCCCGTGCCGCAGCATGCGTCGACAAACCTGGCCCCGCCGATGATGGGGCGCAGGACATCCATCAAAGCCTCTCTGGCTTTGTCCGATGTTGGCCTCAGCCACGGTTGTCTGCCCAGTGTCTTGAGCGGTCGACCTCTCAGCGACCCCGATTGTACGATCATGTCAGTTCTCCTCCACAGCAGGCCGCGCAGGCGGATACCTCAGCACCAGCATGCGGGCAAGGTTCGCGTCCTCCGGAGCCGTCAGTTCGGGGTCTTTCTCCAGGAGCTGGCCGGCAGCGGCCCGGATATCGGGAAGGCGCGACAGGTCGCGATAACTCAACATGCTTGTTGAACCAAACAGGGGAACGTCGAACCCATGCTGGATGGTCCCGAGAATGTCGCCGGGGCCGCGCAGCTTCAGGTCCTCATCCGCTATCTTGAAGCCGTCGTCGCAATCCACCAAGACCTGCAGCCGCTGTGTACTCTCAGGCGTCGCGGTCCCCTGGACAAGAATACACTGCGACGCCGAAGAACCCCGCCCTACCCTTCCGCGCAACTGATGCAGCGTTGCCAGACCGAACCGGTCCGCATCCTCGATAACCATCACAGTCGTGTTCGGGACGTCGATGCCAACCTCGACAACCGTCGTCGACACGAGAACGTCAATGTCCCGCGCACGAAACGCAGTCATGACAGCGGCCTTCTCCGAGGCTTTCATTCTGCCATGAAGAGAAGCCAGCCTCAGCCCCTTGAGGCTTGAGGCCGTCAGACGCTTCACGGTCTCCTCCACCGATGCTGTGGCATCCTCGTCTTCACCGCCTGCGTCGATAGCGGGCACGACAACAAAGGCCTGCCTTCCTCGCGCCACCTCCGCGCGCACAATGTCATAGGCAACCTCCCGCTCTGCGGGGGCGAGCATCCGGGTAACGATCGCGGTTCTACCAGCCGGTTTCTCCGTGAGTTCGGAGATATCAAGGTCGCCATAGATGGTGAGAGCCAGCGTGCGAGGAATAGGCGTGGCACTCATGACCAGAGAGTGGGGTTGCTCGCCCTTTGTCCCGAGTGCGAGCCGCTGGGCGACCCCGAAGCGATGCTGCTCGTCGACTACGGTCAACCCGAGGCGCGCAAATGCTACGCCTTCTTCGAGTATGGCATGCGTTCCTACCAGCAGGTCGATACCCCCGTCGGCGAGTTCCCGGAGCACGCTGTTGCGCTGCGCCTTGCTTGCCCCTCCCGTGAGCACGCCCACTCGTATCCCGAGAGGCAGCAGCAGGTCCGCCAGCACCGCGCCCGTCTGCTGAGCGAGAATCTCGGTAGGGCTCAGGACAGCGCTCTGAAATCCAGCCACCTTTGCTGCATAGACGCCGAATCCAGCCACCGCTGTCTTGCCGGAACCGACGTCTCCGTGCAGCAGGCGGTGCATCTGCTTGTGCCCCTGGACATCGTCCGCAATGTCGCGCATAGCTGCCACCTGTGAGCTCGTAGCCTCAAACGGCAGACTGCTCGTGTACCGTTCCACCGTTCCCGCCGGCAGGACAAACCGGGGGGCCGTGCTGGCCTGTTCCGAGCGCTTGTGCATGAGAACGCGCAGTTCGAAGAGGAACAGGCTGTCAAAGGCGAACCTGCCCCTGGCCTCCTCCGCCTGAGCTTCGTTCTCGGGAAAGTGCAGCGCATGATAGCTCCCGGACAGGTCTGGCAGGTTGAATTGCGTTGCCACGTCCCCAGGAAGGTATTCGGCGCCGTCCTGCGGAAGATGTTCAAGAGCTCGCCACATGTGCTGGCGCAGCGACTTCTGGCTCAATCCGGAGGTCAGGCCATAGACGGGGACGAGGCGGTTCATGTTCAGCTGGGCGGCGGGAGTACCTGACTCCTCGAAGGTTGGCTGAGTCAGCTGTGGACCGTCAAACGAGTTTTCCAGGCGGCCATAGAAGTCGTACTCGTGTCCCGGCACCAGCCGGCTGGCAACGAACCTGTTGTTGAACCAGACAAGACCGAAGATGCGGCCGGAGGAATCCCTGGCCTTTCCCTTGACAAGCAGCACCTTGCGCCGAATCTGCACCACCGACATCAGACGCGCCTTCACGAACGCGGCTTGGCCGAGCACGTCCGGCGAGATATGCTGCGGCTCCCGGAGGTCGAGATACCTCCTGGGAGCATGCTGCAGCAGATCTGAGACGGTTACAATTCCCAGTCTCGCAAGGGTCTCCTGGACCCTGGGCCCGATGCCCCAGAGGTTCGACACCGGTTCTTCAAGCGTGTCGATAAGCATGTTTGCAGAACCCCGAACGCGCCTCTGGGTCAGCTCCGGCGCGGACTCCGGAGCATGCCGTGCTTGCTCGTTCTTCGAGTTCAGCAGCGCGAGCAGAGCACTGCACCGTTCACCGCGCCCGGGCGGCTCAAGAAACTCGTAGTCCACCAGCAGCGAACGAGCCTCCCCCACGAGCCGGTCGTGGGCAGTGCCCCCCTTCGCGGCCGTCGCAGTGTCCACCAGCGAGAGGGCAAGCCGTGCAAACCCTCCTACCGCTGCATCATTGTGACAGCCTCGCTTGACCTCAAGCTGCACCAGATCCCGCAGCACCGTGCTCCAACTATGAGGGTCTGACGAGCTTCCTCCCGCGTTCATTGAGTTCCTGCTATCACCGGGAAAGACTAGCGGATGTCGCCAAGAAAACTCTTCCCGGCAATGGGAGTCAGTCCGAGATGGTCGGACACGGTAGCGCCAAGGTCCGCAAACCCCTCCCGGACCCCCAGGTACGTACCCCCGCGCAGCGATGGGGAGTAGGCGAGCAGTGGCACGTACTCACGCGTATGGTCCGTGTGACCAGTAAACGTCGGGTCGCATCCGTGGTCTGCCGAGATGATAAGAAGATCATCCTTGTGCATGGAACCAATCAGTTCTGGAATGGCCTCGTCGAACCGCTCCAGCGCGACCGCATATCCGGCAACGTTCCGCCGGTGGCCGTAGAGCATGTCAAAGTCCACCAGATTGGTGAACAGAAGGCCGTGCCACGTATCGGCCTTGACCAGCTCGATGGTCTTCTGGGTTCCCTCCTGGTTGTTTCCGGTGTGGAAATGCTGTGTGAATCCGTCACCGTTGAACAGGTCCCAGGTCTTGCCGACGGCGATGACATCGAGCCCAGCGCCGCTCACCTGGGTAAGGGTCGTCGGCCCCAGCGGCTGAGCAGCGTAATCACGCCGGTCCTCCGTACGGACAAAATGCCCCGGGGTTCCTGTGAAGGGCCGCGCAATGACACGCCCAACCAGGTGGTCGCCCACGAGAATCTCCCGCCGGCTTATCTCGCACATCTCGTACAGTTTCTCAAGCGGAATGACATCATTGTGTGCTGCAATCTGGAACACAGAGTCCGCAGAGGTATACACAATTGGATAGCCCGTGCGCATGTGCTCCTCGCCCAGCTCGGCGATAATCGTGGTACCGGACTCCGGGCGGTTGCCCAGTGCCTTGGTGTTGAAACGCCGTTCGAAAGCAGCAATGACCTCAGGAGGAAAGCCATGCGGGTAGGTAGGAAACGGCTTGGTGAGCGTCAGTCCCATCATTTCCCAGTGCCCGCTCACGGAGTCCTTGCCCTTCGCCTTCTCCTCCATGATGCCAAAGGCACCGATGGGATTGTCAAAGTGGAGGTTCAGCAGATAGCCGAGGCCCAGCTCCTCAAGATGGGGCAGATGAAAACCCGGGACACTCTTGTAGATGTGGCGCAGCGTGTCCGCACCCGTGTCTCCGTACAGGAGTGCATCCTTTGCTTCTCCGATACCGACACTGTCAAGCACGATAACAATGGCTCTCTTGTCCGTCATTTGGATTCCCCTTCCTTTCCAGATGGGTTTTCGCTCGACTGCGAATGATGCCTGCGTCGCCTGCGAGCAGGTCCCAGGACAAACTCGCCGAACGTGGCAACACCGCCCGCCCCCATCTTGATATAGTGGTCAAAAAAGCGCCAGATAAGGATAAAAGCCCCGAGTATGCCGTTCGGGACAAATGCCGCAAACAACGCAGCCGCCCCAAGCTCGGCCCCGACAGATGCCCCCGGCGTAGGAAAGTACGATACAGCGATGTAGTAGATGAGCGTTGCAATAATGATCTGCGTTATGGATGACGCAACTCCCATGCCATAGAGGAGGATGATAGGCGTCAGCACAATCAACCCCCAGGACACGAAACTGTACAGGAGGCCCCTGCCAAGCAACCGCCGGTTAGCTTTCAGAGCGGTCTCACGTGCACGAAGCGTATCAGCCACGAAGCCCTGGACTTTGCGGGCAATTCGTTGCCAGAACCTTCCCCGGCGGTTCAGCGATTCGGGAGACCGCTGCACCAGCCGTTGTATGGATGTGTTGATGCGGTCAAGGCGAATCAGGCAGTAGATGAGCAGCGCAAAGTTGGCAATGTAGGCTCCCACGCCGATGTACAGGATGAGGCGAAAGCGGTTCCCGACGTCCAGACTGCGCCCTGAAAAGAACAGCCAGATGGGAACAAATGTCAACGTCACGACCTGCGACGCACCCGACAGCAGCGCCTTGATGGCAAAGACCATGGTGGAATCGGCAACGTTGATGGAATCGTCCTTGAAGAGCATGTAGATCTGAGCAGGCTCCCCTCCACCTGCCGCAAAGGGCGTCACCCTTGCAAAGAACTCACCCACCAGAATGTTGCGCATCGCTGTGCCGAACCGGACGCGCAGTCCTACAGACTGGGCAATGGCCTGCAGTCTCAGGGCCTGAACAACTATTTCAAGGAAGATGAGCGCCAGCGCGGCCAGAATGTAGGCCGGGTTCATCGACTCGAAGACCTTGACGACACTCATCTGGTGCGAGATGAGCGACAGGGCAAAGAAACCCAGCAGGCCTCCCCCAAGGGCGGCAAGGAGCTTCCAGATAAGGCTCCGAAGATTCGTTACAGGCGCCGCAGGTTCGGGAGGTGCGCCGGTCTCAGGAGTCTGGCCCGCCGGATAGCCGCCCGCGGGAGTATCGCCAGGATGGGCCCCGGGTTCCGGGGTGCCACTGGTCGTCAGCTCTTCGCCAGCTGCCACAATCGCTCCAGCTCGTCTGCCGAGGCGGTGGAGATGTCCACCTGCTGTTCTCTCGCGTATGTCTGCACGCGCGTGTATCGATCGCGAAACTTGTCGAACGAGGCATGCAATGCCTTGACCGGATTGATGGACAGCAACCGTGCGACATTCAATGCCGAAAACAGGACATCGCCGAGTTCCATTGCCGACGCGTCGGTGTCAACCTGCGCGGCATTCAGTTCCTGCCCCAGCTCCTGCGTTTCCTCCACCAGCTTCCCGTACGCCTGGCGTGCAGATTCAAAGTCAAATCCGTCCGCCCGCGCGTTCTCCTGACTGAGGAGCGCGTTTTCGATGGACGACAGCAGTTTGGCGCTGTCCACAAAGTGCTTCCTGCGTCCCTCCAGCGCCTTCAGCTTCTGCCAGTTATCGAGCACCTGGTCGCTGGAAGCTGCGGCAACGTCGCCAAAGACATGCGGGTGACGGAATGTCAGCTTGGCATCCTCCGTACGGATGACATCGAAGATATCAAAGCCGTCCTGCTCCCGGGCAATCTCCGACTGGATGAAGACCTGCAGCAGGAGATCTCCCAGTTCCTCTTCAAGATTGGTGGCGTTGCCACGCTGAATAGCGAGCGCAACTTCATAGGATTCCTCAAGAAGGGTGTCGAGCAGACTTACATGAGTCTGTTCGCGGTCCCACGGGCACTTCTGTCGCAGTTCGGCGATCAACAGGCGAAAGTCTTCGATGGCGGTGTATCTGGTACCCAGCAGGGGTCCGAGGGCAGAGCCGAGTGCAGCGGCCTGAGGCGCACTGGCCTCGAGCGGCACCGCAGCGGCATCCAGGGAAAACCCGGCTCCCCGCAGAAGCCCCGAAATGCTCGAGGCAAGCTCTGCAGCGCACAGGCAAACGACAGAGCCATAGTGGCGGAGCGCAAAGCGTATCCACGCCAGAAAGTCCAGAGCATGGACAGAATCCATGAGCTTGTCAGTGGAATCGGGCAGGACATACACGCTGGACGCATGCGACGCAAGACCCGAGGCAAGCCCGGGGACGATGGCCAGCGCGAACCGGCGCCCTTCTGAAGCCAAGGCCGACGGAACCTGCTCGTCCGCCGTGGCTACGGTGACTGCATCCTCATTCATGCTTTCAGTGTACAGGTTCTGACCCCGATAGCAAGGCAGAAAGGAGTGACAGCGGCTCCGTCCCCTGTTCAGTGGGCAGGATCACAGAGTCGCGCACCCTGTGCGCCGCCGGAACCTGCCCGAGGTGAGCCGTCAGGAATTTGCCCGCCGCGTCTTCACTGACGAACTCAAGGACAAGGTTGGCGCCAGTCTGCTTCACCGAGGAGACTCCGACGAGCGTGAGCTGACCCTCCAGACGCTTGAGACGGAAAATACCCTCGACCTCGGCGGGAAGGGTCCCATAGCGGTCCACGGTCCGCTCCTCGAGAGCAGGAAGCTCCTGCCCGGATGCACGCTCCAGAGCGTTGTACAGAGCCAGACGTTCGCCGGAATCACTGATATACGAGGCAGGGATGTAGGCGGATGTGCCAAGAATGACCGCCGGCCTTGGCACAGGCTCCGTGTACTGCCCGCGTGCCCGCATAATCTCATCTTCGACCATCGACAGGAACATGTGGTAGCCAACGTCCGAGAACCTGCCACTCTGTTTGACTCCCAGGACGTCCCCGGCTCCGCGTAACTCAAGGTCCTTGAGCGCAACCTGCAGACCGGCCCCGATGTCAACCGCAGACGCAACCGCTTCAAGGCGCTTGAACGCCGTCGAGTCGCGGGCAACGCCTCTGGAGTAGAAAATGTAGGCATAGGCGTGACGCTGGGCCCGCCCTACGCGTCCCCGCAGTTGGTACAGCTGAGCGAGGCCAAGACGTTCGCCTTCGTCCACGATAATCGTGTTGACGTTCGGAAAGTCCAGCCCGGCTTCGATAATGGTAGTGGAGAGAAGAATGTCGTACCGTCCCTCGTAGAAATCCAGCATTATCTGTTCCAGCACCTCGCTCCGCAGCTGTCCGTGCGCAACGGCGATACGGGCTGCGGGGAAGAGCCGCTGGAGAAGAGCCAGCCGGGAATCGATGTCCAGAATCCTGTTGTGCACGAAGTACACCTGCCCCTGGCGGTCGAGTTCCGCTCGGATTGCTCGCGCCAGCTGCTCCTCGTCGAAGGGCATAAGGAACGTGCGAATGGGATATCGGCCAACGGGCGGCGTGTTGATGAGCGAAATGTCCCGGATGCCGACGACAGACGACTCCAGTGTTCGAGGAATGGGCGTGGCACTGAGCGTGAGCACGTCGATTTCGGCTTTGAGTTTCTTGATCTTCTCCTTGTCCAGCACGCCGAACAGCTGCTCCTCGTCGACAATGAGCAAGCCCACGTCCTTGAAGTCGTGCGCCATGTTGAGCAGTTTGTGAGTTCCGACCGCAATGTCGATGCCGCCTTCCCGCAGCAGCTTCCGGTCCGCCGTGAGTTCGCGTGTCCCCACCATGCGCGAGAACAGGGCGACCCTGAAGCCCACCGGCTCGAACCGTGACTCGAGATTACGGAAGTGCTGCATGGCCAGAATGGTCGTCGGTGCCACCACGGCCACCTGCTTGCCGTTGGCGACGGCTCGCGCCGCCGCACGCACGGCGACCTCGGTCTTGCCAAACCCGACGTCCCCGCACACGAGCCGGTCCATGGGCTTTCCTGCCTCCATGTCGCCAAGAACGTCCGCAATGGCCTTCGACTGGTCCGGGGTCAGCTCATAGGCGAAACTGTCGACGATGGGCCCCTCCAGTTCAGGGCTCGGCTTGAAGCTGAATCCCTCCCGGGCATACCTTCTGGCGGCTGTTTCCAGCAGATCATGTGCAATTCGGCGTGCGTCCTCAGCAGCCTCTTTTCGGGCATGCTTCCATCTGCGGGAGCCAGGTTCGTCGAGAGTAATCTCTGTCCGATCCCCCACATACTTTTCCAGATAACCCAGGCGTTCCACGGGTACGTGAAGCAGGGAATGGTCCTTGTATTCGAGCGAGATGTAGTCGCGCGTCACGCCGTCGACCGTCATGGCCGTAATGCCCCGGAAGACACCGATGCCCAGGTCGCGATGCACCACATAGTCACCCTCATGAAGGTCCTCAAGACGCGAAATAGCCTGTGAGAAGCGTGCCGTCTTCTTGGGACTTGCTGCCGACTTTGGGAACAGCTCGGCATCCGTAAGCACGGCAAGTCCCTGGACAGCGAATCCCGCCGGCAGAGATCCCTTCAGGGTCGTCACCCGTGCGAGGATGTCCGGGTCGTCGATGGCATCCGCAACCAGGCGGCCAGCCCGCGCCGGGTTCAGCGACACAAGGTCGATGGCCGTGTCCTGTGGAGCATGCAGCGCCAGGTACTCGGTCAGCGAACCTGACAGCGTCAGCGGTGGAAGGTCGCGCGAATCGGCCTGAACGGCACCTGGAATCGATGCCCCGGACACCGCAACGGTCCTCGTGAACCGCCCCAGCGCCTGGCGGGCAGCATTGTCGAGTGCATCGAGCGCCTGTGAAGATGGGACGACCCCCGCCTGCAGAGTCCTATCATACAGTTCCCGGGCAGAGTCCAGCATCATGGCAAGTTCCGCAGAGGGGTCCACGTCGTCAAGCACCAAGGTCGCACGTGACCCAAGCAGTGAGGCGACCTGTCCGCACACACGTCCCGGGTCCATGTACTGGTACAGGAAGAAGTTGACGCCCTTGCCATTGGCAGTGGAAACGAAGGACTCAAGGTCCTCCGCAAATGAACCCTCGAGGTCGCGCTCTGAGGATGCGTTCCCGTGTTCCTGTTTCCACCGCGCCATCGCGGCGGAAGCAAGGGTGCGGCGAGCATCCTGGTCCAGGAGCACAGGATAGGGCGGCACGATCCTGATGGAGGACACGGGCTCCACCGACTGCTGCGAGACCGGATCGAACAGCTTTATACGACTGATGACGTTTCCCTCCAGCACAATCCTTGCGGGATAGTCGGCGACCTGGGAATACAGGTCGAAGACATTTCCCCGGATGCTGAACTGTCCCATCTCCGTCACGGAGGAGACGCCCTCATACCCCATGCGCAGGAGCCTGTGGCCAAACGTCTGCGGAACAATCCGATCGCCCACGCTGAGAACGGAAACCAGGTCCGTGAACTCTCCGGGCGGCAGCGCCGGGTCCAGCAGGCCCTGGACTGTTGTGAAGACAACGGCATCCGGTTCACTGTAGATTCTGTCGAGTGCTTTGGCCCGCGCGAAGGACAGAGGGCGCGAAAACTGCGTGTATTCCATGAACTCGACGCCAAGTTCGGGCAGGACAACGCAGGACGGAGTCACCGCGGCCAGTTCCGGAATGGTACGCACAAGCGTTCCCAGCTCTTCGGCCGTGTCACTGCTTCCGCACAGCACGACGAGCGGCATCGTCCGCCGTGCAACGAGGTCCTCGATTAGGACCTGGCGGAACCCTCTCGACGGAGTCGAGACAGCAATACTGCCGCCCTCCCGGGCTAGTCCTGCAAACCCGTCAAAGAGTCCAGGGCACGCGGAGACAGCCTGCTGAAGCAGCAGGTCATATGAAGCATCCTGCATCAGCGGGGCGTCACCTTCCGGTTGAACATGTCCTGCGCGGCCATGACACCATCGCACACGACCATGCGCACGGCAGTGGGGGTCCGGGCAATGGCATCAATCACGACCGGCAGTTCGCTGCGGGAGAATCCCGACAGGACGTGGTCGATGACCCCCGATGGTTCGTCCGGCTTGCCAATCCCAATGCGCACGCGCACAAAACCCTTGCTGCCAAGGTGCTCGGTAATTGACAGTACTCCCTTGTGCCCTGCGGCCGACGCGTTGAAGCTTACCCGCAGCGAGCCGACGGGCAGGTCCATCTCGTCATGAACCACGATCAGGTTCTCGACGGGGACCTGATGCTGAGCCACAAGAGCGGCAACGGCGACTCCGGAGTTGTTCATGAATGTCTGAGGCTTGACCAGTATGATCTTGACAGGCTCCTGCCCGACACACAGGGCAACGTCTGTCGCCGACCAGTCTGCAAGACGGTTGTGGTTGAACCTGCGCATCCTTAAGGAATGTGCGATGGCATCTGCCGCCATGAACCCGACGTTGTGCCGGGTGTTTTCATATTCGGGACCCGGATTGCCCAGCCCCGCGACCATGATTGTTTTCACACATGGTATAGTACTCAGGAGAAGCTTGATTTCAAGCTGTGAACCGTTGACATCACACCGGAACGCCCTATACTTTTTCAGCATTGGTCGGGCTCCAGAAGTGCCGAGCGGCCGCCCAGGCCGAGCAATCCCTCATGGAGGTAGTCTATGTACGCTGTTATTGAAGCGGCAGGAAGGCAGTACCGGGTGGAACCGGGCGAGACTGTGAAGATGGAGAAAATCGCAGGCGAGCCTGGCACCCCAGTTGTTTTTGACAAAGTGCTGATGGTCACCTCTGATGCCGGTGCCCAGATCGGCAAGCCCTACGTGACCGGCGCAACCGTCAGCGGTACGATCGTCCGGACGGCGCGCGACCGCAAGGTGCGTGTCTTCACCTACAAGAACAAGACCACGCACAAGCGGCTTGTGGGGCACAGACAGACATCGACCTACGTGAACATCACGCAGATCGGGTAAAGGGGTGGTGAATCATGGCTCACAAGAAAGCAGGCGGCAAGTCACGCAACGGACGCGACAGCAATCCGCAGTACCTTGGCGTGAAACTCTATGATGGACAGGTGGTGCGTCCTGGCAACATCATCGTGCGTCAGCGCGGAGAACACTTCAAGGCTGGAACCGGCGTGATGATGGGTAAGGACTATACCCTGTTCGCGGTCACCGAGGGAACGGTTAAGTTCGAATCACTCAAGACCGTCAAGCGGGTTCACGTTGTCCCTGCGCCTGAACAGGCAAAC
>Ga0116192_1002791_pt1 | contig 11350 bp, 9 predicted proteins | sample AD_UKC113_MetaG_FD_89876 | JGI IMG/M metagenome (GOLD analysis project Ga0116192, IMG submission 89876) | Active sludge microbial communities of municipal wastewater-treating anaerobic digesters from Hong Kong - AD_UKC113_MetaG | ecosystem: Engineered > Bioreactor > Anaerobic > Digestate | place...
GATATCATTGGCGCTATGCTGGAAAAGGCAGTAGAACAGGCTGTTTCGGTCCTTCTCGAAATGCGTGAGAAGGAAGGTGAGAAGCTTAAGGTGAGCATGCTGCGCAACTTGGAGGACATCGAATCCTATATTGCCAGGATAACAGCCAAGGCACCCATTGTGGTTAAGGAGTATCGCGAAAAGCTTGAGAACAGAATCAACGAGCTTCTCGACACTCAGAAGCTTGATCCTGCTCGGCTGGCCATGGAGGTCGCCCTCTATGCCGATAAATGCAACATCGATGAGGAGCTCGTGAGACTCGGGAGCCATATCAACCAGATGCGGGAGATGCTGGATGCCGGAAGTCCGGTTGGGAAAAAGCTTGACTTCTTAATCCAGGAGATGAATCGTGAGGTTAACACTATCGGCTCCAAGGCCAGTGATCTTGAAATCACCCGCTGTGTTGTAGAGCTCAAAAGCGAGATTGAGAAGCTCAGAGAGCAGGTTCAGAATATTGAGTAGAAAATGCGATCACAAGGGTAAGGTAAGCTATGAGGTTCATTAATGTCGGATTTGGCAATATCGTTTCTGCCAATAAAATAGTGGCAATCGTCAGCCCTGAATCTGCCCCTATCAAGCGCATCATTCAGGAATCCAGGGAGCGTGGGGTGCTTATCGACGCCACCTATGGCAGGCGGACCAGGGCGGTTATTATTACCGACAGCGATCATGTTATCCTTTCAGCCCTTCAGCCTGAAACCGTCGCCCACAGGCTCAATGAAAGAAATCAAGAGACGGGCGACAACGATGAAGTATTTGAGCAGGAACAGGAGGAGCTCACATGAAACCTGGCCTGCTTATTGTTGTATCCGGGCCTGCCGGTGTAGGCAAGGGCTCCATCATGAAACGTGTGAGGGAGTTAAGCTCCGAGGTGATTCTCTCTGTCTCGGCGACTACCAGAAAGCCCCGGCCAGGTGAGGTGGACGGTGTCAATTACTTCTTTAAAACCAGAGACGAGTTCGAGGAGATGATAGCCCAAAACAGCCTCATAGAGTGGGTGGAGTACTGCGGCAACTATTATGGCACGCCCAAGGATTTCGTTTGCAGCGAGTTGGAGAAGGGCCATAATGTTATCCTTGAAATCGATGTGGAGGGATCCCTCAACATCAGGGAGTTATTTCCCGATGCCGTGCTTTGTTTTATACTTCCGCCTACTTATGCCGAGCTTGAAAAACGCCTTAGGGAGCGCAAAACCGAGGATGAAACCACAATTGCCAGGAGGCTTTCAAGGGCCCGGGAGGAATTTGAGTATATCAGCCGATACGACTATATCGTTTTAAACGATACCATTGAGGAAGCGTCACAGGAGTTTCTGTGTATCGTGCAAGCCGAAAAAATGAGAACTACCAGGAACCAGGAGCTTATCAACAGCTTTAGAAATATTTAAGGAGTGAGCATTTTACTATGATTTACCCGCCCATGTCATCATTACTGAAAAAGGTTGATAGCCGTTATACCCTTGTCATCGCCACTGCGAAGCGTGCTCGCATGCTGACCGCAGGTGCCAAGAAGCTGACTACCTATTCATCTGCCAAGGATGTAACGGTAGCCGTGCATGAGATTGAAGAGGGAAAGATCTCCTATCACAGGATAAACAAGACACCCTCCACCCATGAACACTTAGTTGAAGCCCAAACAGAAACCAATGTGGAATAAATGCTGAAAAGCGAGACCATAGCAGGAGGAATAGAACATGAGTTGTGAGAAAACAATGGAAAAAATCGTTGCCCTATGTAAAAACAGAGGCTATATCTATCAAGGCTCCGAGATTTATGACGGTCTCGCCAATACATGGGATTACGGCCCTCTGGGCGTCGAGTATAAAAACAATGTGAAAAAGGCCTGGTGGAAGAAGTTCATTCAGGAAAGCCCCTACAATGTGGGTGTGGACTGTGCCATATTGATGAATCCCCAAGTTTGGGTGGCCTCGGGTCATGTGGGCGGCTTTTCTGACCCGCTTATCGACTGCCGTCAGTGTAAAACCCGCCACAGAGCAGACAAGATCATTGATGACTACAACCATGAAAAAGGTATCGAAATGATTGTAGACGGCATGTCTAACTCGGATATGACCGACTATATCAAGGCCCAGAATATTCCCTGCCCTTCCTGCGGCGGCCATGATTTTACCGAGATCCGCAAGTTCAACCTGATGTTTAAAACCTTCCAGGGTGTAACCGAGGACTCCAAGAATGAGATCTACCTTCGCCCCGAAACAGCCCAGGGCATATTTGTCAACTTCAAGAATGTTCAGCGTACAACGCGGAAGAAGATACCCTTCGGCATCGGACAGATCGGCAAATCCTTCAGAAACGAGATCACGCCTGGCAACTTCACCTTCAGAACCAGAGAATTCGAGCAGATGGAGCTGGAGTTCTTCTGTGAACCGGGTACCGATCTGGAGTGGTTCGCCTATTGGAAGGAATACTGCAAAAACTGGCTCTTAAGCCTTGGCATGAAGCCTGAGAGCATCAAACTCAGGGATCATTCCCCCGAGGAGCTTTCCCACTACAGCAATGCCACCACCGATATTGAATTCCTGTTCCCCTTCGGCTGGGGTGAGCTTTGGGGCATCGCCGACCGTACCGATTTTGACCTGAAGCAACATATGATACACGCCAAGGAAGACCTCTCCTACTTTGATCCCAACAAGAATGAAAAGTATGTGCCCTATTGCATCGAGCCTTCTCTTGGCGCCGACCGTGTGGCATTGGCGTTCCTGTGTGACGCCTATGATGAGGAAGAGGTGGGAGAAGGCGATGTGAGAACGGTTCTTCGTCTGCATCCTACACTGGCACCCATTAAGGCGGCGGTTCTCCCGCTTTCGAAGAAGCTCTCCGATGAAGCCTGGAAGGTTTATGAGACACTCACAAAGGACTTTGTCTGTGAATTCGATGATGCCGGCTCAATCGGCAAGCGCTACAGAAGGCAGGATGAGATCGGAACGCCCTGGTGCATCACCTTTGACTTCGATTCATTGGAGGACAAGTGCGTCACCATTCGTGAGCGCGATTCCATGACACAGGTCAGAGTGCCCATCGAGGGATTAAACGCATACTTTAAGGACAAAATAGCCTTTTAGACTTAAGAAGAGGTAAAAAGGACGTCAGCATTTGACCTCACTGGAAAGCTACAGCACGTCTGTTGTTATCAAGGCCATTGATTGCATGAAGAGGGGAAACTACGGTTTGCCGCCGTATTCTTATAATTTTATCAGGAGGGAATAAGATGGCTAAATACGTTTATCTATTCAATGAAGGAAACGCTTCCATGAAAAATCTTCTTGGTGGCAAGGGTGCCAACCTGGCAGAAATGACGGGTCTTGGTCTTCCTGTTCCCAGAGGCTTCACCGTTACAACAGAGGCTTGCACACGCTACTACAGCGATGGAAAGGTTATCGCAAAGGACATAGAGGATCAGATTTATGAGTATCTTGAAAAGATGGAAGCCATAGTGGAGAAGCAGTTCGGCAATCCTGAGAACCCGCTGCTTGTTTCAGTCCGTTCGGGTGCCAGAGCTTCCATGCCCGGCATGATGGATACCATTCTTAATCTTGGTCTCAATGATACAGTGGTTGAGGGTCTTGCCAAGCTGACCAACAATCCCCGCTTCGCCTATGACAGCTACAGGAGATTTATCCATATGTTCAGTGATGTGGTCATGGGCATTGAGAAGAACAAGTTCGAACATATCCTTGAACATATGAAGGAAGCCAAGGGCGTACACCTTGATACCGAGTTGGATGCCAATGATTTGAAGGAACTGGTCAAGAAGTATCATGAGCTCTATATCAAGGAAAAGGGCGAGCCCTTCCCACAGGATCCCAGAAAGCAGCTTCTTGAGGCTGTCAAGGCTGTTTTCCGTTCATGGGATAACCCGAGAGCCATTGTTTACCGCCGCTTGAACGATATTCCCGGTGATTGGGGTACCGCCGTCAATGTGCAGGAAATGGTTTACGGCAACATGGGCGATGATTCGGGAACAGGCGTTGCCTTCACCCGCAATCCCTCCACCGGCGAAAAGAAGCTCTATGGTGAGTTCCTTATGAATGCCCAGGGCGAGGATGTTGTGGCCGGTATCCGTACCCCTCAGTCCATCGATCAGCTTAAGGAAACCAATCCGGCAGCCTACAATCAGTTTGTGGACATCGCCGCCAAGCTCGAAAATCACTATCGCGATATGCAGGACATGGAGTTCACCATTGAACGCGGCAAGCTCTTCATGCTCCAGACCAGAAACGGCAAGCGTACTGCTCAGGCTGCTTTAAAAATTGCAGTGGATCTGGTAAACGAGGGCATGCTCAGCAAGGAGGAGGCTATTCACAAGGTAGATCCCAAGCAGCTCGACTCCCTGCTCCATCCCAACTTCGAAGCCAAGTCCCTTAAGGCTGCCAAGCCCATCGCCAAGGGTCTTCCTGCTTCTCCCGGAGCTGCCACCGGTAAGGTTTACTTCACCGCCGAGGATGCCGTCAATGCTTATGAGAGCGGCGAGAAGCTGGTGGTGCTGGTTCGCCTTGAGACCTCTCCCGAGGATATCGAGGGTATGCATGTTTCACAAGGTATCCTCACAGCCAGAGGCGGCATGACCTCTCATGCAGCCGTTGTGGCACGTGGCATGGGAACCTGCTGCGTAGCCGGATGCGGTGAAATCAAGATCAAAGAAGAAGAAAAGATCTTTGTCGACAAAGACGGCAACATTTATAAAGAGGGCGACTGGATTTCACTTGATGGCTCCACCGGCAATGTTTATGCCGGCAAGCTGCCCACAGTGGATCCCGAGCTCACCGGTGATTTCGGAACCTTCATGCAGTGGGCTGATGAGCTTCGCACACTGAAGGTCAGAACCAATGCCGATACACCTGCTGACGCAGCTCAGGCGCGCAAGTTCGGTGCCGAGGGCATCGGTCTCTGCCGTACCGAGCATATGTTCTTCGAGGGCGAAAGGATCAAGGCTATGCGTGAGATGATCGTAGCCCGCACCGAGGATCAGAGAAGAAAGGCTCTGGATAAGCTTCTTCCCATGCAGAGAGGCGACTTTGAAGGTCTCTTCAGGGAAATGAAGGGCTATCCTGTTACCATTCGTTATTTGGATCCTCCGCTCCATGAGTTCCTGCCCCAGGAGGATGAGGATATCGATTTGCTGGCCAAGGAAATGGGCATGAGCTTTGATGAGCTTAAGGCCATTGTCGCAAGCCTCCATGAGTTCAACCCCATGATGGGTCATCGCGGATGCCGTCTGGCTGTTTCCTATCCCGAAATCGCTGAGATGCAGACCAGAGCCGTTATCGAGGCTGCCATCAATGTGAACAGGGAAGGCATGAACGTTGTTCCGGAGATCATGATCCCTCTGGTTGGAGATATCAAGGAGCTTAAGTTTGTTAAGGATATCGTTGTCAGAACAGCCGATGCTGTTATTAAGGAAGCCGGCGTCAGCCTGGAATACAAGGTCGGTACCATGATCGAGATTCCGAGAGCAGCCCTCACAGCTGATGAGATTGCTCAGGAAGCCGAGTTCTTCTCCTTCGGCACCAATGACCTGACTCAGATGACCTTCGGATTCTCCCGCGATGATGCCGGCAAGTTCCTGGAAGACTACTATGCAAAGAAGATCTATGAATCCGATCCCTTTGCTAAGCTGGACCAGACCGGCGTAGGCAAGCTGGTTGAGATGGCTGCCAAGCTCGGTAAGCAAACCCGCCCCGACATCAAGCTGGGCATCTGCGGCGAGCACGGCGGAGAGCCTTCATCGGTTGAGTTCTGCCACAGAACAGGCCTCAACTATGTTTCCTGCTCACCCTTCCGTGTGCCCATCGCACGTCTGGCAGCAGCTCAGGCCGCAACCCGCAAATAGGTAGAATTAACAATTAAATACGATAAGCGTATCATTAGAAATAGTGGTACGCTTTTTTTTTACGGCATGTCCAGCCTTTTCATCTCCCCATTTAAGACCGTGGCCTGCTAGGACTCGTTCTCCGCGCGATTAGCATCCTGCTTGGCATATTCGGAATAGAGCTTTCCCGTATACTTTTTAAAGCATTTGCTGAAGTAGTTGGGATCCGGAATCCCCACCTCCTTGGCCGTCAGGTACATGCGCGTTCCTTTTCTGGCATAGATAATGGCCCGCTCCATCCGGCACTTCATCAGAAAATCGCTGAGGCCCATGCCGGTCTTTTGCTTGAACATCCGGCTCAAATAGCAGGTATTAAAGCAAAAATGCTGGGCAATGGAGGTCAGATTGATGTCGGGCTCCATATAGTTTTTCATAATATATTCTTTTATCTTGGCAATGGAGCAATTGTCCTCTTCAATATTGTCCTCGTCCTCGTCCCGTTTTTCCACCTTGTGCTGTTCAATCACCTTCAGTAAGGTCTCCCGGATCTCGGTTCTGGAGATGGGCTTGAGCAGATAGGCACTGACGCCGATGCCAATGCAGCTTCTGGCATATTCAAAATCGTCATAGGCCGTCAGGATGATGATCTTGAGCTTGGGATAGCGTTGTATGGCCAGCTTGCTGAACTCAATGCCATCCATAAAGGGCATGCGGATATCCACAAACACAATATCGGGTTTGATGCTGTCAATGGTATTGATGGCTTCTATACCGCTGGATGCTTCACCTGCAATCTCCAGGTCAAGCTCCTGGTTCTGAATGGTGATCTTGAGCAAATTCCTGATAGCTCTCTCATCATCAATAATCATTACCTTGTACATGAAAAAGCCTCCTATAGTGGAATCTTAAGGGTCACTTCAGTATAAAGCCCTTCCTCACTGACTACCTTATAAACATCTTCCCTGCCATAATAGCACTGGATTCTTTCAATGGTACCCTTAAAGCCAAAGCTCCTATTGTTGTCCATCATGATGGTGCTGAGCTTTTCCTGACTCATACCCACACCATTGTCATAGACGCTGATATAGATCCAGTTCTCCATTCTGCGGGCCGATATTCGGATGACGCACCGCTCACCTTTAGGCCGAACGCCATGGTAGAGGCTGTTCTCCACCAGGGGCTGCAAAATCAGCTTGGGGATTTTGATGCTCAATATGTCCTCCTCAAGCAGGTACTCGTCATCAAAGATATCATCATACCTCAGTTTTTGCAACTTCAGATAGTCCTTGACAATATGGATTTCCTCCAGTAAAGGAATCTCCGAGCTTCCCTTGCTCAAAAAACGCCGGTAAAAATTGCCCAGGGTCTCAATAGCGTCATAGACCTTTTCCGAGGACTCCTGAAGAGCCAGATAAGCAATGGTGTCCAGCGTGTTATAGAGAAAATGGGGCTTTATTTGCTCCTGCAGGGCGTTGAGCTCGGCCTGCTGGGTCTTCTTTTCTTTCTCTATAAGCTCATTAATCAGCTTATTGATCTCAATGAGCATGTTGTTATAGCTGTTCTTTAAATGGCCGATTTCGTCGTCGGGCAGGGGCAGGCTGACCCGCTTGAGCCACCCGGTCTTGGATTTGTCCATGGACTGAACCAGTCGTTCTATGGGATTGGTGATATACACGGTGATGAATATGCCTATGAGAACCAGGGAAAACAGGGTGAGGGCTACAAGGGATACAATAATCCAAATGGTCTCGGAAGGAATGAACCTGATATAGGACATTTTCTCGATACCCGCCAGAATAAACGGGGTATCGGGGATTTGATAAAAGGAAAGCACCTGTTCCTTGCCAAAGGCGCCCACCGTTACCTGATGATAGGGTGCATATGTGGGTTTGAACTGCTCAAGGGCCGGGAGCTCATGGCCCGTATTGATATGCTGAAAGTCCTTGTCAAAGTAATAGAACTGCTTATCCGAGCTCTCCATGTCTTTATAGGAATCCTTGAGCAGTGAAACCGACAGGTTGATGACCAAAAGGCCCATGGGCTTCTGGGTGTCCAGATCATTGACCAAACGGATGAAGGAAATCAAGGGCTCACCGCTCTTGCTGCGGTAGGCTCCTCCCCCGTCAATGCGTATGACATAGCCGCCATTCTTATCGTTGATTTCCCGGAGCCATTCTTCATCCTCCAAAACCTCCATGTAAACCCATGTGATGCCCTTGGCAATATGAACATACTCCTTATTCAAGCGATACAGGTAGACAGAGGTGATATGGTCAAAGCTGTTGGTGATGTCATACATGGCTGTGGTGGCGCGATGGGAGGACAGGGAACGGGGAAAATTCTCGCTTTGAAGATAGGTGATTATATCCCTGTTGGTCATTAGAAGCTGGCTCATGCTGTTTATGGTGCTGATCTCGTTTTTCAGGTTATTGCCGATGGAGATCATGGTCTTTTGGTTATTATTCAGAGTATAGCTCATCATATTCTCTTTGAGGGAAAAGAAACTGATCAACACAAAGAGAATGAGATACATGGCGATGATGGCCAGAAACAAATATCTGACCTTCTGCTTGAGCAGCTGTGAAGAAAACCATCTTTTAAAATCCCTGATCAAGTGCTTCCCCATCGTACTTACCTATGATCCATTATATGGCTTTAGATTTATTTCCAGTTTCAGGTTTTTTTTGCCCGTCAGCGCAATGCTCCCTGATGAAGATTTGCACTTATCCTTTCACTGCACCAATTACGAGGCTCTCCTGGATCTTATTGCTCATAAAGGCATATATAATAAGAGTCGGGAAGGTCGCCACCACCAAGGCCGCACCGATGGGACCCCAGTCGGTGGTATAGCTTCCTGACAGGGTCTGGATGCCCACGGTCAGGGTACGATAATTGGAGTCGCTGATGAATATGGTGGCAAACATCAACTCATTCCACGACTGTAAGTAGGTGAAGATGGAGATGGTGGCAATAGCAGGCCGCATAAGCGGCAGGATGATGCGCCAAAAAATACCGTAGATACTGCAACCGTCGATAAATGCCGCTTCCTCCAACTCCCTGGGGATACCCTCCATCAGGCTGCTGCAGATCATAATGGCCATGGCCAGAGCAAAGGCTGAATAGGGAACAATCAGCGCTTGATAGCTATTGGTCATCTTCAAGCTTCTCAAGATGATGAAAATCGGCAATATAGCGGTATGGATGGGTACCGTCAACCCCAGCATGACAATGTTGTTGGCCAGCCTTCGACCCTTCCAAATCATTCGGGTCATGGCATAAGTGGCCATTAGGGCAACAATGGAGGTAAGAACAATAGTGGCGCCCGTTACCAAAACGCTGTTCAGAAAGTATGTACCCACCTTTCCTCTGGTTAAAACCGAGGTGTAGTTTTCCCATCTCCAAACATGGGGAATCCCGATAACATTGGCTCCAAAGATCTCATTGTTATCCTTCAGCGAGAAGGTCAGCATCCAATACAGCGGGAAGAGCTGGATCGCTGTCCACAGGCCTAAAAAGGCATATAGGAGAATGTTTACGGGACTTTTCTTCATCTTTTTCAACTACACCACCTCCTCGGTTTTCATCAGCTTCCGAAGCACAATGGCCACAAGGAAGCACAGGAAGATAATCATGACGGCAATGGCGCTTCCAAAGCCATACCGGTTTCTGTTGAAGATCATGGAAACCATGAGGGTGCTGGGCACTTCGCTGGCATGGGCAGGTCCGCCGTTGGTCAGGATATAGATGAGGTCAAAGGCCTTGAGGGAACCGGTCACCGAGAAGATAATACTTGTCCTTAAAACCGGCTTAAGCAAAGGGATGGTCACATATCTTGCCAACTGCCCCTCTGTGGCGCCATCGATTCTGGCGGCCTCCCTCAGTTCGGGGGAGATGGACTTGATGCCCGCATACATGATGAGCATGTGATAGCCCACATATTGCCAGAGAATCGGGATGAAAACCGCAATCAGCGCCGTTTTCTGGTCTCCCAACCATACCTTTGTCAAATGGTCCAGGCCCAGAGCCCGCAGGGTCACATTGAGAATTCCATAATCGGGATTATAAATTTTGGACCATAATTGGCCAATGACTGTTGTCGAAAGAAGGACGGGGATAAAGAATACCGAGAGGAAGAAAACCTCACCCTTGATCCCCCTACCAAGGACGATGGCGAGAAATAGCGCCAGTGGCAGCTGTATCACAACGGACAGCAGCGCCAGCACCGACACATTGAACAGGGTTTTAGGGAAACCCGCAGTTTTGCTTTTAAATAACTGAACAAAATTCTCCAGACCCACAAAGACGCCCTTGGTAATGCCATCCCAGTCTAACAGGCTGTAATAGGAGGACATGATAATCGGAACAATGATAATTACAGTGAACAGGGCTGCGGCCGGAAGCATAAAGAGACATATTGCAACAACATTGCTTCTTGCTTTTTCCATTCCATTCTCTCCTCGAAAACCTCATATCCGTCGGGGGGATGAATAAAAATGAAAACCTACCAAGAATACCTGCACACAAGAGCATTCTTCATTGGAAGGTTTTCATTTTATAGGTCCATTAACCTATGGTATGGGGAGTGTATTAGCTACCCAGCTGTTCAGCCATGGCCTCCACAAATTCCTGAGGCGTAATGCTTCCAATATAGAGCTGCTGCAGCAAGGCCAGGTATTCGCCTGCGTCATTGGCATTCATCAGGGTGTCGAACCAGAGGGTGAAGGAGGTTGCTCCGGTAGCATACTGAGCCAGCTTAGCGGTGATAGGATTCACCGAGCTGTCGTCATAGTCCACTTCCCAGGCAGGAACTCCGGCGCCGTCCAGATAAGCATATTTGGAAATGCTCCGGGTTAACTCAAAGGCAGCCTTGCCTGCAATGTCGGGATTCTTGGTGGAGGCAGCTACCATGATGGTATCGGCAGCTCCGCCCATAAAGTCGGTGATCTTGGCGTTGTTGCTATTCAGAACGGGGATGGGAGCCACGTCATAATCTGCGGGATTTTCGGCGTCGGTCATGATGGAGCCGGCCATCCAGCTTCCGGTGATATACATGGGAACGGTACCATTGTAGAAGTACTGGCTGGCTTCGTCATTGGACAAGCCGGTGGCCCCTTCAATGTAAGCACCCATGTCAATCAGCTGCTTCAGCTTTGTTGCCGAGGCCAGGAAGTCGGGATCGTTATAGCTCTGTCCGCCCCGGGTAATGGCCTTTTTCGTCTTCTCGGGACCGGCGGATTTCAGGGTGAGAGCGTCGTGGGTCATGGCAAGAACCCAGGTATCCTTCACGCTGACGCCAATGGGGGTAATACCATTGCTGATGAAGGTTTGGCATACGTTCACCAGTTCCTCAAAGGTGGTGGGGGCTTTCAGGTTGTACGTATCAAACATCTTCTTGTTATAGAACAAAGCCGACACGGGGGTGGTGTAGGTGGCGCCATAGAGCTTTCCACTATAGGTGGCGTTACCTAGCATCAATTTGGGC
>Ga0116192_1002792_pt1 | contig 11349 bp, 4 predicted proteins | sample AD_UKC113_MetaG_FD_89876 | JGI IMG/M metagenome (GOLD analysis project Ga0116192, IMG submission 89876) | Active sludge microbial communities of municipal wastewater-treating anaerobic digesters from Hong Kong - AD_UKC113_MetaG | ecosystem: Engineered > Bioreactor > Anaerobic > Digestate | place...
GGATCGCGCTGGATATCAAAGTGTCACGCAGGGTTCAGCAGATAATCAAGCGATACAATTGAACCTGGCAAATGATGCCGCAAAACCGCTATCATTAGCGCGAATCAGGTGCGGGGGATGGGAATTCCGCACAAATTTACTAGTAATATATCCATTGCTGGAATCAGCTCAATTGCACATTGTCATCCAATCCCAGCTCCTGCAGACCGATGCGCATCTGCTCCACGTCTTCAGCAGTTGCATCCGCCAGATCGACCTCCACCCTGAGCTTCAGCTTTTTCCCCATCACATGCTTCATAAGAACTTTGTTGTAGAACTGGGACCACCTCTGGTGTGGCACCTCGCCCGTCCAGCGGGCGTTGAGCGCTACTATATCAACCTTAGAAATGGCCACCAGATCCCCGCAGCTGGCCCTCACCTCGAACAAACCCTCAGCCTGCCCGGCCCGGAAGAACCCGCTGTCGTCAATAGATCCACCCTCTGTGGCCCACACCACCCTGCGCAGCGGGACTAGACGCCCCTGCGAATCGAAGCCTTTGGCTGTGAAGGCCTGAGTATCTCCCCGGCCTAGGCTCACCTCCTGAGGATGAACCTCCAGCCGGACCAATTGAGAGGCTGGCTCTTCTAGCACATCGACCGTGGCCGCGCCATGGGCCTTCCCGGCCGAAGCCATGACCCTGAAGGTGCCTTCCTGCTGGCCAGCCCGAAACATACCCAGAGAATCAATGGTGCCGCCGGTAGAACTCCACTCCAGCCCCTCCGCAATCACCTCCCTGCCCTCTTTATCTAGAGCCTGGGCGCTGAACCGGAACTCTTCACCGGGCCGGAGGCGAACTTGTGCGGGCGTGACAACAACGGTCTCAGGCTGTAGCGCAATCATTGGCGGCTCTTTTAAGAGGAACAGGTCATCGCTGATCTCCACGTCATCTGGAGACAAAGGCTGTTTATAGTACAGTGGGTCGTATCCGCCCTCCGGAGATTTGCCGGCATAGGCAAAGACACCATCTGAGACACCACGGGCAATAACATCTTTCACCGCCTCTTGACTGGTCAACCTCGGGAAGATGGGTGAGGCGAAGAACACATCACGCACTGCCTTAGTGGACCACTCCTTCTGATTAGGCCAGTTTCGCTTCAGGAATTTGGGGCTGACCCGCTCAACGAGTAGATCTTTCTGGCGTAGATAGATGAGGTACAGGCTGGTAAGAGAATCGGCCGCGCTGGAGTTGATCTTGCCAAGGTCTATGAGCGTCAGGCGGTTGTCCTTGTCCAGCAGTGCCAGGTTCTTGTAGCTCCACCAGACCACCTCGTGCAGCTCCCGGCCGGCGATCCTCACGTTCTCACGCACCTGGTTTTTCTGGGAATCGTCCAGCTGCAGCCTGCTCTCCTCCTCCAGGATGTTGGCCCAGGCCAGCAGGTCTCGGGCCTTGGACTTGAGGGCCGATGAGCCATCTGCGATGGCCCAGATTAGGGCGCTCTTGTAGAACCGCGCCGAGCTACCGTGTTCGCGGGTCATGGCCTCCACCAGTGCGATGGTCGAGGTATCCCTCAGACTGTACTCGGGTGACAGCACGGCTAAAGTGAGTGCAGGCTGGTCCGGTATCTCGTTGCTCTTCTCTGGGAAGGGCACATGCCGTATCAGCTTGCCCTTATTGAACACCTCCAGTATGGCCTGGCGGGCCTTCTCATCCACATCCGAGTCCTGGACGCTGGCGCGGCTGTCGGCGAAGATCTTGTTTATGCCCGGACGGACACTGAACTTACTGCCCCTTTCATTGATATAGTAGCAGGATTTCTTAAGGGCCTCCAGGACAGTTTCCACATTGCCTATATCCAGATCGGGCTGGCCCACAGCCAGCCTCACCTCAGGTAGTGTGGCCTCTTCGCTCCTGGTCATGCCGCCGTTGGACTCGAAGAATATGGCTGTGGCCACCTTGCGGTGCAGCCGGGCGTTCTTGATGGTCTCGTCAGCCAGGCTGTCCAGCCTAAAGGCATGCGATTCAAGGGTGCCCACTATGTCGGTGGTGATGGGCACCTCCAGGAGCTGCTCGCCAAGCTGCTCCAGGACGGCTGCCCGGAAGTCCCTGTCCTCCAAAGGTGCAGTTCCTAGCCCGATGAGAGGATCGCGGTGAGCTCCTGACCAGCCGTCCCGGAAAGCTTTGGAGGCCCACAGAGCCAGGAGGCGCAGCACGCCGCGGGTGCGCTGGAACCGAGGGAGGGACTGCCATTTTCTCTTGAAGACAGAGATGGTCAGGGGGTGGAAGGGGTAGGTGGCCTTGAATGCCTCTTCAGCATGATCGACATCGAACCAGGCCGGGATCTGGAGCTTGTGCTCTCGTGTCCAGTCGGCATAAGCCCGGCAGGTTTTGACGGCATCCTGGTCAAGTATCACCCGGCCCTCAGGGCTCAGGCGTTCCCATTCGAACAGCCTGCGCCTGATGATCTCCGAGATATCAGCGTCTGAGGAGAGTATGACCGGCTTGCCAACCCGGTCCAGGACCTTCTTGAAGCGGTCGAAGTCCATTTGGTCCTCGGGGGAGGGGGCTCTCTCCAGCTCCGAGGTGGGGATGGATATGACCACAACCACATTGGGCAGGCCGCTGGCCACCACAGATAGGTTCTGAATAAAGTTGTAGAGCTGGTCTGAGAGGCCCTGCTTGCGGAAGCGGCTGACGTAGTTCATCAGCTCATCTATGAGTATCAGACAGGGCCGGCCCGGGGGCAGGAGGGCTCGTATGACGTCTCCGCCTGGAGCCACCAGTTGGGTGTCGTGCTCTCTCACAATCTGAAAGCCCTGTGCGCCTGCCAGCTGGAAGGCTATCTCGCCCCAGGGGGTCTTGCGGATTGGCTCACCATCGCGGCCCCGGCCGGATATGGAATCGAACTCCGTCCCCACAAACACAGCGGTGGCTGCCCTAGGGATCGCGAAGAGGCCAGAGTGTTCCAGGATCTTGTCCACGCCCATGAAACCGCTGGCATCCGGGCCGCAGGACGCGAGGTGGTAGAGGAGGGCCAGGGCATGGGTCTTGCCGCCACCAAACTGGGTGGCCATGTTGAAGACCGCGTTCTGGGAGGTATCGCCAGAGAGCCTGCGGAGGACTTCGGATGCGAGGGAGATCAGACCGTCCGTGAGATAGGTGCTCTTGAAGAAACGATCCGGCCTCACATAATCCTCATGCCCCGACTGGTCTCTGATATGATCGAGGTGTACAGCGAACTCGGAGACCACCAGGGACTTGCCTTCTCTAAGATCCTCCAGTGGGTTGACCACCTTATACCAGGGCTTAAGTGCCATCTGCTCCTCTCCTACATGCGAAGAACATGCTCTAAATCACATTAAAGGTTATGGTGTTGGGGTCGAGGTGCCACCAGCGGAAGAAGCCATAGGGAAAGGACGACGACTCTGCCCGGCTGCCCACCACCAGCAGAATATCACCTTCAGGAGGCGTTCCCTGCGGCCGGAGGATCTCGTCTTGCAGCAGACGCATCAGCTCGTCTCGATCTGATGGGTTCTGGCAGTAGCAGAATAGCACCCGCAGGGGAACGCGCAGGCACAAGAGCTTCCAGAAGGAGTAGGCTGTGCGATCACGACTGTTCTCCAGCTCGAAGGCTGCCACGGGCAGAGGCCATCGGGCAGAAGTTTTTGAGAAGGCCATCACATCGATGGTCAGGTATTCGTAGCGGGCCTCGGGAAGAACGTGGAGCTTCTGGCCTCTGGCGGCAGCCTGCCAGCTGAGAACCTGGCAGGTCTGGATCACCGCGGAGGTGAGATGTCTGGTCCAGGAGGCCAGGTCCCCGGATAAGGCAGCCTCTCTCAGGGGTGAGGCGAACTCGTGTTGCCTCACCGTATCGAAGAATGCCCTCTTCAGGTCTAAGCAGTTCATAGCTCCAAGCTCTTCTTCCTCGCCAGCACGCCCTCCACCCAGCGGCGCTCTTCAGAGCCTGCAGGATACAGCGAGTTCAATGCCTGGGCCAGGCTCCAGAAGCTCTGGTCCTGGCCGATCTCCTGCAGGAAGCTCTTCAGGGTCTCGCCGCGGCCCTCGCCGAAGAGGAGCATGGCCTGGTGGACCCTGTCCAGGACGGTAGAGCCGGGAGAGATTGCCCTCTCGGCGGCAGGGCACCTCAGGACCCCAGCTGGGGTCTCGCCCTCTCCGAGGGTCAGCTGCTTTTGCCTTGCCTTCTTGCGTTTTTTGGGGAGTGCAGCCTGGCCCAGCAGATAGGGGGCGCGCTCTGAGACCGGCAGCAGCCTTGCCTTGTTGCCCTTGATCTCCACGAGGCCGGGCAGGGTTTCGAGGGTGACGCCCAGCCCCTGCGCGATTTTGCGGGCAGCGTCGTACTCCAGGAAGAAGCCGTTCAGCCTGGGCCTGGCCGGAGCCTCTTCATCTTCATCCTCGTCCTCCTCTGAGACATCGCTGATCTTGCCGTTGCCATTGGCAGGCAATGTCCACAGCCACATGGCGGTGAGCCTAGCGTCCTCCTCGAAGTTGCCGGTGTCTCCGGAGAAGATGGTGCCCAGAGCCTCGCGGGAGACGGCTGCCCAGACCTCTGCCAGGTACTCTGACAGGGAGACCTGCTCTCCGGAGACCTTCTCAACCCTTGAGTAGCGGCTGTAGATCTCCAGGGCCGGGCCCAGGCATGAAAAGATGGCGTCTGCGCCCACGATGCCCTCCCGGGCCAGCCGCGGAAGCCAGTCATGTATGCGCTGCGGAAGCTCTGAGAGGACCTCCCGCCAGTCGCCCACATCGTCTGTGCGGACTTCTCCGCTGGGGCTCTCGCGTGGGCGGCAGACAAGGTGGATGGATGATGCGAGGGCGGCGGAGTTCATGGCCCGAAGACGGGAGCCCATCTCAGTGTCGATCGGCCAGGAGCCGGTGAAGGTCCAGCCGGCATCGATCATGGCCTGGAGCATGGCCTCCCAGCCGCTTGTGGACTTGTGGGCGAATACCACCACTCCTATGCCATCGGGGGTGAGGACGCGGCGGCCCTCGGCCATCGCTTTGGCCATTGAGGATTCGAAGTAGGCTTTATCCTTGCCCTTCACCTCATCTACTATGCATTCCTCATCTTTGGGTGCGAGATTTGACTCAAAGAGCTTCAATTGATTCCCCATAGTTCGCTTAAGCCAGACAATGAAGAAATCTGATAAATCAGAATAAGGAACTGCATCATAATATGGTGGATCCGTGAAGAAAAAGTTCCCTGAATCATCTGGCAATGGATGCAAAGCCGCATTAGCCAATTGGTTAGATCCTGTCCATGGTTGGAAATAATAAGATTGCTCAATTGAGTATGATGTTCGCTCATACATACTTTGCCATGAACCACTGGATGTTGAGAGCGGTGCCGATTCTGCAAAGTCCCAAACCATTGGTATTGCTTGCCTTCCAAATAGATTGACCGGGCACTCTGCATCTTGCTTCCATCGTGTAAGTGCACTACCAAGATCTGTTTGCTTATCAAGTGATAATGCCAAGCACGTCTGCACCGCCACCGCTAGCCCAGGATCGCCTCCAGTCCGCATGCGATCGCCCGCCTCCCTCACCAACCTGGCCAGCGTGGTCAGCGCCACCGCCTGCCTGGGGGTGAAGAGATCTTCAAAGCGATCCATGCCATAGTTGCGCTGCGAGAACGCCCGCCCTGCACCACTGCCCCCGCCTTGCGGAGTCGGCTCATCCGGCACAAGGCTCAGCTCCCCCCTGTGCGCCGCCTTCCGCCTCTCAAGCTCCTCAGCAGCCATCTTCGCCGCCTCCAGATCCCTCTCAGCAGGCAGCCGGTAGAATCGACCCTGCTGCCCCGGCCTGGTGGTCACAACGCAAAAGAGCCTGGCGTCGGCTGCGCCTCCATGGCGGGCCTTGAGCTGCTTTCGCACCGAGGCTACGGGCGTGGTGTAGCCGCAGATCGGACAGGTGGCCGAACCCCTCCTGCCCGTCCCCGATCCCACATCCCTTTCCTGGACGTCGTGGACGATCTCGAAGTCCACCCGCCTCTTCTCACGGTCAGGATGAATCTTCATGGCCACGGATCGCTTTCCCTTCCTCGCCAACCACAGAGAGCGCATGAGCGGCACCTCCGCCCCGCATCCCGGCCCCTCGCATGTTACGGTCCGCGCCCAGAGGTAAGCGATTGGTGTAGCCCCATCCGGATCTTTCGGGTAGAACTGCCCAAGCTCCTTCTCCGCCTCGACCCTGATCCACTCGCCCCACTTGCGGACTTCATCTGCCAGCCTCTGGCCGTACTTGGGGATGTACTCCAGCACCACCTTGTTCAGCAGCACCGCCACCGGATTCAGGTCGGAGGCGAAGGCGTCCGCGCCCACCCGCAGCGCCTCCAGAGGAATGGAGCCGCCTCCTGCAAAGGGATCGACCACCAGGGGCCGGGTCCCCGGCGCTCCGCCCAGAGACTCATGGGCTGACTGGGTCAGGGCACGTGCAGCATCTAGGTATCTCTGATCTGTGGAATGGTCCCAGTTGGCAAAATATGCGATGAACTCCAGCAGAGCCTTCCTGAGGGCCAGAGGCTCTCTGTACTCCAGGTCTGTCCTTCCCAGAGGATTCCAGAAACGGCCCATGATGGCGGCCGCATCATCCCTGAACCTCTGCGGGCAGAGTGGATCTGCCGGATCTGGCCACAGGGCGGCGCACACCACCGCCCGGCAGGCTGCCAGAGGCCGCCGCGCCCACCAGATATGCAGCGTGGAGATGTGGCCGTGCCGGATGGATTTCTCTCGCCGGGCGTGCTTGCTGATCTCCTTGATGGGCAGATCGACCTCGATAAGTCTTTTCGGATAATTCATCATTTTGCCCTCATTCAATGAGCCGCCTTTAATAGAGTGGTCAAATTAGCTGTCTCTCTCTCAGCTAAGTCATTTGCATAAATGCGGGCCATCTCATTTAAGAGGGCCATCTCATTTTGGTTGATGTGGACAGCAAATAATTTAGGCCAATCATGGTGATCTCTGCCAGCGATGCCCGCCATGAAATCATCCAAATTTATACGGTAAGTTTCATTCAAATATCTCTTGACCGCCAAATTTTGGAACAATTCCTTTTCGGGAGGTAATTTGCTGGGCAATTTAAACAAATTCGTACTTGGTTCAATACTCTGATCTCCATCTCTAACTGCAGCTATGGGAAATCCTGTAATTTTTAAAGTTCGCATCGTCGAGCCAATATCAGAAGCCCCACCAACTGCATAAATCCCAACAGAGCGTAGAAAATCTGGATCTGTTCTCCTTAATATTTCTTGTAATATTATTTTTGCGCATTCATCTTCTACTAAAATATGTAATGCTTTCACATGTCCTTGTGACATCAAACTCTTTGCTTGAAGAGAAGTTAGCCCTTGAATTGTTTTAATATCAGTATTATCTCTATATAAATAAATCCTAGAGTCTGAAGGGAGAGATTCCAGTAAAAATTCGCTGTGAGTTGTGAGTATGATTTGATGGCGCTTTCTTCTTGACACATCAACAAGGTAACGCCCAAATTCATGTTGGGCGCTAGGATGGAGAGATGTCTCCGGCTCTTCGATTAGCACTAGACTTTTATCGGAAATTGTTTCTAACATACTTACGAGATATTGCGTCCGACCTTCGCCAAATCCCATGTTAGGCTCTGCATAGGTATTCCTACCTCTTTTAACTGAAACTACAGTCCCAAATTGATTAGAATATGCAACATCATGCGATAGAATATCGTCATAACTTAGACCTAATATTTTTGATGTCCACTCTTTAATCTCTCTTGGAACAGGACTTGATTTGACAAGTTCTAGTTTACCTGCTTTACGACAAATGAAATCGCGTTGTTCGACTTTAGGTAGATATAAACCTACACCAGCAAAGAGTACGAATCTCTTAGGTCGGCGTTTATATCCGCGCCAACTTGAAGTGTCTGCAGATCTTGATAGAGTGAGTGTCTTTTGAGGTCGTTTCCCTTGCCAATACTTATATTCAACAGAAGCATCATCGCTAAACGGTTTAGGATCGAGTGTACTAACAATCAAAAAATCTTTTATATAATATCCTGTTCTTGAAGACTCACCTTTATAAGCTGCTGCTGCAAGTTGAAGAAGAGTGGATTTTCCTGTCCCGTTAAGGCCGCAAAATGCAGTTATTGGGCTCGCAATTTGAATAATCGTGTTTGTATGACATCTGAAACCCGAGATATTCATTTGCATTAATACTTCGCCGAAATTGTCGAAACGTGCAGTCTCATTAAACATCGTGGATAGTGCATCTCTAGGGTCACTCATCGGCATTCCTCATGCACGCATTAAAGATTATTTTTTCGGGAGCAATATGATAGTGCTCGATCTTCACCAGCGGCACCCAGTCCAACACGGCCGGATTCTGGATGACGTGGACCTCCGGGGAGACGGCACAGTTAAAGACCACGTACAGCCAGTAGTCCTCCTTCAGCCTCTCGGCGGTTTCGAACTCATGGGTGGTGAGAGCAATCTCCCCGACGCCCGCCCGGCCTTTCACCTCTATGAACCTGACCCCGACAGAGGTCTGGGGGTCCTCGGAATGAGGCTTGCGGGATATCAGGTCGAACCCCCGGTCCTCCTGCTCTACGCTCTGTACCCTCCATCCCCGCGCCTCCTCATAGGCTATGACTGCCTGAACAGCTATCCTCTCGATCTCCTCGTCCTCAATCATGGGCGCAATTCCAGGATCCTCCCTCTCCGGATGGGGCAGCACCCAGGCCCTGCCGTGATTCTGCACCTCGGAGATGCTTAGCTGGCGCTCCCGCTGCAGCTCCTCCCTGCGCCTCTCCTGCCTCTCGATCAGATCGTCCAGCCTGTCCTCGGCCTGCTTGATGTTAGCGGCAATAGGCTGTAACGTCCCGCCCTGCTGCTGTTTTTCATTGAGCTCGCCCAGAACCTGGTTCTGCCTGGCTATGAGCTCGTTCAGGCTGATCTCCATGTGCCTCTCGATGGTCTCGATCTCATGCGTTCTCTCGGCCCGGACCTCCTCCAGAAAAGGCTGGAAGGCTTTTTCAAACAGCACCTGCTCCAGGACATCTCGCGACGGCAGGCTGCTTCCATCAGGCAGCTCTGGCTTCTGGCAGGCTGGAGTCAGCTTATGGAATATGGTCGGCTGCCGCACGGCCACCGAGCCGTCTAGGTTGGTCTGGGCCACAAAGAGCCTGCGATGCACGACCTTTCCGCGGCCGTCATTCACGGCAGCGGAATAGACATCCAGGCGGTAGGGCTCCTTGCTGTGCAGATCGAAGAACACGGCTCCGCTTCTCAGATCGTCATCGGTCTTTTGCAAGGTGTAGCATCTTACCGCCTCAAAAAGGGGATGGCCGGGCGTGACCCATTCGGTAGTGGGGTCATCCGACAGCAGCGTCTTGTCGAAGGCAATCTGCTTGTACTCCCGGCCCAGCTTGCCGAAGTTGGGCTCAAGATCCTCGCCCACGGCCAAGAGCATCCCGGAGATCTTGCCAAGACGGTATATGTGCCCTCCTTGGCGCAGCGGTTTAGGGGCCAGACCAGAGAGAGGCGAGGCCTTTAGGAAGAACTCCTCGATCACCTCTGGAACCAGCCGCTTCTCCTTGGCCTCCTCGGATTTGCCCAGGATGGCTGACAGGTTCAGTTCCTTCTTGGCCAGGCCCTCCAGGGCGTGGTTGGTTATCTCCTGGATGCGTTTGAGATCTACCTCCTGCAGTATGACGCGCTTGATATCCTCCTCGCTGCGGATCTGGGCGTACATCTCCCGAAGCATCTGCTCCAGCTGGTTGGCAGGCAGGACATCCCCCAGTACATTGAACACTTTGCCTGTGTTGTGGGGGTCCAGGTCCCTCTCGATCCTCTCGATGCGCTCGAAGAGCATCTGCAGGACACGGCCTTCGCGGGTGTTGGTGGAAACGAAATTGAAAACCAGGCAGTCCTTTTGCTGGCCGTAGCGGTGGATGCGGCCCATCCTCTGCTCCAGCCTCATGGGGTTCCAGGGAATGTCGTAGTTGATCATGAACCAGCAGAACTGCAGGTTGATGCCCTCACCCGCGGCCTCAGTGGCTACCATGACCTGACAGGATTCCTTGAATTCTCGCTCGGCATGGATGCGAGTTCCGGGCATGTCCCTGTCTCCAATCTTCATGCCACCATGGATCTGGGTGACAGATAGACCCCATTCGCGAAGCTTGCCCAGAGGCCTGCCATCCTTGCCGTCACCCGCCAGGTAGTCGAGGGTGTCTTTGTGCTCTGTGAACACGAGAAGCTTCATCTGGGGGTCCTTGAATATGCCCTGGTCCATCAGCACCTCTCTGAGCCTGTTCAGCTTTGAGCCTACATCGCGCCCCTCAAGGTCTCGGCACTGGTCTATCAGCCTGCCGAGCCTGAATATCTCCTCGCGCAGGTCTTGAGGGTTGATCGAAGCCACAGCATCCTCCAGGTCGGCCAAGACCTCCTGCTGCTCTTCCTCTGTCATATCCTCGAAGTCGTCCGGGACTTTCTTTAGCTTCTGCTGCTGACGGTAGCCCTCGGGGTCCTCCAGCACCTTCTCTCGTTTTGCTTTGATGCGCTCAAGGCTTCGTCTCAGGGCGTAGACACTGGAGGCAAACCGTCTCTGCAGCATGGCCATGGTGAACCCCAGCGCCCGGCCGCGGACGGTGTTGTCGTCCTGGGATGCCTTGACCGACTGCTCCTCGACGTAGCTGGTCAGGGAGTCGTAAAGGTCCAGCTCTTCACTGTCGATCTGGAATCCTATGGTCTTGACTAGCCTTCGCGTGAACAGACTCTTGGCCTGGCCATTCTCATCTGGGAAGGTCACCATCGCCTCTTTCACCCTCCGAAGGTAGAAGGGCGCTTGTTGGCGGGCCAGGGCCTCATCCAGACTCTTGATGTCTGCGTAGACGTCCTTGTCCAGCAGTCGCAGGAAGAGGCTGAAGTTCTCGGTATCACCCTTATGGGGCGTAGCGGTCATTAGCAGGTAGTGGTCGGTCAGATCGGAGAGGGCCTCGCCTAATTGGTAGGCCAGGGTCTTATGGTCCTGGCTGTAAGCGCTCATCTTGTGGGCCTCGTCCACGATCACGAGGTCCCAGTGGCTGCGCAGCAGGCTGTCCTTGGCGTCTTCGATGCGCGAGACCCAGGGCATGGAGGTTATAACCTGGTTGCGTTCCTGCCAGGGGTTGATGCCGTAGCTGGCCCTCAGGACATCGCCCCGCAAGACATCGAAGCGCTCGCGAAACTTGTCCTGCATCTCACGCTGCCACTGAAAGGTCAAGTTGGCGGGGGTGACTATGAGGGTGCGCTTGATCAGACCACGGATCTGGAGTTCTTTCAAAAGCAACCCTGCCATGATGGTCTTGCCTGCGCCGGGGTCGTCGGCCAGGAGGAAACGAA
>Ga0116192_1002794_pt1 | contig 11345 bp, 18 predicted proteins | sample AD_UKC113_MetaG_FD_89876 | JGI IMG/M metagenome (GOLD analysis project Ga0116192, IMG submission 89876) | Active sludge microbial communities of municipal wastewater-treating anaerobic digesters from Hong Kong - AD_UKC113_MetaG | ecosystem: Engineered > Bioreactor > Anaerobic > Digestate...
CAGAGGATATTACCGGTGAGCAGGGGTAACACAGCGCTTTCATCGGCCAGGTAGCCAACCTGGAATAATTGACCAATAGGTTTATTATTCATTCGACCTCAATAAAAAGAAAAATGCAGTTGTCTGCGGGGATTCGAGTTGGATCGCCATGATCCGGTCCTCCGAACCGACCTGTACAACTGCATCTCATCCCAATCAGGATGAAATCCTGATGATTTAACGTTTGGTATAAGTAGGTGCCTTGCGAGCTCGCTTGAGACCTGGCTTCTTGCGTTCCTTTACGCGCGGATCCCGGGTCAGGAAGCCACCTTTACGTAAAAGAGCGATATTCTCCGGATTCATTTTCACCAAAGCACGCGCCAGACCAAGCTTTACAGAATCGGTCTGCCCACTGACACCGCCACCACGTACAACAGCGGTAATGTCATAGAGGTCACGTTCTTGTGCTGCCGCACCTAACGGTCCAAGGATGGCATCCACATCGCCAGTGCGCGGGAAATATTCCTCTACCGGGCGGTCATTTACAAGAAATTTTCCGGTACCGCTCATCAGGCGCACTCTGGCAGTGCTTTCCTTGCGGCGGCCTACACCTTCAAAATACTGATTCGACATAATCTACCTGCTCCTTTAGGCTACCGGTTTCGGGTTTTGTGCAGCGTGTGGATGCTCACTACCGGGATAAACTTTAAGACGTTTCAACAAAGTGCGTCCCATACGGTTATGTGGCAGCATGCCCCAGACTGCGGCTGTAATCACGCGGTCAGGATGATTCTTCATCTGATCACGCATTACAACAGTCTTCAAACCACCAGGAAAATTGGAATGTTTGTAGTATTTCTTTTCATCCAACCGCTTCTGGCTGATATCCAACTGAGAAGCGTTGATCACCACCACCACATCGCCCATATCCACACCAGGCGTAAAGGTGGGTTTGTGTTTTCCCAGCAGATAGCTGGCAATTTGCGTTGCCAATCGACCGACACCCTGCCCGGTCGCATCGACCAGCAGCCATTCGGGTTCCTGTTTTCCTTTTAGGACGTAAGTTTTGTCCACTTTCTCATCTCCATTGGATGGGGTTACCCATCACATTTGTTAGTTTAGTTTTCTTCATCCTCGCAACATTCATTCTGGCTTCCAGAATAATCCACCCGAGTGAGCACCAAGCCGTTTGGCGGTGCCAAACCTGGCTTAAGCGATTTACCCAAAGATAGCGCCTGTTCAAGATCTGAAAGCATCAGACCATCTTGGGCATATCTGACCTGAACATAGACCAATCGGCGAACCATGTGATAGAGGAAGGCATTTGCAGCGACAATGTAATCGAAACCGAAATCGGTTTCAACCCACTTGCTCAAAAAAACCTCCCGCACGGTGCTGCCCCCTTTTTTCATTGCCCGACCGAAGGCTTTAAAGTCATGGCGTCCAACAAAAAGGGAAGCTGCCTGGTTCAATCGAAAGAGGTCTGCTTGCGGCCAGATCCTCCACGCGTAACGCTCGTAGAGAGGGTGCCGGACGGCAAGAGGATAGATATGATAGCGATATTCCCGGCAGGTGGCATCATAACGGGGGTGGAATTCTGCCTCTATGAGGGATATTTCTCTACCTGTGCAATCCTGTGGTAACCGGGCATTCAAGGCGTTAAGCAGATCAGCAGATGAGTGTTGCCAATCCAGCTTGAAAACCACAACCTGACCAGAGGCATGAACACCTGCATCGGTGCGCCCGGCAAAGAGCAAAGCCTTTTCAGACCAGCCTAAATCGCGAAGCGTTTTTTCAATTTCACCCTGGACAGTACGGTTTTTCCCCTGGCGTTGAAAGCCCGAAAAATCTGTGCCGTCGTAAGCGAGGATAAGTTTGTAAAGAGCCATGCTGATCCAACCAGCCTGAGCCGGAAGGACTATTCTTCTACCAGTTCAATCAGAACCATCTCGGCTGAATCGCCCAAGCGCGGACCCAGCTTATAAATGCGGGTATATCCGCCGTTACGGTTTTCATAACGGGGAGCAATCTCATCGAATAATTTCTTAACTAAAGCGGCATCGCCGATTCGGGAAGCCGCCAAACGGCGGGCATGCACTTTCTCGGCATCGGTTCCCTTTCCGCTGCGGCGAGCCAATGTAATTAGCTCTTCGGCTTCTCCACGGATGAATAATGCCTTGGCACGGGTGGTCTGAATTCGCTCATTGGCAAATAACTGTTTCACCATGGTGCGGCGCAAGCCAGCCCGTTGGTCTTTTCCTCGACCCAGTTTATATCCTGCAATCTGATGGCGCATATCTTCCTACTCCAACTCTTTTTCTTCTTGCATGAAGCCTTTTTCCTTCATTTTGTCGCGAAGTTCATCGAGGCTCTTCTCGCCAAAATTACGGATGGACATGACGGCTTCATCGCCTTTATCCAGTAATTCCAATACATCGCCGACCGTCTTGACCCCGGTGCGCTTCAACGAGTTGAACACACGCACAGAAAGGTCAAGGTTCTCGATGGGGGTTTCCGCGGCTTCGCTGGAAAGGTGGCTTCCCACCACTTCCTTTTCAGTTCCGATGAGCATCGTTTCTTCGCTGACACCGGAGATCAAACGCAGATGATCGATGAGAATTTTGGCGGAGGACGAAATAGCCTTTTCAGGTGTGATCGTGCCATCCGTCCAGATTTCCATCACCAGACGGTCGTAATTTGTACTTTGACCGACACGGGCGGAGCCCACGCTAAAGTTAACCCGCTTCACCGGGCTGTAAATGGCATCCACGGGTAGATCACCGATGGGTAATTTACCGCTGCGGTCAGTCGAAGGTGAATAACCTCTGCCACGATCAACGGTAAAGTCAATATCCAGTCGGGTCGCGGGATCGTCCACGGTAAAGAGGTAGAGCTCAGGGTTAATGATCTCTACTTCTGCAGGTACCTGGATATCCGCAGCAGTGACAACACCTTCACCTCTTACATCCAGGTGGAGGTGAGAAGAATCACCTTCATGCAGGATCATCCGCACTTGTTTCACCTGAAGGATGACCTGAATTACATCCTCCCGAACACCGGGGATATCCGCAAATTCATGGGTCACATCGGAGATGCGCATGGAAGAAATCGCAGCGCCGTCAAGGGAAGAGAGAAGTACCCGGCGAAGAGCATTGCCGAGGGTATCCCCGAACCCTCTCTCAAGCGGTGCGATAATGAACTTGCCATAATTGCGCGCCTCATTCTCGCGTTCAATTTTTGGTGTGACCATATTAATTAGAGCGCACATAACACTCCCCTTTCCGATACTTTTAGGTATCCTGTCATAGGGTCAACCGACCTTACCGTGAGTAATACTCAACGATTAATTGCTCGTTCAGGCTGCCTTCGATTTCAGAACGCTCCGGGAGCCTGAGAACACGACCGGAAAGTGTTTTGATATCGCGGTCCATCCAAACAGCACAAAGCCGTTTTTCCGCCAGATCAGGAAGTTCCTTGAAATAAGTGAGCGTCTTGGAGGTATCTTTGACTGCAACCGTATCGCCAGGTTTCACCAGCATCGAGGGAATATCCGCACGACGACCATTGAGCACAAAATGACCATGATTGACCAGCTGCCGAGCCTGGGCGCGGTTTTCAGCATAGCCAAGGCGGTAGACAACGTTATCCAATCGGGTTTCCAGTGTCCGCAGTAAGTTCAAACCCGAAAGACCACGGGTTCGGGTCGCAAGGGTGTAATAGCGTCGAAAAGGGCGCTCCATCATGCCATAAACCCGGCGTGCACGTTGCTTGGCACGCAACTGGCGCGCATAATCCGATTCACGTTCGGAACGACCCTGACGGGTACGTCCATGTTGACCGGGAACAAAGCCACGCTTCTCAAAAGAACACTTTGGAGAGTAGCAGCGGCTTCCCTTTAAGAATAACTTTTCACCTTCACGCCGGCAAAGTTTACAAGCCGGACCAGTATATTTAGACATTTTTTCCTTCTCCTGTTTTACACGCGGCGTTTCTTCGGCGGACGGCAGCCATTATGCGGCACGGGGGTAATATCCGTAATTGAGCGGACTTTTAATCCCAGGGATTGGACAGCACGGATTGCAGATTCGCGTCCGGGACCTGGACCTTTGATGATCATGTCCACTTCCTGCACACCCATATTTTGGGCGGCTTTGATTGCCTGTTCAGCCGCCAAGCGGGCTGCAAATGGTGTGCTCTTGCGAGAGCCTTTAAAACCAGCCGAACCAGCACTTCCCCAGCATAAACTGTTCCCTTGTTGGTCCGTCACTGTGACAATGGTATTGTTGAAAGATGCAAAAATATGCACCTGGGCGGATGACAAAGTTCGTTTGGCTTTGCGGGTCGTGCTTGTGCGACGCGTTGAGCGTACATTTTGAGCCATAATTCCTCGTTTACCTTTTCTTCAAGTTCAAGTAGATTTCTGCTCGTTTCACCACCAGGTTGCCGCGGGGAAGAAGGTACCCCACCTGGCAGGTCTATTTACAGATTACTTCTTGGCTGCTCCACGGCGGCGTCCGCGACCGGCAACGGTCTTCTTTGGACCCTTTGCTGTACGGGCGTTCGTCCGAGTTCGCTGACCATGAGCTGGCAAATTGCGGCGATGCCGCATACCACGATAGCAGCCAATTTCAATCAGGCGTTTGATGTTCATCTGCACCTCACGGCGCAAATCACCTTCCACCTTGAAATTCTTGGAAATATATTCACGTAATGCGGATAATTCCGTTTCAGTTAAATCTTTTACTCGGATATCCGGATTGACCTGAGTGGATCTCAGGATCTCGTTGGCGCGTGTTGGACCGATTCCATAGATGTAAGTTAGACCTACTTCGATCCGTTTGTTGCGCGGTAGATCAACACCTTCAATTCTCGCCATATGTCCTCTACCCCTGTCGCTGCTTATGCTTCGGGTTTTCGCAAATGATATATAAGGTTCCGCTTCGTTTTACAATTTTGCATTTTGCGCAACGTTTGCGAATGGATGGTGATACTTTCATGATACGTACTCCTCGCTTCTGACCTTAATCCGAATTTTCAATTTTACTACTACTTCCATTTTCCGTCCAGAACAGTCCCATCTCCCTGCGTAGTCAGGATCAAAGGACCATTCTCGGTTATCGCCACCGTGTGTTCAAAATGGGCGGTTAGCGATCCATCTTCCGAAGATACCGTCCACTGGTCTGGCAGCACCCGGGTATAAGGCGTACCCACCAGTAGCATCGGTTCGAGGGCAATCGTCATTCCGGTTCGCAGCAATAGACCGCGACCGGGGACACCATAATTGGGTGCCTGTGGTCCTTCATGCATCGCCCGACCAACACCGTGACCAGTGTATTCGCGGGTGACATAGAAACCACGGCTTTCGGCATATTGCTGGATAGCAGCTGAAACATCACCTAAGTGATTTCCTGCCAACATCTGTTTGATCCCGGCAAAAAGGGCACCTTCTGTAGTCTCCACCAGTTTGTGCGCGATTTCCGAGACCTCGCCGACTTCCGCAGTAAATGCCGCATCGCCCACGTACCCTTCATACACAGCACCACAATCCACCGAAACGATATCCCCTTCCTTCAGCTTGCGCTTGCCCGGTATGCCATGCACCATTTCATAATTCACACTCACATTGGTGCTTGCCGGGTAAGGATACGGACCAGGATAACCTTTGAAGGGGCTGTAAACGCCATATTTCTTGAGCACTTCTTCAGCAGCAGCGTTCAAGTCCGCGGTTGTAACGCCTGGACGGATGATGGCACGTGCAGCAGCCAATGCTTCCGCATTGATTCTGCCAGCTTCCTTCATGATGGCGATTTCCTGCGGTGTCTTAATACTTATCTGACGATCCCAGGACATTTAGCCTGCCTTGTCTATAGCTTGGTAAAGATCTGCTGTAACCTGTTCGATGGCTTGAGTGCCATCAATTTCGACCAACAGCCCCTTAGATTGATAAAAAGCAATTAATGGCGCTGTTTGCTCCTGATAAACCTTGATCCGGTTTCGAACCGTTTCCGGTTTATCATCCTCTCGTTGGTAGAGCTCCGAGCCATCAAAGTCACAGATGCCCGGTTTTACGGGTGGGTTGAATTTCTCATGGAAGACATGCCCGTTAGCCCGGCAGGTCCAGCGTCCACTCAGGCGCTCGATGAGAATGTCATCCGGGACAGAAATTAATGGAACAATATTCACAGCACCATTGAATTCCTGCAACATTGCAGCAAGCGCTTCAGCCTGTGCCGGAGTGCGCGGGAATCCATCCAACAAAGCCCCGTTCTGGCAGTCCGGTCGGCATAACCGCTCACGTACCATGGCGATGGTGACATCATCCGGTACCAACTCACCGCGCTTCATGTAGGATTGGGCAAGCTTGCCTAATTCTGTTTCGTTCTTCAAGTTCTCGCGAAAGAGATCACCGGAGGAAACATGCACCAGATCATACTTTTCAGCGATGATTTGGGCTTGAGTACCCTTACCGGCACCTGGAGGACCTAAAAGGACGATGTACCTGGCCATGTCTTATCCTTTGATGATGCTTTCGTCGTAACCGTGAACCTTCAACTCAGTTTCAATAATGGTGAAGGTATCCCGTACAACACCAACCACGATCAACAAACCTGCAGCGGAAATGATAAACGCGCTTTGCCGGGTGATAGGGAGCACGGCACTCAGAATGTAGGGGAGAACAGCGACAAAGCCGAGGAAGAACGCTCCTGGAAAGGTAATGCGGCGCTGGACTTTGGTCAGATATTTCTGGGTTGGTGCACCCCGTACCACACCGGGGATTTGAGCGCCTTGCTTCTTGAGGGTTTCCCCATAATTCTGCTGGGTGAAGAGAACATCTGTATAGAAGAAGGTAAAAGCCACCACAAGGACAAAAAAGAGGACGGGATAGAACCAGCCTTTGCCGCTGAACAAGGTGTAAACCCCGTACCAGAATCCCGAAGTTTTACCGGCGATAAAGTAACTGGCAATTAAAGCCGGAAACGAAAGGAAGGTCTGGGCAAAAATCAGCGGGATCATGCCAGCCATGTTTACCATCAATGGCAGGTTGCTGCGCACTGGCATGGACATACGGTTGCCAACGCGGCGTCCAGGGAAGAGAACCGGAACATTCCGCCTCCCCTGCTGAACATAGACGATGGCAAAAATCGTAAGTGCAAGCAGCGCCAGGATGAGTAAAAGTACCCACCAACCATTTTCTTTATCCGCCAGGATATTGATGAGATTGGTTGGAATTTTGGAAATGATGCCGGCAAAGATGATTAAGGATAAGCCTTGATTCGGGATCCCGAACTCAGAGATCAGTTGACCGAGCCAGATACCGAACATGGTGCCCGCTACCATGCTGAAAAGCAAAGTTAAAGTGGGCAATGCAGATCCGTTGGTCAAGCCAAATTGGAAGGTCAAGACCTGACCCTGCACCATGGAATTAAAGATATTCACCTGCCCAATGGCAGTAAGAAGCGCCATCGGGATGGTAAGCAGAGTCGTCCAGCGTTCCATCAACTGTCGTCCCTCGCGGGGATTGTCTTTAATCCGGCGATCCAAGGCTGGGATGATCGGCACCAGCAGCTGGATGATAATCTGAGCGGTGATATACGGGTATACACCCATCGCCAGGATGGAGAAATTGGAAATGGTACCACCAGAAAGCAGATCAAGCAGGTTGAACAGGGAAGCCCCCGCTCCACCCATGGTAGAAATCGAGCGAATGACCTCACGATTAATCCCCGGAACAGGGATGTTCGCCGCAAAGCGATAGATTACCAGCAAAAGGATGGTAATCAAAAGTTTTTTGCGGATGTCTTCAGAGGTCCATAGATAGCGCCAGGCCGATCGCTTCATTCATGACTCCTTGGTAAAGGGTTCAGGCGACAATTTCGATTTTGCCGCCAGCCGCCTCAATCTTTTCACGGGCAGATTTACTGATGCGCTCCACCTGCACCGTGAGAGCTACTTTGACATCCCCACGACCGAGAATCGCAACGGGATTGCCCGGTTTATGAAGCAATTTTGCTTCTTGCAAAGTTTCACGCGAAATAACGCTGCCCGCTTCAAATCTTTCCAACTGGTCAAGGTTGATTTCGTTATACTCCACCTGGTTTGGCGGAGTGAATCCTTCACCACGGATGAAGGGCAACCGGCGGTAGAATGGCAGGTTGCCACCCTGGCGGTAGAGGTTACCACCTGAACCCGCACGCGAACCCTGACCTTTGGTGCCCCGACCGGCGGTCTTGCCCTGTCCGGCTGAGATACCATGACCTTTGCGTTTTGGTTCTTTTTTTGAACCGTCGTTTGGCATGAGATCGTGTAATTTCATTAGATTTCCTGCTCTTCAATTTTTACAAGATGATTAACCTTCATCAACATGCCCCTGATCACTGGTGTGTCTGCCTGCTCAACCGTTTGGTTGATACGATGCAGACCCAGGGCACGGATGGTGGCTTTATGGGTTTCTGAATAACCGATCGCGCTCTTTACCAGAGTGATGCGCAACTTCTTTTCGGCAACTTTTTTCTTAGACATTCTTCCTCCGCTCCCAGTAAGGGATCAAATCCTTTACAGGTTTTCCACGACGAGCGGCTTCAGTTTCCGGCGATTTCAATTGCGAAAGGGCGTCAAAAGTGGCTTTAACTACATTCAAGACATTTGCGCTGCCGAGAGATTTAGTAAGAATATCATGTACACCGGCAACTTCAAGCACCGCGCGGACACCACCTGCAGCGATAACACCCGTACCCGCAGAGGCTGGTTTGAGTAAAACGACTGCCCCGGATGTTCGTCCGGTTACTTCATGAGGAATGGTGGTTCCAGTAAGAGTTACCTGACGCATGTTCTTATGAGCACGCTCGGTTGCTTTGCGCATCGCATCGGGTACAGCGTTCGCTTTGCCAATGCCAATCCCGATCTTCCCATTGTTGTCACCAACCACAAGGGTTACACGAAACTGGAACCGGCGACCGCCTTTGACAACTTTTGCAACGCGGGCAATTTCGATCACGCGTTCGTCGTATTGTGTTTCAAGGGGTTGATAATCCATCATTTCCATATATAAGGCCCTTTATCTCTTTGAACCTAAAATTCCAGACCGGCTTCACGAGCCGCATCTGCCAGAGCTTTTACTCTGCCACTGAATCGGAAACCACCGCGGTCAAACACCACCTGCGAGATTCCCTTTTCTTTGGCGCGCCTGGCGACCAGTTCACCGACAAGGCGGGCCTGTTCGACCTTTTTCATGCCGCTGGTTTTTTCGCGTAATTCATGGTCGATCGAAGAAGCGGATGCCAGCGTAACCCCGGCACCATCATCGATCACCTGGACATAAATCTCTGCCAGGCTGCGAAAAACGCTCAGTCGCGGCCGCGATGCAGTACCGCTGATGTACTTGCGTACACGGTGGTGCCTGTGAATTCTTGCTTCAGCTCTACTATTCTTTGCCATATTCTTTCACCTGTCCTACGACTTAGCCTTGCCAGCCTTGCCAGCTTTACGGCGGATCTTTTGACCCTTATACCGAATCCCCTTCCCCAGGTAGGGTTCCGGCGGTCTGATTTTGATAATATCGCTGGCTAATTGACCAATTACTTCGCGATCATAGCCGTTGATCTTGACCAGACGGGTCTTCGCATCAATTTCAAAGTGGACTCCAGCCGGTGGGTCGATCACGAAGGGGTGGGAATACCCCACATAGAGGACGAGTTTTTCGCCATCCAATTCAACCCGGTAACCAACTCCATCCACTTCCAACTCGATGGTAAAACCGGTGGAAACCCCGGTAACCATGTTCGCCAGAATCGCACGGGTCGTCCCATGCAGCGCGCGCACAGGGGCGAGATCAGAGTTACGTTTTACAAGCAGCACCCCATCTTCTTTTGTGATGGTGAGATCAGATGAAAACTGGCGCCTCATCTCACCTTTGGGGCCTTTTACGATTACCTCAGAACCATGAATATCCACCTCAACGTTCGCGGGTAATTTGATGGGTAATTTACCTATACGTGACACGATGACTCTCTCCTTTTCCCCAAGGGTTACCAGACCTTGCAGAGGATTTCACCGCCGATGCCTAACTGGCGGGCTCTCTGCCCGGTCATCACACCCTTAGGCGTGGATAAGATCGCGATACCCATCCCTGCCAGAACCCAGGGGATATCATGTTTTTGGGTGTAGACACGGCGGCCAGGACGGCTGACGCGTTCCAAACCTGTAATCACGGCTGTGCGTTCCCGCCGTTCACCGACATACTTAATCTTGACGCGCAAGGTTTTCGTGCCGGGCTTATCCCCTTCGACCACTTCATATCCTTCAACAAACCCTTCCTCTTTCAAAATCCGCGCGATTTCCGCTTTGATTTTAGAGTGAGGCATGGCCACCACGGATTGGCTGGTCATTACACCATTCCGGATACGGGTCAACATATCAGCAATTGGATCATTAACACTCATGTTTCTTCCTCCGAATTGGCATTACCAGGATGATTTGGTCACGCCGGGGATCTCGCCATCAAGGGCGAGCTCTCTAAAGCAAATGCGGCATAATCCGAATCGTCGCAGGTAGCCGCGCGGACGCCCACACCGTTTGCAGCGATTGCGCACCTGGTTGGGATATTTCCGCCTTGATTCACGATATTCCATGCATTTCTTAGCCATACTAGTCCTTCCTGAAAGGCATGCCGAGCAATTGCAGCAGGGCTGCGGCTTGATCATCCGATGGGGCTGAGGTTACAATGGTGATTTCCATTCCACGGACTTTGTCGACTTTATCATATTCGATCTCCGGGAAGATAATCTGTTCACGCAAACCCAGCGTGTAATTCCCTCGTCCGTCAAATGCCTCCGCGGATACGCCACGAAAATCACGGACACGGGGGAGTACAATATTCATTAATCGGTCAAGAAAAGCCCACATCTTATCACCACGCAGGGTTACCGCCGTTCCAATGGCACGCCCTTCACGCAGTTTGAAGTTGGCAATGCTCTTGCGTGCCTTTGTTACGACCGGTTTCTGACCGGTGATGGCACTTAGATCCTGGACGGCTGCATCCAGTGCTTTGGGATTATCCATCGCCTCGCCTAGACCAATATTTACCACTACTTTTTTGATTCTCGGAACCTCCATTACATTGGTCAGATTCAGAGATTTCATCAAAGCTGGTGAAACTTCATTTACATAACGTTCTTTCATCACATTCATTCGCGCACACTCCAGTAGGGCTTATTCATCGATCAGCGCGCCGCATTCTTTGCACTGGCGCTTGGTTTTATCGCCATCACGGACCAACGCGACACGGGTCGGTTTGTTGCACTTTTTACAAACCAGCGCCACATTGGAGATGCTGATCGGAGCCTCAAAACGGACCAGCCCAGGATTGA
>Ga0116192_1002796_pt1 | contig 11339 bp, 11 predicted proteins | sample AD_UKC113_MetaG_FD_89876 | JGI IMG/M metagenome (GOLD analysis project Ga0116192, IMG submission 89876) | Active sludge microbial communities of municipal wastewater-treating anaerobic digesters from Hong Kong - AD_UKC113_MetaG | ecosystem: Engineered > Bioreactor > Anaerobic > Digestate...
CTTCGGCGGGAGAGCTTTTGGGCCAAGGCAAAACAAAACTTCCTGTTTGGGAGAAAATGGTTTTCATAATTTGGTTTTCGGTGAAAATTTCATCTCCCTTAAAGGGGCCCCAGCCATTTTTGCCCGCAAACAGAAAAAGATCAACCAAATGAACAGGGATTTCTGTGTCGTCGCACGAAAACCAGCCTTGATGCATCACGCTTCGGCTTGCTTTTTCGAGGGCGGCGAGGGTTTCTTTTTGTTTGTCTTCTGGCATCGATTTTAAAATGGTTTCGCCAAGGGTTTTTGCGCTGCGCTTGTAGGCCTCCTCCGACATCCCCAACTCTTTGGCGCGAGCCAGCAAAAACAAATGCGTCAACGCAATAAAGCGCGGCTTGGATTTCAAAAATCCAGGAATGGATCCTTCAAACAAAAACGACAACGGGTTTTGCAAAAGATTTTTTTTCAGATCTTCTTGATCGGGGCGGCAAAGAGAAGGATATTTTGTTCCCGCGAAAGGACCAACGTTTAAATAATCACCCATGTACCGAAGCGCGACTTGCGCGGCGGGGCGGTGCACGCCCAAACTCTTGGCCAACAAAACGACTCGGTCAGACGGCTTTGAAAGTTTCATCATGGTTGATTGGTTTTGGCAAAGTGTCAAAAAATCTTTGGTGGACAAATTGAATTGATGCGCCAGTAGCGGAATGTGATTTTTGTATTTTTCAACGGCCCGCAAAGAAATATCGTGCGGCGATATCTTGTGATTGGCTTGCTTGTTTGGATTGGTTTCTTTTTCAACAACAACAACGCCAGCGGCTAAAGCGTCTGCTACGTGGGACGTTTTGACATGGCTTGCTTCGAAAAGCGGATGAAAAAGATCGCGCTGCTGATTTCTAAAAAACATAGCGCCTGCTTTTGACAAATTAAAACTGCGGATAATTTTCGTAAGGGCTTTATTGACTGGATGGGATCCTTCGTCAAGGCGAAGACGGGCACCTTCTTTTTCACACCACATCAGAAACTCGTCTTCCGTTTTGCCGTAGTGCTTACTCATCTCCGACGCCGCAACCCGAAGCCGTTCTTCCGCGCTATTTCCTGACGCTTTCTTACTAATGGCCGACGTGACGCCGCCAAAACCAAGAAGAATATTTTCGCATCCATCGATGTCGTTTGTGTTATTTTTTTCCTTGCAGTTCTTGCAAAGCGTAATCACTTCAATGGACGACGGAATGCCGTCTTTTTCGGCGTTTATTCTGTGGTGGTGCTGAAAGAGCACTTCCTCGTCGCCTTTTTGGCCGTAGAGATTTAAAAAATAACTTGACGCCTTCGGGTTGGTGCCGGCCGGTAAGCCCGCCACCATTTCCACGGCAAAATAGCTTGCCGGCAAAAGACAATCGGGGTCTTGGCAATGCGGACTTCCCATTTTGGCAAACGTTTCAAGGCGCAGACCTTTGACGGGGAGCTGGTTATTTTTCCAAGAAATAGTTTGTTGACTGCTGTCATTTATCGCCCCAAAAACACGATCGAGGGGCATAATATCAAAGCGCTCGAATTGAAGGTTGCGGTTGGTTGTGTCTTTTTTGGGCTTGATAATACGTTCCAACAAAAATTTTGGTGAGCTGTTTGCTTCGCCGGATGAGGCGTCAAGAAATTTTTGCAGAATACTTAGGGTTTTGTTGTGCACACGGCTTTCAATGCGGCTTTTTAAGCCATTGCACACTTTGCACATCACTGTTGTGTTGATGAGACTGTTAGCGCCGCCGAAACAACGAGCAAGCGTGTGATCGTGCGTAAACTCAACTTCTTGACCACTCTCTGTGACGCCATAAAGACTTAGGTAGGCCGTTTGGGGGTGTGTTGAGTCTTGCTTATGGCTGGATCTGCTTTTTCGCGCTTTTTCAAGGGCGAAATACGCCGGTTTTAAGGAACATCCGGGACTTGAGCACGAGCAATCGCCTTTGGAAAAGTGATGGAAAAACGTGCGCAACTTTAAACTTCTGACCGTTACGACATGCCCCATCATATCAAAAAAAGCGTAGCGGTTTTGATCTGATGACGATCTTTTGTAATTTTTCTCCAAAATTTTCATTAAGTCGTTCACGTCAAAAAGGGCCAATCGTTCTACACCAGGCAAAGGGTTCACGATAGCAACTTTTTCGAGTGGTTTTAAATCAAGATGTTTAATTTTCATGAAATTATTTTATCACACTTTTGTTTTTAGACAAAAAAGACACGAAAAAGCGAGCCGTGGCTCGCTTTTTTTTATCGTCTAAAACTTTTTCTCTGATCGAAATCGTCGTCGTGATCGTTGTCGTGGCTCTTCTTGTCGTGCTTTTTGCCCGGCTTATCCCTTTTTTGATGGATTTCCGGCATAAGATTTTCGTACTCATCAGTCACAAGAGAACAAAAATCAGACGACGTCAACACGTCACCATTTTTTTCGCGCGTTTCCCACATTAAAACAGCCGTCTGGAGCGCGTCCAGATGATCTTGGGTGAGATCATTGAAACCACTTTGACTAATTCCTGGGTACTCGGGCGCGGAAAAATCAAACACTTTTTCGGATTGAATATAGGCAAAAAGCTCTTTGGACGCTTTTTGGAGGCTTTTAATGTCACGCTTCATAACAATTTCCTGTTGGGCTGGGGGTAAAAATAAAAACATTAAGGGATTTTAACAGCGCGGCCACCGCGCGCAAGCGAGTTGATATTTTCGAGAATTGTATTTTCTTGCTGATTGTTTTGGGTGATCAATGGGGAACCATTTTGACTGGCTGTTTGGTTGGGGGCGAGATCGGGTGAGATTTCGGACGCGATTTTCATTTCAACTTCCCATTTTTCGCGCAGAGCACGGAGGTGATCCTCTTTTTCGCAAAGATTGCGGCGGTAAAGATCGTACCATCTTCCGCTTTGATACCTACGCAGCATGTCTTTGTATTTTTCAATGTTTTCTTCTTGCAATCTAATTTGTTCATCGAGCGGTGTATCGTTTTGTTTTTCAGTATTTTCGTTTGTCATGGCGCCATTTTAACACTGTCATTCTTTTTTTGGCAAGGGGCAATTTGATTTTTTTTATCGACGTCATTTTGGTTGTATTCAAGAAGGACTTTTTTTCTCACCACCTTCAAAAGGCCTGGGTTGACTTGAAGAGCGAGAGGCATTAACTCGTGGCGGATTTTGTTCCGCATAAACGATGTGTCCAGATTACTCGGATCGAGCACAAACGGCACGTTGTTGTTTTTGCAGTAATCAAGAAAAGCCTCTTTTTCTGTAAGAAGAAATGGCCTGATTACGTTTTGGTTTTCTTTGGGAATAATTTTCCCTTGGCCGTGCAGAGACGAAAAAATCCATGTCTCCACGCTGTCGTTTAAATGGTGCACTGTAACAACAGGTTTTTTGAATGAGTGAAAAATTTTGTATCTTTCGTTTCGCCAAAATTCTTCGCGGGATGTGTCTTTGCTTTTGTCTTTCGAGATCATTGACGTCAAAAAAGGCGTGTTGGATTTTTTGCAAAAGTCCCTGACAAGATTTTCGGCGGCCGTTGAGCCGTCCGTGCCGTGATTGACATAGAGTGCTGTAACACTTTTTCCAGATCGGACAAAAAAATGAAGCGCCGCCATACTGTCAGGGCCGCCGGAGCAAGCCAAAACAAAGGGGTCTTTTGGGAGATTTTTCACTTTAATCATTTTTTTATTTTACTCCCTTTCTTTGCAAAAATCCATTATTTAACTTATAATAAGCAAAAGGAGTATTTATGGCTGTGTACGAACAAAGCAAAGAGGCAATTCGCTGGATTGAAGCTGGCTGGGTCAACGTTGCGTTTCCCGTTCCCGCTGACACAGATGAAATTCGCTTTGGGGGTGGTCCCATTTTCTTGATCAATTCCGCCAGGGATCTTGTTTTTATTGATCTTGATGGATCGGCTTACGAAATTGAGCCCTTCTTGAAAGAGTTCGTGAAAGTTGATCTTCGGGACGCGGAACCCACCAAAAAACCGGTTATTCTCCCAAGCGATGACGCGCAAATCCCCTTTAAATTTTAATTTGCCTTTAGTCTCGGTTCACCTTGGAACTGTTTTTCCTGCCATACTTATTTCTCAACCTTTACGAGATATCCTATGAATTCTGTTGAAGCAGACCGCCAGAACGCTCTTACTGTTTGGCAGGAGGCAGGGTTTAATTACCCGTCCTTTTCGCCAACCCACACACTCGGGGAAGTTCGGGACACTTTTGGGGCGCTGACAAGTGCCGAGCTTGCGGACACGTCTATTGGCGTGCGCCTCGCTGGTCGCGTGACGAACGTGCGACGCATGGGCAAAGTGATGTTTTGGGACATTAAAGACACTTTTGGCGGTATCCAAGTTTTTGTGTCGGAAAAGCAAATGAGCAATTTTTCCTTGCTCGAACACATTCAATTGGGCGATATTGTGGGAGTTCACGGCGCGCTGATGCGGACACAAAAAGATGAATTTTCCGTGCGAGCAAGCGGAATTGATCTTTTGTCAAAAAACCTTGAAGCTCTTCCCGACAGCCACACGGGTCTTTTGGACACGGAAGCACGTTACCGGCGACGCTATGTTGACACCTTGGTGAACAGCGACAGCCGCGCGCGTTTTATCGAGCGCAGCCAAATCGTGGCAGCTCTTCGCCAAACATTGGGCGGACGCGGGTTTATGGAGGTCGAAACGCCCATGATGCAGTCGCTTGCTGGCGGGGCGGCGGCGAAGCCTTTTGTTACTCATCACAACAGTCTCGATTTGGATCTTTTTTTGCGCATCGCGCCCGAGCTTTATTTGAAGAGGTGTGTTGTGGGCGGATTTGATCGGGTGTTTGAAATCGGACGGAATTTTCGAAACGAAGGCGTGTCCACTAGGCACAACCCTGAATTCACGATGCTTGAAATGTATCAAGCGTACAGTGATTTTCTTGGCATGATGGATTACGCGGAAGAACTTATTCGCGCCGGTTGGCGGGCAAAAGGCGGCGGGGATGTTCTCGTCGGCGACGCCGTGATTGACATTGAAAGCCCTTTTGCAAGACGGCGGATGGATGACTTGGTGGCGGAAGCTCTCTCGGTTGAGAGGGCGGAGCTGACGCTTGACGCGATGCACGCAAGCCTCCGCGGCACGAAGCCCGACACGTGGGGTGAAACGCTTCTGGCGGCTTTTGAAGAGCATGTTGAGCAAACCCTTGTTCAGCCGACCTTTGTTACGCACTACCCCGTGGAAGTGTCACCGCTTGCAAAGAGAACGGTGGGGGAAGATAGCATGACTGATCGGTTTGAACTTTTTATCGGTGGCCAAGAAATCGCCAACGGATTTTCGGAACTCAATGATCCTTTTGACCAGGAAGAGCGGTTTAAAAACCAAATGCTTTTGCGTGAAAATGGTAACGACGAGAGCATGATGTTTGACCAAGATTACATTGACGCCTTGCGAGTGGGGCTTCCGCCGTGCGGAGGCCTTGGCATTGGGGTGGACCGACTGGTTATGCTTCTGACAAACACGGCAACCATTCGCGATGTTCTTCTTTTTCCTACCATGCGACCTAACAAAAACGCCCCTTAGGGCGTTTTTTGTTTAAGAGAGAGAGGCGGGTCTTTTGGTGTGGTCATCTCTTGATCCACGGAAAGACATTTTGCGACAATTTGGGGCGCTGTTAAATTTTCCGTTCCTTGCGGCTCAAAATCTTGAATGCACAATTTTGACTTTGCCGAGAGCGCATCAAGATCTCTTTCTGTTTCGGCACGACGAAGGTACACATAAAAACTGGCCATAAGAGGCAAGCGGTGCGTGCGAAATCTTTTTTGGCCCGACTTCTCCAAGAGCATAGCTGTTAATTCGTAGGCCGTTTCGGCAACGAGATCACGCGATGGATGCGCTATATTTTTGGTTTCTTCTGTCATTTTGGCTTCTCTTTTTTATTTATTTTTTTATTTATTTATCTTTTTGGAAGCTTCACGCTCATGCTTATGTGTTTTTTGGATGGCTTATTGTCTTCCGAAAAATCATCTTTCGGTGTTTCGTTCAGAAGACGGTGGCTTAACGCGTTTGTTGCCTCAAGATGAAACGCGGCTCGGGCGACAATAGATTCAGGGCGCGTTTTTTTTGCAAACTCGTTAACGGTCGACATTTGGCTTCCTACCGAATGCGCTTGGTGGTGCAAAAATTTTCGGTGGAGTGTGAGACACGAAGCGACCTCGGTGAGAGCTTCGTCTAGAGCGCCTTTTTTGAGAGCGAGAGAACTTTGGTTTTGGTCGGGGGTTATCAGAAAGTTTAAAAATACTTTTTTGTAATTCAGGCCACACTCGTCATTAAAATACGTTTCGCTCCAGTTGTGCTCCCGGAGAGCGCCCAATATTTGAGACGTCATTTTACCTGAAAAAATCAAAGCGTCTTCCCAGTCAACCATTTCATTCATTTTTTTTCTCTTTTCTGCCTTTTTTTATTTTAACAGAAAATGAAAAACTTAATATATTTTTATTTTTTACTTTTTTTTGAATTTGTCCAAAATGCTTTCGGATGTTTTTTTGCCAAGATCGCTCGCCGCTTTGGCGGTGCGACCAATCATCTTGAAAGGCTCTTTGGCGCCCGATACAAGTCCAGTTGCCGCCGATTGCGCCGCGCTGGACACGGAGCCAAGCGCCGAGTCGATAACGCTTCCCGCCCCAGGTTCCTCTTGCAGGCGTTCCGAAAAAAGAAGCGCTTTGATTTGGGCGTGATCGGGCCACGCTTTTTTAACATTTTCGTCGACGCTTTCAAAAAATTCCTCGATAGACGACAGGCCGCCTTCCATGTTGGACACGCGGGCGCCGTAATTGGCAAGGGCTTCAAAAACAGACAAGGGCAACAAATTCATGAGGGCGATTTCAAGGGGATGCTCAACAGGTTCGCTGTCGCCCGGCAAAACAACCGAAAGAGCGTGAACATTAGCGCCCATGCGAAGGGCCGAATGAACGCCATCAACGTCACGCGCCACGAGGGCGCGCTCAAGATTTTTGGTGGGGGCGGACGAAAGAAGGGACGAGAGCATAAATCACCTGTTTTTTTAAGGGGAGAGTTTTTTGGACAACACGCGAATATTGGCCAATTTTCGACGGCCAAGACTAAGAACACCGCTTTCAATAATATCTTGATAATTTGTAATTTTTTCACCGTTTAGTCTTACGGCACCGCTTTGAATATTTTGCTTTGCCTCGGTCATGCTTTTGCAAAAACCAATACTCACGAGAATTTGGGCAACATTTTGACCTTTTTCGATGTCTTTTGTTTCGCTTGTTTCAAAAACACGTCTTGCAAAACGCTCGTTCCACTCGTCAAGCGCCGCGCGGGCTTTTTGCTTGTCCGTAAGCCACGCAACAAGAGAAAAGGCAAGCTCTTTTTTCTGCTCGTAAGGCTCGGACGACTTAATCAAACAGCCGAGTGTTTCGCTCCATTTCCCAATAGTTTCGTCGGGAATACTCATGGTTTTTCCGAAAATATCGGTCGGCGTGTCCAAAAGACCAATGTGATTTCCGAGCGATTTGCTCATTTTTTTCACCCCGTCAACACCGACGAGAAGGGGGACGGTCGTCACCTCTTGCATTTTTTTGCCAAAATGGCGCTGCATGTCGCGACCCATATGCAAATTGAAAAGTTGGTCGTCGCCGCCCACCTCAATATCGGCCGCAAGAGCGACTGAATCATAGCCCTGCAAAAGAGGGTAGAGCACTTCATGAAGACCCAGCGGGGTTTCGTCTGTCATGCGTTTTTCAAAGTCGTTTCTTTTGAGCAGTTGTTGCACGGTAAACCGTTGCGCAAGCGATAACAAATCCGCGGCTGACATTTGACCAAACCATTCGCTGTTTTTGCGTACAGTGGTTTTTTCGGGGTCCAAAATTTTAAACGCCTGTTCCATGTAGGTTTTTGCGTTTTCTTCAATATCCTTGTCGGACAAAACAGGTCTTGCTTGGTTGCGGCCCGTGGGGTCGCCCACTTTGGCGGTAAAATCGCCGACCACCATCACCACATGATGGCCAGCGTCTTGGTACGAGCGAAGTTTTTTTAACAAAACCGCGTGCCCGAGATGAAGATCGCGGGTGGTGGGGTCAAAACCTGCTTTTACTGTCATTTTTTTCATCGCCGCATCATAACACAGATTGCTTGGAAAAATCCATAGGCCCCAATCTCTTGCAAAAAAAACGTTATTTTTGTACAGTTATAGGATGAATAATGAAAAAGACCCCGCGCGCTGTCGTCCCTAAAAAAAGCCTTTTGTCTTTTCTTTTTCTTCTTTTTTAGGGGCACTTATGACCAACCGTTACCCAGTTTTTCTTCACGACAGTTTTCAAAACAGATTGCTTCCGTCGCCGGACAAAGAGCATCTTGATTTTTACGCTTGCGGCATTACCCCGTACAGCGCAGCCCATGTCGGGCACGCCCGCTCGTACGTTGTTTTTGACGCCATGGTCGAGCTTTTTCAACACTCGGGGCACAATGTTCGTTTTGTGCGCAATATCACCGACATTGACGACAAAATTATTGCCAAAGCCAACGAGACAGGGCAAGCGTGGAACGAAGTCAGTGATTTTTGGGCAAAGGACAACCAAAAGCACATGAGCACTCTTTTGTGCAAAACCCCCGAAGAACCCAAAGCCAGCGATTTTATTGACGGGATTTTGTCCCTAACAAAAACTCTTTTGGATAAAAAATTTGCCTATATTGCTGAAAATGGTGACGTTCTTTTTGACGCCGCGAAATACGAAGGTCGAGGGCTTGTGCAGGTTGACGTTAAAAATGCCCCGAAACGGGTCGAGAGCGAGCACAAAAAATCGGCGCAGGACTTTGTGCTTTGGAAGATGGCGAAACCTCACGAGCCGTCGTTTGAAAGTCCTTGGGGCGCGGGACGTCCTGGCTGGCATATCGAATGCTCCGCCATGATTAAAGAGCTTTTGGGGGAAACAATCGACTACCACGGCGGTGGTGTTGATTTGCGTTTTCCTCACCATCACGCGGAAACATTGCAGTCCGAGTGCGCTCACGGTGCGCCTCTCGCCAATCACTGGCTTCACCATGGATCGGTGCGGGACGGACTGGGGCAAAAAATGAGCAAGTCCCTCGGGAATGTTGTTCTTATTGACGACGCGCTTCAAAAGGCGGAAGAAATTTCAGGGTCAAAGGATTTGGCTGGCGTGCTTTTGCGCACAGCGCTTCTGAGCTCTCTTTGGACCAAGCCCCTGGATTACAGCACCGACACACTCACAACAGCGTGGAATGATCTTTTAACTTTCGCGAGCGCTCTTCCGAAAGACATCAATTTTTCTTTTGGCAACGCCACAAAATCGGCCGAAATTTTGCGCGACAATTTCAACACGCCCAAACTTCGTGTTCACTTGTACGCTCTTTCAAAGAAAAAAACATTAAGTGGCGCGGATCAAGAAGATCTTTTGGCGGGGCTTTTTCTTTTGGGGGTTCGCGAAAGTCACTTAACACTTCTTTGGAATCATGCGCAACAAAACGAGAACGTCGACATCAATCCCGAAATTGAATTTTTAATGAACGAAAGAGAGCGCTTGCGCCGCGCCGGACAATTCGCGGAAGCCGACCTTATTCGCGACAAAATGAAGGACATGGGGGTTTTGGTGAGCGACAAACCCATGCCAAAAAAATCTATGTAAGAGCCGAGTTGTTCATGCAAAATTAAGATCTTTGGAGTAAAATACCCCCCCCCACCCCAAGGAGATCAACGTTATGAACCCTCTTGATTTATCTGGTTGACGTTTATTTTTTTAACCTTTTAATTAAGCCAATCTCGCCCGCGTGGTAAGCGCTTGAAAATGGAGAAAGGCAGGAAAAGTTTGTCCAGTTGCTTCGCTGGTTTCCTTTTAAACTTGTTGAAACTTCACAAAGACCCCCAAAGGGATCCTTGTGTTTTTGGAGTGTATGATAAAATAGGTTATGCACGAAATTATTAAAGACAAAATACGTGATCAGTTTGATCGCACGAAAAAAAAAGAACGCGATATTTCTCTCGCGCATCTTGCCTTTTTTTTGGCGCTGTCTTCTCCTTTTGTTAATGCAAGTCCTCAAACAGAATTTCGACTAAATGAACGAAGCGACAATTTTTACGTGATGACTTTTGAGCGTCAAGGAAATAGCCGAGAGCTCGATTTTTTGGATGACTTTTTCAAGGGCTGGCACGACGAAGGTGGACTTGGCCTTCCGCCTTACCCGAAAGTTTCGCGTAATATTAACGTGTCACCAAGTGATGTTCCCAGTGAACTTTGGGCGGGCGCTGATTTGTTTTTGCAGAAAGCTTTGGGGGATTTGTACCAAACACTTTTTCACCCGACAGCAGATCAGATGACCGAGCGAAATTTCGTTCTAACAACAAACCTCACGAACGACACACTTGATGATTTTTTGGGAAATATTTTGGCGAGTGGGCGCAAAACATTTGACCGAAGTCTCGCCACGTACGGCATTAAGTACCACCACCCCACCAATTGGGGCGGCGAAAAATGGCGGTATCTGGTGGCGCACTCGTCAAATCAAGTGGCGGGTGTGGTGGGGGTTTTGGAAAAAGACCAAAGTGTCTCCCTCTCTTATATTTCGGTGGCGCCAGGATTTCGGCGGCAAGGCATTTCCCGAAATCTTTACGAACAGCTTGCGGACAGGTGCTTGCAAAACAATTGTCTGCTTGTTCGTTCAAGCCCGAGCGATATGACAAAAGACAACGGAATTACTCAGAAATACACAGACATTCTTGAAACAAAAGGCGTTCTTTATTGCCAATACGGAACGTATATGGAGCACGCGCTTATGCGCGCTCTCGAAAACGGCCAAGATTACAAAAAACTGGTGGAGCTTTCGCGGGTCGCAAGGGCGTCGGGAAAAAAAGACTACGACCAAGCGCAAGACATTAACAACTTTTGGGTCAAACCACATAAGCTCTCGCCAGCGTAAGTTAACATAACTGCTGCCACGAACTACATGCGTCGAGCGGGTTTTTCGTTTGCGTTTTTTTTGTTTTCGTCGATTTTTGTTTGCAAAAGTGTTTTTTCTTTGTAAGCCTGCAAATGGGGCATGTGGAGTTTTATTTGCTTTTTTTGACGCCTGTCGACTTCGTTCAATATTTTGTTTTGGGCCGCTGAATTGCTTTTTGACACGTTGTCGAGAATTTGGCAAAAATTCCTATTGTCAATGAGAAAAACCTCGGCGAGCTGATGGCCTGAAAAATAATTTAAAAAATCATTTTCGTGGCCCGCGAAGCCGTAGTGAGCGGCGTAGCGCAACATAGCGCTGTCGTTTCGCCCCCAAAATTTCTTGGGTATCTTTCCCTGGTCGAGACCGTCTTTCCAAAAATCTTTGCCACCCGCAAG
>Ga0116192_1002800_pt1 | contig 11323 bp, 11 predicted proteins | sample AD_UKC113_MetaG_FD_89876 | JGI IMG/M metagenome (GOLD analysis project Ga0116192, IMG submission 89876) | Active sludge microbial communities of municipal wastewater-treating anaerobic digesters from Hong Kong - AD_UKC113_MetaG | ecosystem: Engineered > Bioreactor > Anaerobic > Digestate...
ATGGGTCAATTATATATTTTGCCTTTTGTCAACGAAAAACAAATACCTATATTTGATAAAACTAATAGACCGGACATTAATAGATTAGAAGAAGCAATTAATACAAAAAAAATAGAAACTTGGCTGAATGAAAAAAACATTGTTCCTAATTTTTCAATATTTAAAAAAATAGAAAAAAATATAACCAATCAAAAACTTGGATTGAATATTGACAATATGAATTATGATAACTTCATTAAATATGTGTTGCCTCTCATAATTGATGAAATACATAAAGTTAATCCAAATAAAAAGGAATTTAATGTTGTCATTGTATCTCATGGAATTTTTATGTATGAACATATTACTAAAACCCATAATTTAAAGCTTGCTGATCATATTGGCAATACAGATATATGGAAAGAAGTAATATTAGATACTAATCAAGGTTTTAAACATAAAGACTTTAAAGAATGTAGCGAAAAAGATTTAAAAAATAATACATGTAGTAAAACAATTGAACAATTTAGTAAAGCTACACAATACAATACTAGTGATGAAAAATTTGATTATTGTTTGGATAAAATGGAACAGTTAGGAACATTATCGAATACTTCCAAATTATTACTTCCTTATGCATATTCATCACATGTTAATACTAAAGAAACCTTGGTAAATGGTTCAAGTAAAGCGAATGATTTAGAAGAACGGAATGATCAAATGAGTAATACTTTAGAAAAATTAAATACTATAGCTGCAAATTTAAGCAAAAAAGTAGAAGATTTGAGTAAACAAAATATGGACAAAGCGAGTGAAATATTAAAATTAACCGGTAAGACTATCTCTGATTCAATTTCAAGAACTAGGGACACTTATGACAATCTTGTTGGTAATAAATCAATTCCGCAACATGTAGAACAAGTAGGAGGAACACATATAAATTATGAAAAAAAGTATGCTAAATATAAAAAAAAATATTTACAAATTAAATATAATCATTAGCAGTATGAATGAAAATATTATTTGGTTTACTTTTGACTAGTGTTATTTGTTGTCCATATTCAGTAGCAAATTCATTAAAAGTTTTAATTAAATTATTCTTTTTCTCATTATTATCTGGGTCAACCATAAAAATTCTTACGTAATGTTCTATACATACTTTAGGTACCATTACTTCATCATATCCATAATTCCCTTCATAAAAAGTATCATAATTATTCTTATTATAAAATCTTACATTATTAACAGGATTTTGATCATTCATACCATAATTAAGAATAAGTATTTCTACTCTAATATCATCGTAATGCAAGATTTCATCAGATCTTTCCACAATACTTTTTCTTATTTTATCTTCAGTTAAATATTTTTTTTGATCTCCGTGAAAAAACCATCGTTGGTAAATAATGTTTTTATAGATCTTACGACAAGCAATATCATTAAAAATTCTTTTAGCTTCTAATAAATTTATATTCTGAGAATCATCAAGTAGTTTTACTTCCACCACATATTTTATAAAATTATCTGTCAAACGTATGTATTCTTTAGGATCATTAACATAATTATTTAAATTAATAGATTTATGTAAATGATCTAATGCATCCATAAACATCAACTCTATTGCTTTAACAGTTTTATGTAAATATATTTGTCTAAACATGTAATATCTTGTTATGAATAACCCATTAATTGTATGTTTTTCTTTTTGATCATAACATAACTTTCCATTTATTATTCTGCAATTATGAATCAATTGTTCTGCATTAAAACTACATTCTCTATTTGTCATTTTACAATCTCGAGTTAAATAATCAAATTTATCAACATCAATACTTGCTTTTTTATCGTTAACTATTTGATACATAAATTCTCTGTCAGAATCATATATTTCTCCTAAAATCATGTGACAAATTTTATCTACTTCTTCATTGTCCAACGGAATTTTATATTCATTAACGAGTAATTTAAATAATTCAATTGACATTATTTCGTGGTGAAAAGTAATATTATTTCGTACCATCCAATTTTCAAAACAATGACTATATGGACCATGACCTAAATCATGACACAAACCAGCTATCGCAACTAATATCACATCTCTATCAGTAATGTTATTTTCAGGATATTTTTTTTGTAATGTCATCATCATAAATCTTGCTAATTGACATGTACCAATAGAGTGCACAAATCTAGAATGTTCAGCTGATGGATATACATACGAACAAAAGCCTAATTGTTTAAGTTCCCTTAATCTTTGAAAAATTGGTGTGTCAATAATTTGCAATATAATCATGGGAATTTCCATGTAATTATGTAACAAATCTTTCATTACTATTGAAGATCTAAATTCTTTTGGACATTTTAAATTTGCCATTTTAGATATCATTATATTATCTAGTTAGTTATGCAAAGCATTAAAAAATCATTTTTTATTTATAAAATTATTTTACTCTGTGATCTATGAATTTATGATATTATTACGTAATTAATGATAAATATATTTTTATATATAACTTTATATAAAGATGTGTGGTATATGCGCTTACATTGGGAATTATCAAGTGTATCAATATTTGATACATGGATTAAAAATGTTACAAAATCGGGGTTATGACTCAGCAGGTATTTGTGTTATTAACAACAACGGATATCATATTACTAAAAAATATGCATCAACCGAAGAAAAAAATGCTGTTGATATGTTAGAAAATGAATCCTATATTTTTGAAAATAGTTTCATTGGAATAGCACATGAAAGATGGAGTACAACTGGACCAAAAACGGACGAAAATTCACATCCACACATAGATAATTATAAACATTTTGCAATAGTTCATACGGTATTATTGAAAATTACGAAGATTTAAAAGATGAATTAATCAACAACCATGGAATAGTATTTTTGTCACAAACCGATACAGAAGTAATCGTCAATTTGATCGCAGTTTATTATAATAAATTACGAAATGTTGAAATGTCAATCAAAATGGCTATTGATAAATTAAGAGGTACTTGGGGTCTAGTAATAATGCATTTGGCTGATCCCAACAAACTTTATTGTATTCGTCACGGTTCACCTATTTTAATTGGGTTTAACGAAGATAATACAAGTGCGTTCATTGCATCAGAACAAAGCGGTTTTTGCAAGTTCGCAAAATATTATATTTGTTTAAAGGATCATGATTTGGCAATAATTGAAAAAAAAAATAATGTAATTAATTTTGTTAAAAAAAATAATTATCTACTTAAAAATATTGTGTCTGATGAATTTAGTACCTTTGGTATGGATAATTTAGGAAATTTTAAACATTGGACAATTAAAGAAATTTATGAGCAACCCAATAGCATTTTGAGAGCATTAGGTAATGGAGGTAGAATATCAAGTAACACCACTGTTAAATTAGGTGGATTGACAGATTACATAGATGAGTTTAAAAATGTTGAAAATTTAATAATTTTAGGTTGTGGTACATCTTATCATGCCGGATTATATGTATCACATTTAATTAAAAAATTATCAGGTTTCAATACTGTACAAGTGATTGACGGCGCAGATTTTAGTAATATTGATATACCTAAATGCGGTAATACTACTGCAATATTTTTATCACAATCAGGAGAAACCAAGGATTTACATAGAGCATTAGAAATATCTACAAGTAATTATTTAACAACTATAGGTGTTATTAACGTAGTAGATTCATTGATTGCGAGAGAAGTTACTTGTGGTGTATATTTAAATGCAGGTAAAGAAGTAGGCGTTGCAAGTACTAAAGTATTTACATCACATGTTGTGGTGTTAACATTGATCGCAGTATGGTTTGCACAAATACGCGGCATTAACGAAAATGAAAGAAGACAAGTTATATCTGATTTAAAAAAATTATATTTAGATGTTAAAACAATTCTGGAAGATATTCATGGTCAAATCAAAATACTCGCCCCCAATTTGTCACAAATCAATAATATGTTTATACTTGGTAAAGCTCAATGCGAGGCAATAGCCAAAGAAGGTTCTTTAAAAATTAAAGAGATTTCTTATGTGCATTCTGAAAGTTATAGTACGGCATCATTAAAACATGGTCCATATGCACTAATAACGAAAGATATGTATGTTATCGTTATAAATTTAGATAATGAAAACATGGGAAGAACTAATGGTGTAATTGATGAAATTAAATGCAGGGAAGGTAATATTATTGTAATAACAGATAAATTTAATTATAATAAAGGTGATATTAGTATAAAAATTCCTGTAAACAATACGTTCAGTAGTTTATTAGCCATTATACCAATGCAGTTACTGGCATACGAAATGTCTTGTTCTAAAAATATCAATCCAGATTTTCCACGTAATTTAGCCAAAACATTGAGTACCGACTAGTCTGAATAAAAATTGAAATAAAAAATTGTAAAAATACTCTTTCTATTTTTTATAAAACTAAACTAACTAATGAATACAAACAACAAACATAAAACCAGAAAACAAAAAAAAGTTTACATACATAAACTACTTAATTGCAAAAAAAATAAAAAGAATGAAACCAAGAAACGTAACGGTTTACATTCCGATAAATATGAAGATAATATGTCATTCTTAGATGAACTAAATGTATGTATCTGTAGAAAAGTACCAACAGATACAAAAACTAGATCACAACAAGTAATACAATATCCAATACAAATAAAGTTTGGTGAAAAATGTCGTGGATGCGAAATATGTTGTGGTTGCAAAGAATGCGATCTTTCTTATTTGGACCAAACAGATGATTTGTATTTATATGATAATACATGGTAATCTCACAATTGTGAGCCAATGTTGCTTTATGCATAGTTGAGCTAAATATATTTTTTTATTATTCAACTGTATATGCATTTAAAAATGAAAAACTATCAAACAAGTCAATCTATAAATTTCATTCCATAGAATAAAATGTTTGCACAAAGAAATAATATAATGGATGACAAAAAATTTATGTATGACATCAAAATAAATGAAATTTGCGATAATAATTTGAAAACATTGTTATTGTCAAATCAACATAAAAAAATTAGTTTAAAACTTGATTGTCAACAGTACAAAATCCTATTTGAACATCTCGAAAATAATAACAATTTAACCGATTTGAATCTTGGTAATATTATATGTGAACAATCTGATCGCATAGTAAACAAAAAAGTAGGCAGTACAATTAATTATCTTAAAAATAACAAAAATATTAAAACTCTCGGTCTGACTCATCATTATTTTGCCTCAAAAAATAAAAGTGTAAATTGCTCGTTTTATGATTTTTGTCAATTTATCGGAAGTAACAATTCGATAACCAGCGTTGATTTAAGTAATAATGATTTAGGGTTTGAAGAAATTTGGCAGTTATTTACTTGTCTCCAAAACAATGTTGTATTAACGAATTTGAATTTGTCTTTTAACAGATTAGGATACGATAACACTGAAACGAAAGAATTATTTTCGATGCTTGAAAACACAGCTTTAACATGTATAAATTTAAGTGATAATTGTTTACAAGATATACAACGTATATTTTTGGGTATTTCAAACAACACTAAATTAAAAACTCTGAAATTAAGGGATAATTCTTTTGATAACCAAACTGATGTTCTTCTAAAATCACAATTAGGCAAAGATCCGACCAATGATCAAATCAGACAGTTTTTTTTTGAAAAATTACCCACAGTAAATATATTTGAAAAACTAAATTTTAATGCGATTACAAAGCTTGATTTGAGTGATAATGAATTTAGTGAGAAATATATTAATGATTTTTTCTTAACTTTAAAAAATAACACTCAGGTAACGAGTTTAAATTTAAGCAATAATTCTTTGGCTAATTCAATTACACAACTATTACAATTTTTAAACAATAATGATACCCTAATCAAGTTAAAATTACATAATTGTGATTTAAAAAATGTAAAAGATTTAGGTTTAACGCTTGAGACTACTAATATAAGCAGTTTAGTCTTGAGTGGGAATAAATTAGGTAAATCATCACTAAGAGAAATTTTATATCTTATTGAAAACAACAAAAAAATTAAAAGTTTAAATTTAGGCAAAAATAGTATTGGACCAGTAGAAATGAAAGAGTTAGTAGCAGCACTTCAAATTAATACTACGATAACTAAATTAAACTTGCGTAAAAATTATATGGGTAATTATGGATTGAAAGAGTTAACTTTGTTAAAAACAAGTATTAGTGCTTTAACAAATATCGATTTGTCAAGTAATGATATTCGTTACAAAAAAGGTGCAAAATATATAATTCGTTTAATTGAAAACAACAAAGCAATTAAAAAAATAAATCTTGACTGTAATGAATTAGGCGATTGTGGAATTTATAAATTATCAAAATATTATTATAAAAAGTCACCAACAATAAAATTTAATCTAAGAAATAACGATTTGGACTTTCAAACTTGTCAAAATATTCTTAAATTATTTGGAAATAATATTAACGATGTTAATATCAAATATGGTAAAATTAATACTGATTACGAACAAAGTAAATTTTTATGTTCAAGATATAGTTACATGCTAGTTGGGTTTGATTTTTCAAAAAGATATAATTTTACTGTCAAAAAAGTTATGGAAGATAACACTGATAACCGAATTTATTAATGCTTTATTAAATTAATGAATTTATTTCGATACATATTTTTTTTATATTTTTTATACATTAATAAACTAACTTTACATGGCAAAAATATATTACGTAACAAAAATTAATATAAAATTACCATATCTTTATTTAATATATAATGAGCGATCATAAACAGTTATTAGATCCAATAGGTACATTATGCAAACTAGTATCTTTGAGTTTTTATGATACGAATACTAAAATAAGTATACATAATCATGTAATAACATTCTTGGAACCCACCAAGTTACAATGGTTAGTAAGATCTTGTAATCTAGAAAGTAGAGAAAATATTAGCGAGTTATATTATGTAATATCAGAGTTAATTCTTTGGTTTCTTGTTAATGATACTAACAATAATGATAGTAATAATTCAAACAATAGTAAGATTAGACAAAGTGATGAAATTAAGAGAATGATAGAATATTTATGTATAGCTTTAAAAAAACTACAAGGGTCGACATATAAATTTGGTAATGTTACTTTAGCATTGCAATATTATATATTATTATTAAAGTTTGCATTAGAGAATAAATTTGACATAATCATGTTACCAGAACATTTGAGAGATAAAGCAAAATTTAATGATAATTTATTAGATTTGGACAAATTTAAAAATTTATGGGAGTTGAAAGATATTAAAAGAATATGTGAGTTATATGATAACTGTTTTAATTTATTGGATGATCATGAAGATTTAAACAAACAAGATCTTATCCAAAGTTATTTAAAAAGCATAGATTCCATTTTAAAAATTACTGATGAAAAATTTCAAAAACTAATTAAAAATAGCAACAATGGATAAAAAATGAAATTTTAAACAATAAAAATATTTAAATTATATAGTATAAATAATAACAGTATAATGAGTAATTTAGAAAATGGTCAAGGGTCTACAAATGAAACCCCAATAAAGGATAATACACATTATTTTTTACAAATAATATCTAAAAGGCCCGAATATTTAAAAAAAATTCGAGGTAATGATAGAACGGATGAATTTATTCATAATGCCTTAATTTCAAATCCAGCATGTTTGGAATATTTGACAGAAAGTGAACAAACAATTGATAGATGTAAATTTTGTGTAAGTCATGACGGATTATTATTACGATTTGTACATAACCAAACTGATAAATATGATGTAATAATATGTGCACTTGAACAAAATTACCAAGCTTTGCAATATGTACATTATCAAACAGTCAATTTATGTGAACAAGTGATCAATGCTCAACCAGATGCTATCAGATTTGTTAATATACGAGATAATGGTTTATATTATTTAGCAATGTGTAAAGATCCGAATAATATTAAATACATACCTGAAGAATATCAAACCGACAATATTAAAAAATTAGCGTATGACAAAAAAATAAATCTGGATTATGTATCTAATCCAACACCGGAAGAACTAGCTAATTATATTCGAAATGATCCGGATGCAATTAACAACTTGCCAAGCTTACGAAAAAAATTTGATTATTTAAATATTAAATGCGGGGAAAAGTTGGATATTTCATACGAAAAAGAACGTAAAGTATTGATACATGATGTTGATGCCGATAAAATGTATTATACAAATTATACCAAAGATTTATTGGATATGGTTTGGGCTTTTGTAGTAAAAACAGTTGGTGATCGTGGTCGAATTGCTGCTCAAGAATTATTCGGTAGAAATAAAACTGATGAAATGGCTGTCAAAGATGATCCACAATTTAAAATCGGTTTGTTCATTATTGAAAAAGGTGATAAACATTATGAATTATGGGAAAAAGTTAATGTAGATGCACCTCCAAGTGATCCTAATTCTGGGTGGTATTACTATATACCTACATCACTTTTCTCAACAGGAGAAACCAAAATAATTAAAAAATTAAGAACATATAGACTAATGTTTGATATCACATACCAACAATATGATTAAAAATGAAATTTTTAGTGTATATTAAAAAATGATTTATTATTTTATTCAGTATAACGATTTATATTAAAATTATATATAAGATAATATTATATATGTCTAACATCATACCTCAAATTACAGTAGATGAATTTTTAACATTTAAGAGCCAAAACGTTGATATTTTGTTAGATGTCCAAGAGTACATTAAAAAAGTTGGTAATACTAATAAAATTAATAAGATATACAAAAATCAAACCAATAAAAAAACTCATTACCAAAATTATCAAAAAAAACAAGGGTGGAAAAATAAATATTCACAAAATAGTGATAATAGAGATTATAGAAATAGATCAGATGTCCGATATAATGAAGATGACCAAATTTATATCAAGTTCAGAAGTCATTTGAATAAATTAACAGAAAAAAATATTAACATAATTTCAAACGAAATTAGATCAGTAACTATAACAAAAAAAGATCATTTAGAAAAACTAATTTATTTCATCTTTTCAAAAGCAGTAAAAGAAAGCAGATTTACAATGATTTATGCAATGTTTGTTGCAAATATCATAAACTATAAAATAAATATCAATGCTATTGATATCGTATTCAGAGACTTGTTCTACGCAAAATGTAAAATGATGTTAAATGAATGTTTGTCATATGATGTTGAGTTGGAACAACAATATTTGAGTAACGAAGATTCAGAAAAAGGTAAAGTAGCTAGCGCTACCTTTAATTTCAAAGACGAGGTGATAAATTGTATTAACTTTTTAGGAGAATTATACAATTATGGAGTATTAAATGATAGCATCGTTAAAATTTGCTTGAGTAGTATTGATAAAGCACTCGAAAATAATAAAGTATATTGTTTTGATATTATGTGTAACTTCATTAAAACAACAAGTAATAAATTTAATATAAATTGTAATCAAGTAATTAATTTTTATGTCAATAAATTATTGTCATATACTAAAAATGAAGCTACAAGCACCAAAGAAAAATTCACAATTATGGATTTAATCGATCATTTAAATAAAAAAGGTGTGACTAGTATAAAATATTAATTTAGTTGGTTTTTGTATGAATAATTTTATTCATTTTATTTTTTAAAGTTTTTTTATTATTTAAGAAGATAAATATTAATTACTATTATTTAAAATAACTATTTATTATCAATATGAAAAAAAATAGCAACATTGTGAAATTATCCGTGTATGATCTTAATAATAAAATTAAAGATTTATTTAATAATAGTTACAAGAATGTTACGTTGTCTGTTTTGGGTGAAATAAGTAATTATAAGACTTTTAATAGCAATATTTATTTTACTCTCAAGGATGAAAGTTCCACGTTAAGTTGTTGCATTTGGAATAATAATGGTATATCATCATTTAAAAATGGTGACAAAGTTGAAGTTACCGGCAAGTTGATGGTTTACGTTAAATCTGGACAATATCAATTAAATGTATCAAGTGTTAAAAATATTGGCAACGGTAACATTTACGAAAGTTTCGAAAAATTAAAACTTTATTACAAAAATCTAGGTTATTTTGATAAACCCAAAAAACAATTGCACCCATACATAGATAATATTTGTGTAATTACTGCACAAAATGGAGCAGCATTACAAGATTTCTTAAGTGTCTTACAAAAAAATAATTATACTGGTATGGTATCAATAAAAAATGCAATAGTTCAAGGTAAAGAATGCGCAAAATCAATCGCGAATGCTTTAGATTATGTCAATAGATTAAATTTTGATGTGGTAGTAATCACTAGAGGTGGTGGTTCTTACGAAGATTTAAATGGTTTCAATAGCTCACAAATAATTGAATCCCTAAATAATATCAATACAATTACTATATCAGCTATCGGTCATGAAGTTGATACAGTACTTACTGACTACGTTGCAGATATTAGAGCAGCTACACCAACAATGGCAGCATCAATGATAACAAGCAACTTAATTAAACCTGGATATTATTTCAATATATTAAATAAACGTAAAAATAAAATATTACAAAAAATAAAAATGCATCAAGATTCGTTAAATCAATTTAAGCTAAACATTGTACACAATGAAACATTACTACATAAATACAAACTGCAACTTAATACCATTACCAACAGTTCATCTATTTTAATAAAACGCAAATTAAATTTATATTATGACAATTTAAAAAATTTACAAAATGAATTTAAAAATATAACCGATACAGATAACCATAAAAGCATAGTGACAATTATTGACAAAGATAATAATAAAGTGGTAAGTAAAAAACAATATGAAAAAAATATCCAGCAAAAAATAAAAATGAAAATAATATTTTTTGATGGTGTAATTGCAATATAGTATAAAAAAGTATATAATGAACATAGAAAAAAAACTAAGATCATTGGAAGAACAAATTGATATCTATAAAAATTTATCAGATATTGATAAATTAAAAAAAAGTGATGAGGTAAATCAATTAATTAGAGAATGTACACAAGAATTAGATACATTTAATACAATAATAGAAGAATTAAACGAAAAAGCCGACATTGAAAAAATTGATCAAACTGAATTCACACAATTGATAGAAGAAATCAATATTTCGGAACAATTATTAAAAACTACAGAGGATTTAAATGCAAGTATCACAATTTATGCAGATTTAATTAACAATATAAATAAATGTGAACAATATCTTTCCACAAAACAAATGATTATCAACATGATTTAATAATTAATGCAAATGTATTATTCTTCTTCTTCATCACTTGTATCAAAACA
>Ga0116192_1002801_pt1 | contig 11321 bp, 9 predicted proteins | sample AD_UKC113_MetaG_FD_89876 | JGI IMG/M metagenome (GOLD analysis project Ga0116192, IMG submission 89876) | Active sludge microbial communities of municipal wastewater-treating anaerobic digesters from Hong Kong - AD_UKC113_MetaG | ecosystem: Engineered > Bioreactor > Anaerobic > Digestate | place...
ACACTTTCAGCTGAGATTAAAACACTCGCAACGAAGGCGCGCGACGGAAAACTTTCTCCTCAAGAATACCAAGGCGGATCATTTACTATCTCAAATCTCGGAATGTTTGGAACAACTGAATTTGGAGCAATTGTCAACCCACCACAAGTGGCAATTCTTGCAATAGGCGCAATTCAAGAGGTTCCTGTCGTAAAAAATGGCATATGCGTTCCCGGAAAAAAGATGACTCTAACGCTTTCGTGTGATCATCGGGTTGTAGATGGATCATTAGCAGCTCAATTCATGAAAACCTTGAAGGAATTACTTGAAACACCGACATTATTTTTAATTTAATTTATATTCTTCAAAAGACATCTTGTGTAGTTAACCTGAGTTGAAAGTAGATAACGACTAAAGTTTTCTCAAGATTTTTTAATGATCTATGAAAATCGGACCTTGCTAATATTAGAGTAAATATTAGTTTCTTTTCGATTTACATGCATCATTCCAGAATTTCGACAGAACTTTACTCGTTATTTACTTTCAACTTAGATTATTTAATTTACCTTCTTTATGATCTTCTATAGAAGACGAAACATAAGTACGTTTTAAAATATCAACAACAATATTAAGTAAACATATAATATATAGACTGTATTAAAAATCAAATATAGTTAAATTGCATTTTATTAATCATTTTTTACAAATGCTTTAACTACATAGAAATCACTGCCGAAATATCCCCAATCAAATATATATCTATTTAGCTCAGCAAGGCTTGAAAGATCTACTTTTTTCTTTAATGGATCACTTTGACTATCGATTTTCATAGATTGTACCTGATCAAGGGAAAGAAAATAACTTACGCCAGGCTTTATCTTTTTAGGATCAAAGTCTTCTCCTGGTTGCTCATAACTTTCATCTCTAACATGCTTAAACCTATAGTCAAGAAAGTTTTGAATGATATGCAAAACTTTATTTGAAACGTCGTTTTTTTCACAAATCAATTGGTTGATTTGTGAAAGAATTTTATAACCATCTTTAATACTTGCTGTATAAGCGGAACTAAAAATTTCTATTCCAACTGAATATAAATTCGAAGAACGTAAATCATGGTCTTGTGGCGAAAAAGAACCTATAGAGAACTGAAATGAGCAATAAATTTTTTTTATGTCTTTTAAAAGTGATTTTTTATGTTCAAGACATTCATATACATACGATTTGTTACAAGCAATCGCTTCTCCTAAAGATTGATCACCTGTAACTAAAACTTCCTTTTCAGAAGCCATCCAAAGATATGGCATGTCCTTTGGATTCACAAAACCCATTATTACGACTAAACGTCTACTAATAGCTGGAGCTTTATGATATGTTTCTTCACTATAAAAACCATAACTATACGTACTATCTCGCATCAGATTCTTCGTATCTCAGTAACTGATCCCCAAATTTCTCAAAGAATCATGCCATTTTTGATGTACTGAATGCTCCAGGTCTATGTCACTTTTTGTGCCAACAAAAAAGACTACTGGTGTTTTATCCTTACAAATTGTGCATATGGTTGCTGCAAATATTTTTTGACATTCCAGCTCAGATGAATAGCATATGTATAAGCGATATTCCTCATCAAATTTCTTAACTTTTTCCCCTATCTCATGTGGACTATTGCTTTTTGTAACACCGAATACTGCCCTTTGAATTGAATCCGAAGCTTTCAAAATTTTTTTTAGTCTTTCAAGGGAATCACGTTCTGAAAACCCATATTCTTTTAATTCTTGGTTTATTAAGATTCCCACTTCTTTTTTATTTAAACCAAGCGAACAAGTTTCTATATAACCCCGAAGGATAGGGTGTTCGTGTTTTTTTATTGATTTCCTATATCCATACTCCCAAAAGAGAATAGTTGGTATTTTAGGGTTTTGATATTTTACAACATCCGTTATCGGAACCACAATTCTTAAGACTACATTTTGAATTTTTTTGCTGGTTTCATAATCTACTATTCTAAAGTTATTTTCATAATTAAATTTTTTAGCAGAATCGATGTCGCTATTTGTTGAAATATAAATATTTTTAACAGGAATTCCCATTTGATGAAGCATGTTGGCAAATTTAATACCGCATGATGTGTCACCGTGTCCATAAGCCTTATGAGTAAAAATTTCTATCTGACTATTTTGATCCTGTGTAAAATAGTCTGTTAAAATTAATGAACTAGGTTGACACGACTCCATACACTAATACCATACTTGATTTTTAAATTATAATTATATAAAAGATTACTAAAAAGAATTAAATACAAGCTATTATAATACGATTTAATATTATATAATTAAATATAATATTTTTTTCGCATTAATTTTCTTTTCTAGCCATGGGATGATATGCTCAAAGGCTTCTTTAATAACGTAGGTTGATTGTTACTAGTGGAAAAGTTTCTCGCTAGTAATAATCAACGTACGTTATTTACTACTAGACTTATGGAATTTTCAAGACTCATAGGTCTTTTCGAAATAACCCCTCTGTCAACTTACAAACGTCAACTATTTTGAAAGTCTTGAGGCAATAAAGTGCTTTCTTGTTCAGTAAGCAATTGTATGGAAGGTGCGTATATGCCGAGCAAGGTGCGTTTCCACCAATTTCCAGTCATTCTTTTTTCATCAACTGTGGTAAATTCATAATCATAAATAAGCGCTCGAATAAATTTTGGAGGATGCTCTTTGAATGGATTGCTCTTCAATAGCCTTTCTACTGGTATAGACCCCTGTAAAAGCCTTATTAAAAAGTTTTGAAACCACCACTGTCGGACATAGGGACCAAAAGGCAAAAACCAAGCCTGCCAGTCAATCCGTGGCTGATAAGGGGATACCCTTTTGGGCCTTGTTGCTAAATTCCCTGGTTTTGAATAAAACTGATATTCCTTCCATTCTTTTCCGTCATCACTGCCCTCCACAATAATTTCATACCGCTTGGTCGTCATTACTGCAAAAATACCATGAGGATAACATAGGTGAACGGGTTCTAGTTGAACGATAATATTATAAAAGAGCTTACGTGGGAAGAAATAATGCCAAAGATTCATAAGCTGAAGAGCAAGATAACAAGCTCCCAATGTTCCAATTAAAATTTGCCAGAAGATTGATGATAGTTCTAGATTTTGTATGGGCATACCAAATATTGGTTCCAAGTAGCTATTGTGAAGAAGAATAACACAAAAGATGACTGTTAAGTAATTCAAGTAAGATAGATTTCCTGTAAACCAAATGCCGAACTGTAGAGCTAGAAATTGTGTAAACACAAAAAGACGTGCGATGGGAGGTGCAAAGGTTGCAAACGGGACTACAAGTTCTACATAAAACATAAAAAGCACAGAAATTTTATGGAACCACATAGGAAGTTTATGAAAGAACCAGGCTTGTGTATTGGGAAGAGGTTGTGTGAGGTAATGGTATCCTAATGCTGTAAGACTTCGCCAAGACCTATCTCGACTTTTAAGCTTACTTGCTCCTGCTTGTATATGAAAGCGAAATAACAATACGTTCAAACCAATCCAGCCGAACATACTATAAGGAACTGTTGCAACAATTAAAAATGCCCCTATTGTCATTTCTGCAAGAAGTGTTTCCCAGCCAAACCCTAAAAATTCTTGCCCTGCTGAGATAAGTGACAGCTGAACTACATACAACAAGAGTAAAATAATTGGTAAATTAACTCCAAAAACAAGCAATATGCCAAAAACAATTCCAACCCAGATCAACAAAAATAAAGCAATATCACTTGCATTTAGCCACAAAAGCGTCGGAACATAATAAAATCGCCGGATTCCAAGTGATTTTTTTACAGACTGTAGATAGGTTTTTACAGGTAAAATGCCATCCTTTCCTATAAGGCCCCTAATTTGAAATAAAAAAGGAATATACGCAATGACATATATCGCGCCGAGAAGGCGCACGAAAAGACTAATAGCAATTGAGTAAGACGATGGATCAAAGCCAAATAAATCATACATAGTGTGTGATCTCCTAATATTTTTAAATATCAGAAGTTCACACTTTATTCAGCTAATTTTTCTTGGAGGGCTTTTACTTGAGATTTAAGTTGTTCAATTTCGTCTATATATTTATCGATATTTCGAAGTAACACTGAATTTTTGTTGTAATCAGAAAGCTTCATGACTGGAACACCTGCATAGCGACCAGACTCAAGCGATTTTGAAACCCCGGAACATGCAGCGACAACAACTTGGTCTGATAATGTAATATGCCCGTTGATTGCAACCTTTCCTGCAAGAACGACATAATTGCCAAGCGTTGCAGAACCAGCAATACCAGTTTGAGAAATGATTAAACAGTGCTTTCCAATTTTTACGTTATGAGCAATTTGGACAAGATTATCTACTTTTGTTCCTTGCCCAATTTTAGTCGAAGCAAATCGAGCACGATCAATCGTTGTACTTGCACCAATTTCTACGTCGTCTTCACAGACCACATTACCTAGCTGATCTAATTTTTGATGTCGACCTTGTTTATCTTGAGTATATCCATAACCACACGAGCCAAGAACTGCATTCGGTTGAATTATAACCCGATCACCGATAGAACACCCTTCTCGAATAACAACTCCCGGATGAATAATACAATCTTTTCCAATTGTCGTTTTTGGCCCTATATATACACCTGAACCAATAAATGAATTGGCACCGACAACAACTTCTTGATCAATTACTGCATGAGGACAAATGGTACAGGAAGGATCAACTGAAGCTTGCGGATGAATGACACTTGTTGGATGAAAACCTTTAAAACCGGACAACGGGGCAGAATTTTGCTTGAAGAATTCTATAAGCTTCTGAAATGCTTTAGAAGGGTCTTCGACAACTATAAAATTCATTCCAGGAAATAACTCCTGAGTTGGCCCGACAAGGATGACACCGGCTTTCGTTGTCTTCAAAAGATGTGCATAGTGAAGATTTGCAAGAAATGTTGCATCTTCAACTTTCGCATCTTCCAAAGATGCAACGCCAGAAATTTTACGAGACTTTTCGCCTTGAAGCCTACCCTGCACGTGCAGGGCAACCTCTTCGAGTGTTAAACAGACATTCGACATGAAAATTATTTGCTCTTTTCGACTTCGTCAGATTTTTTTGCATTTTCTTGTTTTTTATCTGAGATTTTATTCATCTCTTCAACAACGGTGTTCGATACATCGTATGAATCTTTTGCATAAAAGCAAGCCTCTTTATTCAAAATCATATCGTATCCACCGACTTGTGCAACTGCTTTTGCAGCTTGTTCAACAAGATCACTCAGCTTTTGCACGATCTGCATATTCGCTTGATTGAGCATCTGGTAATATTGATTTTGCATCTGCGATAAATCCTGAGAAAGCCCTTTGAATTTATTTTTCAAATCAGCTTCAGCTTCCGGTGTAAGAGTATCTAAATACTCGTCGTTAAATTTTGGAGCCATGTCATTGAGCTCTTTTTCTTTCTTTTCAATTTCCTTTTCGAGGTCTTTTTTGATCTGTTCAAATTCTGCGAGCTCCTTTTTCCCAAGCTTTGAATTTTCAAGGCATGTGCGAAAACTGATAACAGCGATTTTTTTTTCGCTTTTTTCAGGCAAGCTTGCACTCATGGTGAACAAAGATGCGCCTAAAAGTAGCCCAACTGTTAAAACCTTGTATGCATTTTTCTTCATTATTGTTCTCCAAATTGAACATTAAAACGCTGTTGAAAATGTAATGAAAAACCTCTTTACGTCTCTTTTACTTTGAGGGTTCAAAGGATATCCCATGCCAATCGCAATTGGTGCATTTTCCATTAATTTAATTTTTACGCCATATCCTGTTGTATAGCGAAGTTTTGCTATCGAAAATTCGCGAAAAGCAACACTACCTGCATCAAAAAAGACAAACCCGTCTAATTTTTTGAAGATATACTGATCGTAATCGATAGAACCAAAAATTTCAGACATACCGCCACGAGGAGTATGATCTTTGTCATGAAACTTGGGTCCGAGATAGTTGTACTTATACCCCCGCATCATTTTCTCACCACCCAAATAAAGACGCTCATCCATTGGAATGTGTTTTGGTTTTGTACCAAAGACGGTTTTAATAAACTGAAGGTTTCCGCGCAATCGAAAGATTCCAAATTGATAAGGAGACCAGAAAAATGTGTTGTGATAGCCAAAGTTGAAGAAACTATGATCGCCTCCAACACCCGCAAACTCAGCAGACAAATCCGACTTTACCCCCCTTGTGGGTCTCATAAAATTATCTGTAGAATCATAAGTAAGGCTTCCTCCAATCGCAGAAATAAGCCCACCATTTTTTGATTCTCTAATAAGCTCACGATTTCTTTTGGCATGACTAACGTGTTTCAAGTCTATAAAAGAGTGCGTTAATCGATACGTACTATTAAATCGCACGAAAGAATTGAGACTTCGAAACGCAAAAAGTTGCAAACTATTTGATTTAACAGTATAGTCTGATGCAGAATAGCTATTTCTCGATTTTTTTACGTCAAAGCCAACTGACCATTGGGTATCCATGAAATAGGGCTTTGTCCAAGAAAGAGAGTAAACAAGCATCTTTTTACCAATCGTTGCGTTTATTCCTAAATACTCTCCCCCACCGCGCAAAGACTTAATTCCTCTTGTAAAAAGAGATGCAAAACCTTTTGAATTAAAGTTATTTTCATTGAACCCAAGACTAAAGCTCACACTTTCTGTCGTACTAAAGCCAACACCTGCACTGAAATGTGCAGTCGTCGGATTTTCTTCAACTTCGATATGAACATCTCGGAAAGAAACTTTCGCATCTTGCCCACGTGTTGTTTTCACAGCATATACGTTTACATTTTTAAAATAGCCCATATTGAGCAAACGCTCTTCTGTATGTTGTATCATGGTCGAATCAAAAACATCGCCAGGAACAAGTAAACATTCGTGTAAAACCACGGAAGTGTTTGTCTGTTGATTTCCAAAAACCTTGATTAGACCTACACGAAAACGCTCATTTTCAGTTATTTTAAAAGTCAAATCATAAATGCGTTTTTCAGGATGAAGTGTAGATTCAGGCGTTATGACAGCATCAATATATCCTTTGCTTCCATATAAGTCATAAATAGCCTTCACAGCTTCCCGTACAGCTTCTGGAGAATAGGTATCACCATCTTTAAAAGGAATCTTTGAAAAAATCTTTTCTTTTGAAAAAAGATTGTTGTTTTCTATAGAGATAGTACCAAAGTGGTATTCTTTTCCTCGATCGATATCAACTACAACTATGATGCGATTCGACTTTTTGCTTGGTTTTGTCAAAACCTTCACTTTAGCTTCTGCATACCCTTTGTTGTGCAGATAGTTGACAATTGTCAATTCATCATGTCGCATGATCTCGGGGTTCAATGTTCCCTCATTTGTAAGCCAACTTGTGAACATGTTGTACTTTTTAGTGAATATCAAATCGAGGATTTCATTACGCTCTTTCTTTGATACATTGCGGATGGCAATTTTTTCAATTTTCCCAGATTGTCCCTCTTTAATCTTTATCGAAACGATAATGTCATTTTTTTTAGGATCTCTCTCTAAAGTATAGTTGAGTTCTGCTTCAAAAAACCCATGCTTAATGTAATAGGTCTTCAGCTTATTGAATGCTTTGTTAAACGTTTGGCGATCAAAAACCATCCCAGGTTTGATGCCAAGCTCTTTTTGAAGTTTGCTTTTAGTCTCTTCTTTGTTTCCTTCCCATCTGATCTCTTTGATATAAGGCTTTGGATGAACCTTCAAGACTATCTTAATTTTTCCATCTGTTTTGGACACCTCTGGCTCTATTCGATCAAACTCTTGAACTAAAGTCTTAAGATCTTCATCAAAATCTGCTTGAGAAAATAAGCTACCTTCTTTTGTCTTCATTCTAGCACGAATAGACACTGCCTGTTGTGACTTTGAATCAGCCCCAATTTCTATAATAATATTTTCAACTCTCATGGATTCAATATCAGAAGTAGCATTTTCGCAAAAAAGCGATACATAAGGTATTGCAAAGACTGTTAATAAAAAGAGAGCTCTAAGAGGAGACCAATTCATAGTTCTAGAACCTTTTTAAGTATTTATTCTGATATGGAAAGAGAATACGTTAGGCCAATAAGAGAGATTTTTTCAAGGAGAAACAGGAAAATATAAAGGATTGATCTACAAATAATTTTATTTCCCAGTTTCTGTCCTAGTGAATGTACTTAAAATGGCCGTCTTCCAGAAAAAGCAGACGCAAGGGTGCCACCATCAATGTGCTCAAGCATGCTTCCAATCGGAAGTCCAAACGCAAGGCGCACGATTGAGCACTTTGCAGATTGCAAAGCCTCTTTTATGAATAAACAGGTAGCATCGCCCTCTAAAGAAGAGTCTATTGCTAAAATCAACTCTTCTACTTCTTGTTTTTCGATACGATTTTTCAATTTATCTATTTGCAACGTTTCTTCAGCCCTCCCATCAAGCGGTGAAAGAAGTCCACCAAGGACATGATAGCAGCCAAAAAACTCTTGAGTGTTTTCGATCGCAAACACATCTTTACTAGCACCAACGACGCAGAGAATTTTTTTATTCCGACTTAAATCTGAGCAAAATTGGCACGGTTTTTCATCTTTTAAACACCCACACTCATGACAACTCTCCACTTCCGAACGCAACTGTTGTAAAATTTTTTGAAATTGGTCAATTTCGTCACTTTTCCAACGAAGCAATAAATCGAAGACATATCGCTCTGCGGTCCGTCTTCCTACACCTGGAAACTTCATCAAAAAATGAATAGAACGTTCAATTATTTGTGGATAACGCATCGACACCGGTTTTGAATTTGTTTTTTAATAATCCATAATGTTACTCTTTATCCAGTAAAAATTGGTAGTACGATTTTATGGTTAAACAACATAGTGCCACGATTTGTGGTCTCGGCGCCTATCTTCCGCAAAAGGTTCTTTCGAACTTCGAGCTAGAACAAATGGTTGACACATCCGATGATTGGATTAAAACACGGACAGGAATCTCAGAACGTAGAATTTCTTCAAAAGAAGAGTTCACGTCTACACTTGGAGCAAATGCTGCAAATATTGCCCTACAACGGGCTCAAGTTAACGCATCCGATGTACAAGCGATACTCGTTGCGACTATGACCCCAGATTATCTTTGTCCCTCTACTGCAGCAATAGTCCAACATGCAATCGGAGCGAAAAATGCAATAGCGCTTGATATTCAAGCTGCGTGTAGCGGCTTTATCTATGGTTTATCGATTGCAAAAGCTTGGGTTGAGGCTAATATGTACGATAACGTTTTAGTGATTGCTGCTGAAAAAAACTCTGCTTTTATTGACTATAAAGACCGTAATACCTGTATTCTTTTTGGCGATGGTGCGGGGGCGTGCCTTGTTTCAAAAAATGTTTCAGGATACAAAATCAATCACGTAACCTTAGGGGCAGATGGCGAGCATGCAGAACTCATTGCCATTCCAGCAGGAGGCTGCAGAACACCCGCCAATGCGACTACAGTTGATTCTAAACAGCACTTTATTACCATGAATGGTAAAGAAGTATTTAAGCACGCAGTGCGCCAGATGGAACTTGTTTCAAAAAGATGCCTCGAAAAATGCGGTATGACAGAAGATCAGTTATCGTGGATTGTACCTCATCAGGCAAACATTCGAATTATAGAAGCATTAGCAAAGCGTTTCTCGCTTCCCATTGAACGCGTTGTGCAAACTATCCAAAAATTTGGCAATACTTCTGCATCTTCAATACCAATTGCCCTATATGAGCTTGACACAGTACAAGGAGTAAGCTCAAACGAAAACATACTTTTAACAGCATTTGGCGGCGGCTTGACGTGGGGCGCTACGATTCTGACAAAACTATAAGGATATATTTATGGATCATACAAACAGATTCGCGTTTCTTTTTCCAGGACAAGGCGCTCAATACGTTGGCATGGGAAAAGATTTTTACGATTCTTTTCCACAAGCGCGAACAGTATTCGAACAAGCAGATGATATTTTACACACACACCTTTCGCATCTTATCTTTACAGGTGACGAAAAAGTTCTTACTGAAACAAAGAATAGCCAGCCTGCAATTTTCGTGACTTGCTGGGCTATTTTTTCAACATTCAAATCACTTTTTCCAGAACTTTCCTGTTTTGCTACAGCAGGATTGAGTCTTGGTGAATATACAGCTCTTTGCGCAGCAAATGCTTTGCCGTTTGAAGAAGCTCTTCTTCTCGTGCAAAAAAGAGGTGCTTTAATGCACGAAGCTTGCGAAAATCACCCTGGAACTATGGCAGTATTATTAGGTCTTTCAGATGAAGAAGTTTGCGATATTGTAAGAGCAGTCAATTTGCCACGCGATTTATGGGCTGCAAATTTCAATGCTCCAGGACAAGTTGTCATCTCTGGCACAAAAAAGGGTATCGAAAAGGGTATCGAAGAGGTACAAAGACGTGGAAACACGCGCGTTCTTCCCCTACAAGTTCATGGCGCCTTTCATAGTGGACTTATGGACGATGCAAAAGCCCAATTAGAACCGTTTATTCTAAAAGCCAATTTTAAAAATCCAATGTGTCATGTCTTCATGAATACAACAGCAAAAAGCACAAGCGCTCCAGAAGAAATAAAAAAACTACTCATCAGACAAGTCACAGAACCTGTATTATGGGCAGAATCCATACGAAATATTGATGCTATGAGCGTCTTGAATTTTATTGAAATTGGCTGCGGAAAAACACTTTCCGGGCTCAATAAGCGAATAGGCCCAAAAGCCCAAACATTGCGCATAGAAAAAATCGAAGATTTGAAAACTTTTGAAAACCACCTAAACGAAGTGGGAGTGTCATAAACCGATGACTCAATCATATCCATACAGTCAAGATATACTAAAAGACCAGGTTGCTATAGTAACAGGAGGAACTAAAGGAATCGGAAAAGCAATAGTGCTCTCGTTCATTCGGCATGGAGCAACAGTTTATATTTGCGGACAAAATCGCGAAGTCGGCATGGAAGTTGCAAAAGAAGCAAATACTCTTGCAAAACAAGAACGCGCATTTTTTTGCCAAGGAGATGTTTCTAGTCGAGAAAACGTAGATAAAATAGTCAGTGAAGCAATCTCAAATCATAAAAAAATCGATATTCTCGTCAATAATGCAGGTATTACAAGAGATTGCCTGCTTTTAAAAATGACTGATGAAGACTGGGATCGCGTTCTTGAGGTAAACCTCAAATCCTGTTTTCACACCTGCCAAGCCGTAATGCGCCATATGCTTAAAGCTCGTAAAGGCAAGATTATTAACATTTCCTCAGTC
>Ga0116192_1002802_pt1 | contig 11320 bp, 11 predicted proteins | sample AD_UKC113_MetaG_FD_89876 | JGI IMG/M metagenome (GOLD analysis project Ga0116192, IMG submission 89876) | Active sludge microbial communities of municipal wastewater-treating anaerobic digesters from Hong Kong - AD_UKC113_MetaG | ecosystem: Engineered > Bioreactor > Anaerobic > Digestate...
GCCCATGGCTTCCGCCATAGGAGCCGGACTGCCCGTTCACGAGCCCACCGGCAACATGATCGTGGACATAGGCGGGGGAACGACCGAGGTGGCCGTCATTTCCCTGGGCGGCATCGTGACCAGCCGTTCCATCAGGATTGCCAGCGACGAGATGGATGAGGCCATCATCAACTACGTCAAGCGCTCCTACAACCTGATGATCGGTGAGCGTACCGCCGAACAGATTAAAATTCAAATAGGCACGGCTTACCCGGTCGGCGATTTGGAAACTGACGAGGTGCGGGGCAGGGATCTGGTTACGGGCCTTCCCAAAACCATTCAAATCACTTCGGAGGAAATCTACAAGGCTCTCTCCGAACCGGTGTCCAGCATAGTGGAGGCCATAAAGGCCACCCTTGAGCAGACCCCGCCGGAACTGGCCGCCGACATTATGGACAGGGGTATTGTCATGGCGGGAGGGGGGTCCCTTTTGCGCGGCCTGGACCGCCTGGTAAGCGAGCAGACGGGCATGCCCGTGCATCTGGCGGACGAGCCCCTGCTTGCCGTCGCTTATGGAGCCGGGCGTGTTTTGGAAAATATCGATGTTCTGCGTAAGGTTTTGATTCAGCCGAAAAAACTGGCGTAATCTTGGATCGCGGGGCGTGTCCGGAGATTAACAGGGATTTTCCATGTAATAGTCGGAATTGGGGAGTGAAGGACAGGTGCGTTGGGTTACTGCCAAAAGGCTGTTTTTTCTCGCCGTCCTTGTGGCGGTTGCCCTGGTGTCCATGCGTATTACCGCGCCCGAGCGGGCCCGTCAGGTACCCCTGGAAAACAGGCTGAGAGACGTTCTTGCCCCGGTACAGACGGGCTTTACCTGGCTGGGAGGGCAGGCGTACCGTTTGGTTTCTTTCCCCTTGTCGATGTACAGGTCTGCCGAGCGGAGCCTGGCGCTGGAAAAGGAAGTGGAGCGTTTAGAGAGTGAAATTATTCAGTTAAATGAATACAGAATGGAGAACGAACGGCTGACCAAACTTCTCGGTTACAAGCAGTTGATGTCCTCGAGATATGAGCTGGTGCCGGCGTCGGTGGTGAGCAGGGACCCGGGCAACTGGTTCCGGACGGTGATCTTGAACAGGGGTTCCAGTGACGGGATAAAGGAGAACATGACGGTGCTGACCCCGGAAGGACTGGTGGGGCGGGTAGTGTCCGTTTCGGATTCCACTTGCGAAGTGCTTTTGATTACAGACCCGCGCAGCGGGGTCGGCTCGGTGATCCAGGACACCCGCACGCCGGGAATAGTCGAAGGGACCGCCGGCAGTTCCGGAGTGGCCAGGATGATTCATATCCCCAACGACGCACCCGTTGACGTGGGACAAACCGTTGTAACGTCCGGGCTTGGCAGCGTTTTCCCCAAGGGCATACCCGTGGGTGAAATCGCCGGTGTGCGCAGTGAGCCGTCCGGGTTGTTCAAGAGCGCCGATATTCGCCCCCGGGCAGACTTGAACCGGCTGGAGGAGGTTTTGATCCTGACCAGGGTTTTTCCGGAGACCGGTTCACCACCGGGGAGGGGGTAGAACCATGCAAGTATATATTTTCGTGCTCCTGTTCGGGGCCGTTTTAATTTTGCAGGCAACCGTACTGGACTTCATCAGCGTATTCAACATCAAACCGGACCTGGTGATGCTGTTGGCGATTTTCAGCGGTTTCCTCCTGGGCAAAAGGGAGGGGGCTTTCTGGGGGTTTGCCGGAGGGCTGATCGAGGATTTGTTTTCGGGGAGCTATATCGGGCTGAACGCCCTTTCCAAAATGGCTGCCGGCTACCTGGCGGGTGTTGCGGGGGACCGCCTGTACAGGGAAAACATCCTGGTTGCCGCCGGTGTGACGTTTTTCTCCAGCGTTGCAGGCCTGTTGCTCAATTACCTGTTACTGCTCCATCTCGGCATCGGTATTTCCCCTTTTTACGCCCTCTTGAGGGTGATTGTCCCGACAGCGTTATATACCGCGGCGCTGGTGCTGCTGCTCTTCGGGCGCGTGTCCCGATTCGTGCTGATCAGAAGCAAGGACTTGCTGTAACGGTTGTTTGCCTGTAATTCAACCTGCCGCGACTGGCCCCGGGCGCTTTCCTTTCCATTATCGGCGTAGAGATGAGGTAGAAGATGGAAAGAAGAGTCATAGAGAAAAAGATGCAGATTTTCCTTTACATTGTATCCGCCATTTTTTTGATTCTGGCGGCAAGACTGGCGTACATGCAGTTAATTCAAAACGACAAGTTTTCCACTCTTGCCAGAGAAAACAGGATGAGACTTATTACCATCCCCGCGCCCCGCGGCGAGGTGTTTGACCGCAACGGGATAAAGCTGGTAGGCAACCAGCCGGTTTACACCGTTTCACTGGTCAACCTGGACCGCGCGGACAAGGAGGAGGTTGTCCGGAAGCTGGCCGGCATTCTGGGCGTCGACCCGCGTGAAATACAGGACAAGATAAAACAGCAAAAGATGCTGTATGAACCTGTAAAAATTGCCACCAGGGTATCGCCCGAAGTAGTGACCAGGATAGAGGAAAATCGTCTCGACCTGCCCGGCGTTATAATCGATATCGAGCCGGTGCGGGAATACCCCAACGGGAACCTGCTTGCCCAGGTGATGGGCTACGTGAGGCAGATAAACGAGGAACAGTACAACGCCAACAAGGACAAGGGCTACAAGCCAGGCGACTCCTACGGGCAATCCGGCCTTGAGAACACCTGCGAGGAATACCTGCGGGGCCAGGACGGCGGGAGGCAGGTGGAGGTCGATTCCATGGCCAGGCCGGTGCGTGACCTGGGTGTAAAAGATCCCGTACCGGGCAACAATCTCGTGCTGACCATCGATTACAAAGTACAGAAGGCGGCCGAGGAAGCTCTGGCGAGAGTGACCAGGGAGGCTGTGAAGCAGGGGCACAGGGAAGCCGGAGCGGGAGCGGCGGTGGCGCTGGACGTGAGGACGGGGGCCGTTCTGGCCATGGCCAGCTATCCCTCCTATGATCCGGTCAAGCTGTCCGGAATATTGACGCAAAAAGACTTTGAAGAGATCTTCAACAACCCGTCGAAACCACTGCTGAACAGGGCGCTGCTCCCCTACGCTCCCGGGTCCACGTTTAAAATGATCGTGGCGATGGCCGCGCTGGAGTCGGGCAAAATCGGCTTGCAGGACGCCATTTCGGACCCGGGTTACTTCTTCTGGGACAGGACGTTCAACGACTGGCAGCCGGGCGGACACGGACGGGTGGACCTGATCAGAGCCATAAAGGTTTCCTGCGACACCTTTTTCTACCAACTGGGACTGAATGTGGGTATTGAGCAAATCGCGAGAATTGCGAAGGAATTCGGCCTGGGTGAGAAAACCGGGATTGAACTGCCCGGGGAGGAAAGCGGCGTGGTGCCCGGTCCGGATGCCAAGGTTCAGCAGAGGCTTTATTACCTGAGTGCCGAGTCGAGGAAAAAGGCTCAGGAAATAGTAAAAAAATACAACGAACTGCTATCCGGGACCGTCGACGACGCCCGGCGGAAGGCTTTGATGAGGGACAGGTCGGAAGAATTGCGGGCCATTGACTGGGAACTGGACTGGCACGACTACGACACCATTATCTCGTCAATCGGTCAGGGAGACAACCGCTATTCCCCCCTTGAACTGGCCGGCTATGTCGCCGCCATTGCCAACGGGGGAACCCGCTACAAGCCGTATCTGGTGCAGAAGGTCGTCTCCCCGGACGGCAGGATAATCAAAGAAAACTCGCCTGTCGTGCTGGGCCGCGCCGGTGTTTCACTCAAAACCCTTGCCGCAGTGAGGCAGGGCATGCGCGAAGTGACCTTGCCCCCGGACGGAACCGCCTACGGTTATTTTGCGGGATTCCCTCCGGTGGCGGCAAAGACCGGCTCGGCGGAGGTGTACGGACACGACAGCACCCACGGCCTGTTTGTTGCCTTCGCGCCTTACGACAACCCGGAAATAGCGGTAGCCGCGATAGTGGAATTCGGCGGCCACGGGGGGACTGTAGCCGGTCCGGTGGTCGAGGACATGCTGGCGGCTTATTTCAGGCTACCGGCGCCGGGCGAGAAATACGTGTACAGCCCTGAATAAGGCGGCCGGCGGCTTGAAACCAGCTCTGTGCCGCGACTGCAGGGGGCGTTGTTCGCCCTTTTTTTTGTTATTTTTTTAGCAGGATTTGGTTGGCGCTTGTAGAATTAACTGGTAGTCCCGGTACAGGAGGAGATAGTTTTGGATTATTCCAGGAGGGGTATTCAGGGTAATTCCGTTTCCGGGTACGTTCAGGGCAGCCCGCCGGATCAGGACGGACTGGTTGATGAAAATACGATTCTGGTCCAGCGCACTCTGAGATCGGGCCAGAGCATTCGTTATAACGGAAACGTTGTTGTTCTGGGGGACGTGAATCCTGGGGCTGAGGTGACGGCATCCGGGAATGTTATTGTTATGGGGGCTCTTAGAGGCCTGGTGCACGCCGGAGCCGGCGGCGACGAAAACGCGGTGGTGCTGGCCTTCAGGTTGAGGCCGACTCAGTTGAGGATTGCCAACCATATTACCAGGCCGCCGGACAACGAAGAAGTGGATGCCGATCTCCCCGAGATGGCACGGATTAAAGACGGCGTGGTTACAATCGAGGCTTTTCAAGCCGGCGGCGAGCGTCAGGGAAGGTAGGCTTATCACTTCCCGCTGTTTTCGCATGGAGTCACTTATCCGGTGAGCGGCTTTCGTTGACTTTACAAGAGGAGGAAATTTGGTGATGAGTGAAGTAATTGTAGTGACTTCCGGTAAAGGAGGGGTCGGGAAAACCACCACAACCGCAAATATCGGTACAGGCCTGGCGGCTAAGGGGTATAAGGTGGTTTTGGTCGACGCCGATATAGGTTTGAGGAACCTGGATGTCGTCCTCGGTTTGGAGAATAGAATCGTCTATGACATAGTTGACGTTACCAGCGGGAACTGCCGCCTGAGGCAGGCTTTGATTAAGGATAAACGGCTGGACGGGCTGCACCTGCTCCCCGCGGCGCAAACGAAGGATAAAACGGCGGTCAGTCCGGACCAGATGCGCGACCTGTGCGAGGAACTGAAAAAAGAGTTTGAATTCGTCATCATCGACTGTCCCGCCGGGATAGAGCAGGGTTTCAGGAACGCCATAGCGGGGGCGGAAAAAGCAGTGGTGGTGACCACCCCGGAAGTTTCCGCCGTGCGTGACGCGGACAGGATAATCGGCTTGCTGGAAGCGGCCGAACTGCGGGAACCGAAATTGATCATCAACCGCATTCGCCCCAGGATGGTCAGGCAGGGGGATATGATGAGCATAGAAGATATCATCGACATTCTTGCCGTGGACCTGCTGGGGGTAATACCCGAGGATGAAATGATTGTCATTACGACCAACCGGGGCGAAGCGGTGGTGCTCGACCAGAATTCCAAATCGGGGCAGGCCTACCGCAACATTACCAGGCGGATCTTGAACGAGGATGTTCCGATGATGAACCTGGAAGACGAAGGCGGCTTTTTTAAAAGGTTCAAGAAAATTATTGGCCTGAAGTAACCGGCGAAGGGGGAAAACGGCTGTGCTCGAATTTTTGTCGAAGCTTTTCGGCAGGGACAGCGGAAGCAAGAATATCGCCAAAGAGAGACTGCGCCTGGTTCTGGTGCATGACAGGACCAGCATTTCGCCTCAATTGCTCGAGACCCTTAAGATAGACCTGATAAAGGTCATTTCCAACTATATGGACATCGACGAAAAAGCCCTGGAGGTAAGCCTGGACTCGAAAGGCAATACGGTGGCGCTTGTGGCGAACATTCCGGTCAAAGGGATGAAGCGGGTCGCGGGTGCGTAGGAAAATAATACTGAAGAATTTTTTAAAGGCAACAGGTCGGATAACTTGTACGGGCCCGTTAACTCCAAAGCGGGCTTTTTTATTCGCTTCGTCGGCGAAAGGGACTGCTCCGGCAAGCTTTGAAGCCGGTAATACCAGGGTTTTAAATTTGTTTTTGTCAATCAGTTATAATATAATTATAACGTCAGGCTGTTGACAAACTGTCCGGGCCCCTGAGGCTTAAAGGAAGCGAGCGATATTGTTCAGGCAAAGCAGAGTTTTAAGAAAGCTGGACCATACCCTGCTGTTGACGGTGGCGATGATAATCCTGTTCAGCATCATTGTCATCTACAGCGCCACCAGGGAGTCCGATTTGATAGAGTACGGCAACCAGCTTTATCACGTTGAAAAACAGGTGATCAATATTCTGCTGGGCCTGTGCGTCATGGTATTTATGCTCTTCATTCAATACGAAGACCTGGCCAAGCATATGAAGCTCCTGTATATTCTAAACCTGGTCATGCTGGCGGCAGTTATTTTCATGGGCCAGTCCGCCCTGGGGGCTACGCGCTGGATCGGCATAGGTTTCTTCAGGTTTCAGCCCTCCGAGTTTTCCAAAATAATTACCATCATTTGCTTCGCCGCCTTCCTGACTAAACGGGAAGGGAAACTGAAACGGCTGAGAGATCTGCTCCCCGCTTTTGCATTTATCGGCGTGCCCACCATTTTTGTGTTAAAACAGCCCGATTTGGGAACGTCGCTCGTTTTTATGGCGATCATGTTCGGAATGTTGTTTGCCGCGGGAGCGCGGCCTGCGCTGCTGGCCGGGTTGATTTCCGGCGGCCTCTCCCTGGCTTCGCTGTGGGTTTGGGCCCACTTCTGGTTTAAGGCACACACTGCTTTCAATCTCTGGATTCCTTTAAAAGACTACCAGCTAAAGCGTTTGATAACCTTTATCAACCCCTGGAAGGACTGGCACGGAGACGGTTATCACATAATCCAGTCGCAGATTGCCATCGGCCAGGGCGGGTTCTTCGGGCGCGGTTTGTTCCAGGGCAGCCAGACGCACGGCGACTTCCTTCCCATTCAGGAGACCGACTTTATCTTTTCAGTCGTCGGGGAGGAATGGGGCTTCATCGGGGCGGCTCTGCTGCTGTTTCTCTATTTCGTTCTGATATACCGCTGCATCTTCATCGCCATTAATGCAAAAGACCATTTCGGCTACCTGGTGTCTGCCGGTGTTGTTGCGATGATTACGTTTCACATTCTGGTCAACGTGGGAATGACAATGGGGATTATGCCGGTGACAGGCATACCGCTGCCCATGTTCAGTTACGGAGGCAGCAGCATGATAGCCAACCTGGCCGCTCTCGGGCTGCTGCTCAATATTAACGTCAGGCGTCAGAAAATCTTATTTTAAATCTCCGGAGCGGCACTCCGGGCTTCCAACTGCGGTAATGTGACAGTGACGTAACGTTTATCTATCATAATGCGGCAGGGGTTTTCCCCTGTCGCATCTGGTTGTTGACAAAGTCGTTCATGGTGTTGAAACCGCTTGGCTCCTCTACTCCGCGTCTAGTAAACTGTCAGCTTGCTACGGGCGAAATTGGACCGCCTTCAACTCACCGTCCTGGTTCGGTTCAGGCTTTCGCGGACATCCAGTCCGCTCATCCAATTTCGCATCCTCAGCTTCGCTTAGTTTACTGACGACGCTCCGTAACGGAGCAGCTTGTTTCAACACCATGCGCTTTGTATTGTTTGGGTTTGTCTACAATCATGCGACAGGGGGTTTCCCCTGTCGCATTTATTCTTTTCAGCCGGTATATTTCCTTTTAAAGGAAAATATATTCTATTAGACAGGCTATCTTTTTGGGGGGATTGATTTGAAAGGAACGGATTTCAAACCGGGAGGGCCGTTGAAAACAGACGACCGGTTTGCAAACTACCGGCAGCCGCAATGGAGAAAGCCTAAGCCCGACGGCGGGAGGCGGCAGACCATTCTCAGAATCGGCGTGGCCCTACTGATCATAATGTTTGCCCTGGCTCTCAAGAACGCCGGCAATCCCTGGGGGGTGCAGGCCCGGGAAAAATTGAAGTATGTTTTGACCACTGAATGGAACTACCAGCCGGTATTTGAAAGAATCGTCCAGTTCAGCCTGCAGATAGCCGATATGGAGTGGCCTTTCTTCAGCAGTCCCCAGCCGGTGATAACCGGTTTCGACAATAATAAAACCCCCGGCGGTCTGCCCGTTCCCGTCTCGGGAAAGGTGGTCCGGGGGTTTGGAATGGTAGTGGACCCGATTGACAACATGGAGAGGTTTCATTGTGGTGTCGACATCGCCGCTCCCGTCGGAAGCCCCGTAAAGGCGGTGAAGGACGGCAAGGTGAAAAAAACGGGCGAAAGCCCCGTTTTGGGAAGGTACGTTTTGCTGGAGCACTCCGAGGGTAATTTCACCCTCTACGGTGGGCTTTCCAGAGTCGCAATCAGCGAAGGACAAACTCTCCCGGCCGGTCAGGTTATTGGCGAGGTGGGTAATGCCGGGGATATTGCCGGAGGGGGTCTTCATTTTGAAATAAGAGAAAACAACAAGCTGGTGGATCCGCTCACGCGGCTGCAGATGAACAATTGACCGTCACGGCATTTTGTTGCGGTTTGCGGCCTGCAGCCTTCTTTTTCCGGGTGTGATAAGAATCGGCGGCAGGTTTTTGGGAGTAACATCTTTTCGAAGTGAGGCTGGGGGGCGGTTAAGTTGAAAGTGGGCCGTATTGCAGGCGTGGAGATACATGTGAACAACGCGTTTTTGGCCCTGCTCGGGCTGTTTTTTGTGGCCGGCGTACTGGGGAAAGGGCTGATTGCATTTGCGGTGGTGCTTCTGCATGAAATGGCCCACGTTGCTGCGGCACGCCGCTTCGGCATACACGTGTCGGACGTCGAACTCCTTCCCTTCGGGGGCGTCAGCCGCATAAGCGGAGAGGTGGTGCTTGACCCGTCCAGGGAAGTGCTGGTGGCCGCCGCCGGCCCCGCCGTCAACCTGCTTCTGGCAGGGCTGGCGACCGCTCTGGAGAATTACGGCGTGCGGTTCGGCAATCCGGGTCTTTTTTTTCTGCAGTGCAACCTGATGATGGCCGCCTTTAATCTTCTGCCGGCGCTTCCTCTGGACGGCGGCAGGATTTTTCGCTCCTACCTGGCAAGGCGCGTCGGTTTTAAACGGGCTACTTACCGGGCGGCCTGGTGGGGTCAGCTCTGGGGCGTAGCCGTTGTGCTGGGGGGAACGGCCGGGCTGGCCGCCGGAGTGTTCGGTTTGGACATAATCATTACCGGACTGTTTCTCTTTTATGCCGCGACCAGGGAAAAGGGACTGGCGCCCTACCATTTTATCAGGCACCTGGCGCAAAAAAAAGAAGAGCTCGCAGCCGCCGGCGTCCTGCCGGGCGAGCCTGTCGTTTCACTCGACACCGTCAGGCTTGGCGACGTCATCAGGAGCTTTGTCCCAAAGCGTTTTCACCTGGTTCTGCTGCTTGACGAGAAATGGCAGTACCGTGGTGTGGTCAGCGAGGTCCAGATTATCGACGCCCTGCTTGCCAGGGGCGTAGATGCGCCGGTGGGCGACCTTCTCGACGGGAAGTGACTGTTTTGGGTTGCCGGTAAAAGCAGCAACTGTGGAATAAAAATTAAAATGAAGAGCAGGATTTTCCCTGTTCTTTTCCTTTGTTTTCATAAGATTCTTGTCAATCCGGATTTTTTCTGCTAAAATGAACTAAGTCCAATTATTAACTTAGTATAAAATTATACTTTGTATAGAAGATGAATCATGGAGAATGTTATTAGAAACAGAACCGAGAGAAAAAAAGAAGAAACAAGAAGAAAAATCATTGCTGTTGCCATGGAACTGTTTAATGAACGGGGTTATGCCCGGACTACGGTAGATCAGGTAGCCGAAGGTGCCGACGTTGCCAAAGGGACCATATTTAATCATTTTCCTTCCAAAGAAGCTATTGTTGCGGAGTATGTGCGAAGAAACGCAAGAGAGACAGGCGCTGAAGCGGTTAATTTGCTGAAAGAGTTACCCGATACTAGGTCGAGGCTAACCGCATTATTACAGCGCTCTCTGGAATGGTTTGACAAAAATCTCAACAGGGATGTTCTCAAAGTATATATAGTTTACATGTTGCAAAGATCGCTTGAAACCGTGAAGAACCGGGGTATGAGAAGCGGTTTTAACAACATTCTGGAACCGATTGTCAGGATGGGTCAGGAAGCTGGTGAAATCAGGCCGGACATATCCGCCGAGGAACTGTCAAACCACCTGGAATGGATCAGCGCTTCAGTAATGATATTATGGCTGGCTTACCCTGAAAAGCCTTTGAGCGATATTATCGAGAGGGAGGTGGATCTTTTTCTTAACGGAGCGTTTGACAGGAGGGTACATGAAGGATGTTTTTGCCGGGTGATTGATAAAGAACAGACAGCTTTTTTCACGAAAAAAAACGGCCACCGTCACAATAAAACGTAAAAGATGGAGGAAGAGCAATGTTCGCCAATTTGGATAGAGTGACCTATCAGGTTCCGGATATTGAAAAGGCAAGGGATTGGTACAGCAGGATCCTGAATAAAGAACCGGTTATCGATTCACCTTTTATCACTGTATTTAAAATCAGCGATTTTTTATTGATCCTTGTCCCGGAACCAGATTCCTCGCCTGGCGGCGGACAGCCTCCAGTAGCTTACTGGGGTGTTGATGACATTCATACGGCTTATCAGCGGCTGCTTGAATTTGGCGCCGCTGCGCATACCGAAATCAGTATAAATGTTTTTAATTCCAGAGTTGCAAAAGTTGTAGATCCCTTTGGCAACATCATAGGAATTACAGGAAAAGCTTCTGACACGGACAAGTCTCTTGAGGATCAGCCGTCTGATACGGCTTTGACCACCGCGTTTTGCCGCGCGCTTGCGGCCTGCGAAAGAAGGGATGAGGTTAAGGGTCCTGATTATCTGGCGGAGATTTTTATTGACGAAGAAGGCAAAAAAACCCTGAGAGATCCTGCCGCCCGGGAATGGGTTATGAAGAACTTGATGAAGGGAGGCGTTTACGAATATTTTATTGCCCGCACGGCCTACATTGACCACATTGTAAAACAAGCGTTTCAGGAGAACATCCCCCAGGTGGTATTCCTCGGGGCGGGATACGACGGAAAAGAAATACCTCACCCTTCGCAACGGTGAACTGGCCGGTAAAGTAACAGCTCTCTTCCGTATCGTATGCGCTTCAGCTTAAATTCTGCAATAACATGACAGGCGACCAGGTTTCGCACAAGAATGTCATCGGAGAAATCGGCGGAAGAAATCGACGGACGCCGTATAAAACCCTTCCTTTTTGAGTCGTCTCAGGATTTCGTGATGCGGCGCCGTTTATGAATCGGACGCTTAATATAATACGGTTTCCGCGTATGTAATTACGTAGGTTTTTTTGTTCCCCTGTAGAATATATTAGA
>Ga0116192_1002806_pt1 | contig 11306 bp, 12 predicted proteins | sample AD_UKC113_MetaG_FD_89876 | JGI IMG/M metagenome (GOLD analysis project Ga0116192, IMG submission 89876) | Active sludge microbial communities of municipal wastewater-treating anaerobic digesters from Hong Kong - AD_UKC113_MetaG | ecosystem: Engineered > Bioreactor > Anaerobic > Digestate...
AAGGCAGTAGCTATTGGCAAATCTTCATTTTCACTTATCCTCTCATTGGAAACCCATTGAAAAGTTGCATACTTAGTTGTCTCTTCTAAAAATCCAACCTGAAGAAACGCAAAAACAAAGTATGAAATAAATGCTGTCTCACTTTGTGGTACTCCCCAGTTTGGGAATAGAAAGTAAAATAGATTTATAAGTGCCGGAGAAAGTAAACCAGCTACAAAATATCGTCGTGCTCGTTGTTTTGTTACAAATGAATGTGGTATTCTAAAATAGATTATAGAACTGTAAATCAATAGTGGTATTATTACCACCGCAAAAATCCATATGTTGTTAACAATTAGCATAAATTATGACTTTTTTCATAAATATAAAAAAATAAGGTTGGCTTATTTTTTTTTGCTGTAAACATGTAACTTTTACATATACGATACGTTTAAATACATAAATCAATAAAAGATAAAAGATGACAACTGCCATTAAATCCAAAAGATATAAAGATATCCAGGTTGAGAATGACACAACTATTTTAACCGGTATTGATATTTTTGATGATTTTTACTCCAAAAAGAGGGGTTTTGTAATTGGTACCTTTAACTTTTTTACCGGTACTTCAGGTGCTGGAAAGACCACTTTGATGGTTAATCTCATGAAGGCACTTAAAGAAATGGTTTCAATTTATTATGCTCGTGAAGCTACCTCCGCTTCAATTAAAGACCAATTAGGTTCTGTGATTGACCATGATAACGCATATTTTGCAGACCGTCGCACACACGCAACATTCAAGGATTTTATGGAAGAGTTGCATGTATTAAAACCAAGATTTGTAGTAGTGGATTCGATTCAGGCTATCGCTATGGAAGATTTTATGGACATCAGCGAAGATGAAGCAAGTAACAGAATGCGTATTGAATTGGCGCATTATGCAGAAGATAATAATGCGGTGGTAATTGCTATTGGACACGTTAACAAAGATAATACACATAAAGGAAGCAATACTATTATGCATATGTCTGATGTGCATTTAATGGCAAAAGAAGAATCTAATGAAGGTCTTCCTTCAGTTAGAAAATTATATTTTGGACAAAAAAATCGTAAAGGGAAAAAAGATAAGTTGCTGTATTATGAAATTAATAATGATGGTACAGTGTCTTTCTTTACTCGTGAAGAATACTTACCAAAACTTCAGGAAATTGAAGCTTTGAAAGCTGAAATGAAAGCTCCTGTATCAGGGCCAGTAAATTTAGTTAGTGAAGTGGAAAATACTCTTAATAGATTCATTAAAAGTATTGATAAAAATCATGCTGACTATCCTGAGTTTATTAAATTCGCTGATGAGCAAAGAAAGGTTTTGGGTAAACTTTACTCAAAAGACAAATTTATGTTTGTTATGGAATTTTACGGAATGGTTTCTCGTAGAGCTCGTTTTCTAAAACTTCTTTAATATGTCAACAAAAACTATGTGGATTAAAGGTTATAAAAACCTTTATCAAATAAATAATAAAGGCGAAGTTATATCTTTCAAAAAAAGTAAAGAAGGTCGTCTTATGAAACCGCGTCAAATTAAATCCGGGTATTACACCGTTGATTTGATTGATAAAAAAGGAATATTGCTTACCTGTTATATTCACAGGTTGGTTGCCGAATCTTTTATTCCTAATCCGGAAAATAAAAAATTAGTAATTCACAGAAATGGTGATGTTGCCGATAATCGAATCAGTAATTTGATTTGGAGTAATAATTCAGACAAGTTAAATCGACAGTGGAAAAACAAAATCAGCAAACTCAGTAATGAAAAGATGGTTAATAGCAAACTGTCAAAAACTGACTTGATTTCTATCGCCGCTTTACTTAATAATAAAAAGACTACTACTGAGGTTGCTAAATTTTTTAATATCAGCAGAATGACTCTGTTAAAAGTTCGTAAATCAAAACAGTTTTTGAATGCCTTAAAATCTTTGCAGCAAACACAATTCTAATTTAAAAAAAATTAGAAAAAGTGAAATCCATGTGTTATATTTGCTCTGAGCAAACATAACTTATGGAACATTTAACAGGCATCAACATTCGAAGTGGTATGGATTTAAACGTACCGCTTAAAGATATTTTCAAAACAAGCTTAGAACCATCTGGGGACCATCGTATTAAAGAGATGTATTATGATGGAGGTAAACATTCTCTAAAAAGATATCCATTGATTGATAAAGAAATAATCAAACATGGATTTATCACTTTTGCTGATTATAAAACTGAAACCAAACTCACTGACACGCTTACCGCTTATGCTTTTGATTCATATATTGCTTACAAGCATGCAATGGACAATAAAATAGTCGTGGATAAATTTACTGATATTGAATTCGTCTGTAGTGAGTTAATGAGTCTTGATAAATACTGTTTTAATGTCATGACCGCCCAGGCGTTTAGTGGCAAATATAAATCAACTCAATTTCTTTATCATTTTATAGGAATAGTAAATTTTGGATTAGAAGATTATTTGGCCATTCACCCTATGATAATCAATTCCAACATGAACATGGTTCATTTGTATATGTATTACCGCAATGTTCTGGTTTCCGTTGATAATTTATTTGCCGGTCAATATGAAAAGGATGTTAGGGACCAAAAAAAGTTTTTAAGTGAAAAAGAATATCGTAGTTTAATAAGGCAAGTAAGAAAACAAAAACGCTTTTTAAAAGAGGAGTTTGAACGTGAACACCTGTCTTTTTTAGAGGGTCTTAATGACGATGAATTCGGGGATTTAGACCACCCTGGACTCGATTATGATGACGATGGTGGAGACGAAGATTAAACGTCTTAAAAGGCCCTTAAAACTCTTGTGAAGAGGTTCTTTTAATGAAGTCTACTGGCTTAAGAAAAGAAGTAATACAAAAAGAAGTCAACCATTCATCAGTTCTGGTTTCCGGAAAAAACCAGGCTAAGCAGAATCTATTGTTTAGCCTATTGGATTTGTATTCTTTAATTTCTTCAACGTTTCTTAAAAGAAAAATCAAGTAAATTGGCACCTGACCATGAGCCTCTGTTTTGCACCATGTATTATGACGCTCCATAAGAGATAAGTCAAAATTTTTATAAACCACTATTCTTCTGTGGTCGTCCTTTGTTTCAAAAAATTTCATTTTTTCTTTGGAGCAATAATAACGAACATGTTTCTTCCTTCCAGCTTTGGCAAAAATTCAGCTCGCCCTTTATCTTCAATGGCTTCTAAAAATTTTAATAATACAAGTTCACCATTTTCTTTATGAGCGATTTCACGACCTTTAAACTTAATGTATGCACGAACCTTATGACCTTCTTCTAAAAACTTAATGCTGTTTTTAACCTTAAAATCAAAATCGTGGTCACCAATAGCTGGGCCCAGTTTAATTTCTTTGGTGGAAGTTTTTGTTTGTTGTTTTAGCTCTTTTTCTCTGCGTTTTTTCTCATATAAAAATTTTTGAAAATCCATCACCTTTACTACTGGTGGTTTAGCGTCAGCACTTATTTCAACCAGGTCTAAACCTGCAGCTTTAGCTTCTTCAATAGCTTCTTCGGATGAACAAATTCTACTTTGTATGTTGTCGCCGGTTATTCTTACTTCTGAATATCTAATATCTTCATTTAGTTTATAACCATGAGAAGGTTTTCTGTTAAATCGAGGTTTATTACCACCAAAATTATTATTTGGGTATGACATATTTTTTGTCTTATTGTTTTTTTTTATTAGCTGTTATCAATTTGATTATTAATCCACGGCACTACCCTTTCGAAGAATAATGATATTAGATATATTACAAGCAAAAAGGATTCAATAGTAACTATTATGAAGCTAAGTTTAGGTAAAAATGAAAAATTTTGTCCTGTGAATTTTGAAGGTTTAAAATTAAAACACACTCTTTCATTAATATTTGTTGAGTAAAATGTATTATCGGTTACAGAAACATTTTGTACCCCAACTTCATCAAAGTTTACTATAATAATATTTTCATATCCTGTGACATTATTTTTGTGGAAAATTGGTGAAGGAAATTTATTTATCACTTTGCCGCAATACATTTTTTTTTCTTCAAATAAATTGTCGCGCACAAAAAAGTATGTTCTATAAATCAAAAAAGCATTTATAAAACAAACTATAACAATCCAGAATTTTGACGAGCGTTTCATTCTATTTTTTCTATTTTGTAAAAGTAGTATAAAAAAATATAAAAAAAAAGACCAGAACATAATAATTCTAGTCTTAAATGATTGTTTTTGAGAAATTTTAATCCTGAATTTCAGGCCCGTACTTAAAATGTATTAAAGTTCTTACCAACAAAGACTTCAATTCCTCATTTGTCATTTTTCTATATTGGTCTGAACCACTGTTCATTGAATGGTGAAAAAAGTCATTTAAGGCTCCTTCTATAGTATGAAATACCGGTACTGGAACATTTTCAAGTTTTGGAAGACTGTGTTTTTCCAAATGCTCGTTGATTAAAGCTGCTGTTTTTTCTTGCTCAGCTTTTAATTTCTTTTCGCGAGCTTTTTCCATCATTTCTTTTTCGTGCGATTTCATTTCCATTTCAGCACGTTCGTTTTTCCAGTCTTGTGACATAGTGTTATTTTTAATTGATTGTTATTTTATTCTGAGATTGTAACGCTTTTAGACAAAACTTCTTCATAATGTTGATGAATCAATTTACTTGCCGCCATTACATGTTTAAGAAATTCAAGTTGTAAATTACCATTAATGTTATTTACGGCATATTCAAAAATAATGTTTTGAATTACCTTTTCATCAACAAAATTATTTGCACTCTGCTCTCTTTCTTTTTGCGTATAAACTTCGTTAAGTTTATTTAAAATTAGTTGACATTGAGTGTGCAAATCCTTTATTATTATGTCAGCAATTTTTGGCTGTTTTACAACATTGGGGTCTGCTGATTTAATACTGTTTAGCAGAACCATCGTTTTTTCACCCACTGTTTTCAACAATGTTTCAAGTTCAGCAATGCGCTGGTCTTTTTTATTGATGGTTTTAGTTTTGTTCATTTTTGTTTTTTATCAATTTAGTTAACACATATTTTATTGCTTCATCATAAGCATTAGAAGAAGATGGAAAGTAAAACTCATCATCAAGCTTAACCTTACGAGGAACCATTCTTGTTTTACCATGAATGATATGAATATTAGAGCAATCAACAATGATTGGAAACCAATCTAAATCCATAGGAATAATACTAATCCAAAAATTGAAATTAATAAAAATCCAATTCATAGCCAATTGATGTGAAATGCATATAGTTGGGCCTTTTTCAGTATTTATAATTGAAGAAACTTCACAGCCATTATCTCTAAGAAGATGATATACATCTTCACTACAAATACTTTCTTCAATACCTTCGTTAATCTTACTCATTTCAATTTTTATTTTTCATAATTTAACATTTCGTACAATGACAATAACCCTCTTGAATCACCTGAATTCATAAAAACATCTTTTGTAGAAAACTCAGACGGGTGTGCATAACCACTGGCGTGAGCCAAATCCAACGTTTCTTTTCTTAAGGTTTTGATATACCTTGCAAAACGTAGTGATTTCACTTCAGGTTTAATTGCTCTTTGTGACCATTTATTCATAGTAGCGATTCCAACCGGACAGCCACCATTAACAATAGAACCACCGACATGACAATGTTGTGTCTGTAAACAACCTATTGACAAAAGACCTTCACGAGCAACATCAATGGCATCCACACCCATTGCAAGTGCTCTAATTGCCTCAGCCGGAAATCCTAATTTGCCAGATGCGTTAAATACAACATGAGTGTGAAGATTATGCTTTTTGAAAATTTTATAAATTTTTGGAAAGCCGTTTAATAATGGAAGTCCCATGTGATGAACAAAACTATATGTTCCACTTCCGGTTCCTCCAAGTTTACAATCCCATTGAATAAAATCGATTTTACCCAATCCCGAATTCATTAGCTCACATAATTCTTCCCAAAAATCAACTTTACCCAAAGCTGTCTTTAAGCCAACCGGTAACCCCGTTTCATTAGCTATGAATTCAGCAAATTTCAATAACTCAGTAGCGTTACTAAATTCTGGATTGCGCTCCGGAGAAATAACATTTTGTCCTATTGCTACACCACGAATTTCAGCAATTTCTTTTTTGACTTTTGCTGCCGGCAAAAATGAAGCACTATGAGGCTTTGCCCCTTGAGAAAGTTTGATTTGAATGGCGCGGATGAATGGATTTTTGTTTACCAATTCCTTCAATTTATCAATATCAAAACTTCCATCAGGTTTGCGGACACCAAAATTACCTGGGCCTATTTGGAATATTACATCAGCGCCATACGCATGATATTTTGAGAATCCACCCTCTCCAGTGTTGTGATAACAACGGGCAAGCTTTGCGCCTTTATTTAAAGACTCAATTGCTTTTGGAGAAATGGCTCCCAATGACATTCCACTTAAATTAAAAAGACTTGATTGATATGGTTTTTTTCTCTGTGGCCCCATTATTTTTTTACATGGTAAAAAGTTGGCAGAGTAATTTTCTTTACTATCCAATTTTGGTAACCCGGCTGGTTGAAGACAAAAGTAATCCGGATGAGTGTGGTCCATATCGGTGCCAAATCCTTCTTTGTTGGGTTCGCCCTTACTTGTTGCGTAAATCCAATTTCTTTGCCGGCGATTGAATGGTAGCCCATCACGATTGCTCTCTACAATGTATTGATGAAATTTATCGCCCAGCTTTTCAAAGAAGTAGCGGCTTCTTCCTAAAACAGGAACAGTCCTGCGTAAACCATGAGTTGGTTGAATAAGGTCAATAATTGCAATAATTATCAGTACTAAAATTAATGCACAAATGCATATGAGGTATAGTGGCATATTTTGTAATATTACGAATTTAAACGCAAAAATTTAGAATTGTTACAATTTATGGATGGTATCTTTCTTTACCTGTTCCTTCACAGGAACCACATTTTGGAATGCGGCCTCCAATAGAAGTATCATAATAACCACTACCAGCACATGCAGTACATGGTCTTAATTTCCAACCTTTCACGTACTTCTCGTAATATTCTTTCCGTTTCTGTTTTCTTTCATTAAAATTCATGGAAATAAATTATTGGTTTCATGAAGTTAATTGAATTGCACCCTCACTTACACCTTCATCACCCAACAAGAACCCAAGTTCATAAACCAATGGACGCATTCTGTCCTCAAACTGCTTATAAAGCTTTCTGAACGCATCAAAATCATTTTTGAAGTATTGCTTCCATACCAGCTTCATCTGAGCATAACCGGAATCCCAGGCTTGCAAATGATATTCAGGATGTTCTTCACTCATTGCCTTACGCATTGACATGGATTTCTCCATTAAGGAAGTTGCCATATCCAAAACAGATTTGGCATCAGGAGAAAGTTTGGAATAAATATTTTGTTCTCCAAACAACAACTCATAAACATATCTTTCGTTGGAAGTCCTTGCGTCCTGATATAAGGCATTAAAATCATTTTCTTCTGCCAGTTGTTTCATTTTGTCTTTTGAGAGCCAAAAGAATTCATTTTTGATGTCCCAGAGTTTGTCTTTGTAAGCAACTTGTCTTAAAGAAGATTGTTGAGACGAGTTATTAAACAGTGAATATACCAAAGAGTCATATTGGAATTGTTGCCAAGCCGGGTGATTCTCGTTAGGGGCAAGATATTCGTCTTTGTCGTTTATCCAGTTAGCGTATTTGCCAGTAATTGTTTTTCTTGCTGTAAATAAAGATGTGCATTTTAAAAAATTTTCTTTCACAATTGATGTGCCGCAAGTATCAGTAAAGCTACTACTAAAAATTGCGACTCTAATATTGTTGTAATATACATTATTTGATTTATTGTCAAAATATCCAAATGCTTTTTTGTCCAAATAAACCTGATTAGAAACTTTTGATTTTGTGAGTAAACTGGAAGATAACATTGGCGCATCTATTTTGTTTTTGCTGTTATATTTTACCCAATCAAATGCATTGTTTTTATCATCAGTGTTATATAAGTTTTTTATCGCACAAGTATTTATTGAAAAAGTTTTCGAATTAAATAATTTTAATTTTAATGTAAAACTATCTGAAATTAAATTATTTAAGTTCCACAAAGTATTATAAAAAAATAAAGAAAATGATATACCCCATTGGCTACTAACATCTGAAAATTCAGAAGCATTAAATAAAAACCCATCAACTAAATGATAATTTTTATTTAAAATAGTTCTAAATTTTTTAAATGAAGAACTTGTAAAAAAGGCCGGCTTACTATATATTGCAATTTTAATATTGCTATTAATTTCACCTATCTTAAATGTTCTATATAAAAATTGAGCGTACAGTTGCATTGAACTTTTTCCCAACTTTTGTTTTAACATTAAATCATTAATTTTATTTTTAGATGAACCAGATTTGTGGGAGTCTTCCTTTGTGCCCATTTCTCCAGCAGCAGCATACGGAGGATTCATCAAAATAACAATCGGTTTACCTTCTTTGATTGCTTTTTTTAAACCTTCAGGCATTTTGGTGTCCAGGTCAATGTTGATTTCCAGTTCACCGGTCTCAGGATTCTCAAAAATACCATCGTTCAAAAAGTCATATTGAAACTTCACCGCTTCTGGATTGTACCCCATTTGATTGGCGGTATGAATATCGGTTGCTTCAATTGTTGAACAGTATAACTCTTTGAATTTATAATCTCTGGTTAAATTACCGGTTCCCCAGGCTGGGTCCCATACTACGTATTTATCTTTCCAATCAGCACCTAAATTTTCAGAAATCAATTTATGAGCTTCATCAACCCAAATAGTAGGTGTAAAAAACTCACCTTTTCTTCTGCGGGTTGTATCTTCAACAAGTCTGTCAACAATAGAAGTTAATTTTTCTTTTTCTTTAATTGAATATTTAAACTCAAAGTGTTTAAAGAAGGATTGAAACTGAGCAGAATTGATTTTTACTTCACCCATAGACTTTGTTACCAGAGCATTTTTCTTCTGTGGATGAATATAATTCTCCTGAGGATTAACTAAGATGTTAATAAAAAGATTGGCTTGTTCGTTTGGAGAGAGTGTATTTTTCTCCAAAACATTTTGTATAAAATAATCAAAGATGGTTTCAATGTTGTGTTCGGTAACACGAACCAATCTGACAACGTTATCAGAAAAATCTTTAATTTTTTCGACCACTGTTTTTAAATCAAAATCATCTTTCACATCAAAAACAAAAGGAAGAATATCAACATCATCGACCATGGCCTGGATAAGTTCCGGATTGCTTTTATTGGCAGAAGAGGGTGCTATTTTCCAATCAATATGATGTGAAAGGTATTTGATGATGGCGTTGGTGTGAATGGCAAAACATTCGTTGATATCACCAACGAAAATAACATTGGGCAATTTGTGACCAGCATCTTCAAATTTCTTGAGATAATAAAGAGCCTGGACCAAAATTCCACATTGAGATAATTTATGCTTTAGGTCTTCCTGGTATTTAAATTCTAAAAGAGACCTTACGTTTGTAAATTCCAAGAGCCCATCCACTCCAAAAGGGCTGGTAATATTTGCTTCTTTTAGAAGCTTTAAAAATTCTGCGCGATAAGCGTTTTCAACGTCTTTTTCGTTTTTTGCAACTAAAAGGAGTTTTTTCATTGGATATTTTTGTGGTCTTTCCTATTTAAACGTAAAATATGTAAAATGTTACAATAAACAAAAATGTTACAAAATAAAAAACCAGTTTCGGCAAGCCAACCATTTTAATTGCTTTGCGAAACCGGTTGCTGTAAGTGATTGTTAGCGGTCATTGCTTAACAAACTCACTACGCATCATCTTCATATATTTTAAAACCATTTGTCTTGGGTCTTCCTCTTTTATCTCACCTTCCCATTCTTCCCATATTAGTCGCTTCAATTCACTATCATCCAATAGCAACGAACCGCTAACGTTTCGCGGCTTGCCGAAGGCGGGGCGTTTCAGCACTACCGTTCATTTGAAAAACTAAAGTTTGGTTAAGCACAAAACTGTCATAGAAGCTCGTCACCCCCGCTTTTGGCAAGCCCTTGTTACCGGCTGGTTTACTCTTCATTTGTTGCGGTTTCGTTTGAAGTTTCTGCTGTCCCTTGTTTAAAAAGTCCAAGCCCAGAAAGAACAAGTCCGACTGAACCGAGAAGAACAATATAAAGTCCTGAGCCGATGAAATTTAATTTTGAAGTATTGCCGTCTCCTCCAAATAAATTAGATAGTTTGTCCACGCCCTCTTTGATGGTGTTTGCTCTTGAGTTTACTTCAGTAATGTCGTAATAAAATACTGCTCCACCGATTAGTCCCGCAACGATAAATACCCATGTGTTTTTGTTCTCTTTTTTTGACAAGTTGAAAACAGCAACTGCACCAGCAATAACAGCAGTTACAAGCATCACTGCACCGTCAGGATTATCCATACCACGATTTTGAAAAAGTGCGCCTAACTGTATCCACGGCATAAAGCAGCCGATTACGATTAGCAATGCTGAAACTATAGCGATGTAAGCTGGGACAGGATTTTTGTCAACTTCCACGACTGCTTGACTTTGCTTGCTCTCAACTTTAACTTTTTCAAGGGCGTATTTAAGATTGATGTCATTCAAAAATTCTTTTATGTCCACAATATGAGATGACTTTGCCGAAAAAATAATTTTCCCATCTGCCGTTTCAAAAATTAAATGTGAAGGGTCTCCGATTTCTGAAACGATTGTCCTCTTGATTTCAGAAAAAGAAAGTCCGAAAGGAAATGAAGAAAAGTTTTTAGCGATTTTAATAGCAAGTCCTTTTGGATGCTTTGTCAAGTGAATAACGGCATCAATTTGTTTCAATGTCTTGCCACCAAGATACTCGTCAAACGATGGAATACCGCTGTCATAATTGAGTTTTGCTGCAAGAGTTTTGTCGTCAGCCAAGAAACCGTTCTTGCCGACTTTCTCAATCAGTTGTTCTTTCGTCATTGTAGTTGTCATAATTATTTTTTTACTGTTCATTTAATGCTGTAAAGTTCGGAGTTAGCATTGTCCCCAAAACTTGCCGGTAACATCGTATTGCTGAACATTGCCAGCATCATCGGTAATTTTAACTTCTACTTTCATATTAAATTTATTTTTATGTTGAACATTTGTCTTTCAATTTGGCAACGTCAGCAATACTCAAACGTTAGGTTCAATTAAATTATTGTTTTGAATTTTTTAATTCAGTTTCAAGTTTTTCAAGTTCTTCTTCCCATTTTTTTTTAAACTTTATCCAAAATTCACTACCATTAGGTCCTTC
>Ga0116192_1002810_pt1 | contig 11285 bp, 7 predicted proteins | sample AD_UKC113_MetaG_FD_89876 | JGI IMG/M metagenome (GOLD analysis project Ga0116192, IMG submission 89876) | Active sludge microbial communities of municipal wastewater-treating anaerobic digesters from Hong Kong - AD_UKC113_MetaG | ecosystem: Engineered > Bioreactor > Anaerobic > Digestate | place...
CGCGGAACCATTCCCCAATCTCCAGGGATTGATGCGTTTTGAAATGCGGTCTGAAACGCACGCCACCCTGGCGGGCTTTCTCGACCATAAAAGCGATGTTTTGCCTGACCTGGTTCTCATTCAGCAGAAGGGTTGGTTTTTCAAGTGTGTCAAATAATGACATAGCGCGCTCCCGTCGGGGAATTTACTCGATTATATACCCGTCATAATTCTTGCCTAAGCCCTTGAATTTATAGAAATATAGTTCTATAATCGTATTCATGGACGCGATTGCTGAACTGATGGCGCTTACTCCCTATCTCAAAGTCGAATCGGCTGAGGATATTCGTACGCCGCCCGTATCCGCTACCTATGACACACTCGCGACCTGCCCCCATCCCGATGATCTGCCCATATCCACGGCTCAAATGCCCAACGGCCGGCGAATGTTGATCCTCAAGTCGCTGCTCACCTCAGCCTGCGAGCGCAACTGCAATTACTGTGCTTTTCGCGCTGGTCGTGATGTGCGGCGCGCGACATTCACGCCCGATACCCTGGCTAAAGCCTTCATGATGCTGTACCAGGCTGGAAAAGTAGAGGGAATCTTTTTAAGTTCGGGTATCGCCGGCGGCGGATTACGAACTGAAGATCGTCTGCTCGATACGGCCGAAATTCTGCGTTACAAGCTTGGATTTCGCGGCTATATCCACTTGAAAATCATGCCGGGATCAGACCGCGCCCAGGTGGAACACGGTATGACCCTGGCAGACCGCGTCTCGGTTAACCTGGAAGCGCCGAATACCAACCGGCTGGCTAATCTCGCCCCGCAGAAAATTTTTCTTGAGGAACTGCTCACCCCATTGCGCTGGGTGGAAGAAATTCGCCGCACCCAACCACCTCACCTGGGCTGGAATGGTCATTGGCCTTCCTCCTGTACGCAGTTTGTCGCCGGCGGTTCAGGTGAAACCGACCTGGAGCTGCTGCAGACCACTGATTACCTGCACAACAAGCTGCACCTGGCCCGGGTGTATTTTTCAGGGTTCAACCCCATCCCCGACACGCCACTGGAAAACCAACCGCCTACTAATCCTTGGCGAGAACACCGTCTGTACCAGGCCGCGTTTCTGTTGCGTGACTACGGCTTCACCCAGGAAGACCTGCCTTATCAAAGCAGCGGCAACCTGCCCCTGGAAACCGATCCAAAATTGGCCTGGGCGCGTGAAAACCTTTCTGCGCAACCGCTCGAAGTCAATAGCGCGGATCTACCGGATCTGCTACGTATCCCCGGAATTGGACCCAAAGGCGCCCGGGCGATTGTTAACGCCCGCCGCAGGAATCCCCTGCGGAGGGTAGGAGATTTGCAGTCTCTGGGTATAATAACAAAAAGAGCTGCGCCGTTTATCTTAATTAACGGCCGCCAGCCGCCTGTCCAAATGACACTCTTTTAACCTGATGACAGAAACCCAACCCGCGCACTTTATCGACGAACCGATCGAAGTCTTTTTCAATCACCCGCCTCTGTGGGAAAAAGCTCCGCCATGCCCAGACTCGTTTTCATGGCGCGATGAAACATATCACGTGGAAACTCTGCTCGAAGAATGGGCGGATTTTACCCGGCGCGGTCGGGCTGCGCGCAATATGATGCCGACCCACGCCGCGACCGCGACTGTGAAAGGCTCGTGGGGCGTGGGACGTTATCATTTTCGAGTGCGAGTGAGCGAAGGCGGCCGGATTTTCGAACTTTACTACGACCGCGCACCTTCCAGCATCACCGAACGCAAAGGAACCTGGCATCTGCTCAGTGAACGCGCCGCGGTTGACATTAATCCCCCAACCGTTCCATAAGCACGATAGAACACCCGCACACCGCCAGTAAAACTGTCGCCATCGCCATGGCTTGCCCGTAATTAAACGCGCCCGGCTGCGAAAGGAACGAATAGATCGCCACCGGCAGGGTGGGCATATCTGGACGCGAAAGAAACGATGTCGCGCCAAACTCACCCAGCGAAATGGTGAACGCGAAAATCGCGCTAACCAGCACCGCCCGGGTAATGATCGGCCGATCCACCTCCCACCACACTCGCAGAGGCTGCGCGCCAAGCAGAGCGGCGGATTGGCGCAGATTTTCAGGGATGGACGCCATCGCCGGTTGAACAGTCCGCACCACCAGCGGAAGCGCCACTAGCGAATGCGCGACCGGGATTAGCCACGGCGAAGAACTGACATCCAGCGGAGGTTGGTTAAAAACAATCAGAAAACCCAATCCTAACGTCACCGCTGAAGCGCCTAATGGCAGCATTAATACCGCGTCCATAACGCGCGTGAAGCCCCCTCTCCGGTTGAGCGCTGCGGAGGCCGGAACACCCACCGCCAACGATAAGCCTACCGTGGCCAGGGCGTAAACCAACGAATTGCGCGCCGCCACAACCGGCGGCACATAGAACAAAGATTGACGCCGGTTGATGAATAACTCGCTAAAAAAATCCAGGGTCAGGCGCGTACCGCCCGTATCATGGATAATCACCGAACGTGCTGCGAGCGCCATCAGCGGCAGAACCAGAAGCGACAATAACAGCAGGCCTAACCCCACCAACGCGGCTTTTTGACCTACTCCCTCTGGCCGGCTGGTGCCTTCGCCTTTCAATCGCGGGGTCAGCGGGATATAATTCTGCCCACTCAGGCGGTTGGAGAGAATCGCCAATCCCAGGGTACAGCCCAATTGTATGATGGACAGCAGAGCCGCCAGCGGTAGATTGAGCATCTGCACCGCTTGCAGGTATATTTCCACCTCAAGGGTGGAAAAACGCGGCCCACCCAACATCAGAATCACCCCAAAACTGGTAAAGTCGAACAGAAACACCAGCAGCGCCGCCGCCAGAATCGAAGGCCGCAGCAGCGGAAAAGTCACTTCACGAAAGGCGCGCAGCGGCGCTGCCCCTAAAACGCGGGCTGCTTGCCCCAGCCGCGGATCCAGTTGAGTCCAGGCACTGCCAACCAACCGGATCACCACCGTGGTATTGTAAAACACATGCGCGATCAAAATCGCCGGCAGCGTGTTGAGCAATTGAATGGGTGGTTCTGTGAGCTGAAAGACCGCCATCAGGCCCTGGTTTAACCAGCCGTTTGGACCGATCAGCGCGTTAAACGCCGCGGCGACTACCACCGTGGGCAAAATGAACGGCAGGGTCGTCAGCGCGCGCAGAAATCGTTTCCCGGGGAATTCGAACCGGGCAAACATCCCGGCCGCAGGGATGCCCACCAACAGGGTCAGAACTGCGGAAAGTGCGGCCTGGTAGATTGTAAATCCCAATGGACGCAACACGGTCACCGCGTTGAAAGCCGTGGTACTGCCCTGCACTACCAGCCGCAAGACCGCCGCCAGCGGGTAAAAGAAGAACAGACCAAGATAAACCAGCGGCAGCAGCCATAAGGCTGCAGCCGACCAATTTCGCTTTGAAGGTTGCATCAACGCAGCACCGTTTCGGTCCATTTCTGAATCCAACTATCGCGGTTGGCGTTAATAATGTCCGGCGGCATCAGCACCGGCTGCACAGGAATTTCAGAGTACTTCGTGAACACTTCAGGAAGTTTTGCCGCCGGGTCAACTGGGTAAACATACATCTGCAGCGGCATATCTTCCTGAAATGACGTGCTTAACATGAAATCCACAAATTTTTCTGCCAGGGCGCGGTGTGATGTGCCCTTCAAGATGCCGACAAACTCGATCTGGCGGAAGCACATGTCCGCGGCCACGATAGGGGCAGTAGGCGCATCGGCCACCGGGCTGGTAGCGTAAACCACCTCCACAGCAGGACTGGAGCCGTAGGACACCACCAATGGCTGTTGGCCCTTACCGGACGACCCGGAGAAATTCACCGAGTAAGCAGTACTCCAATCGTTGACTACCACCAGGTCGTTGTCGCGTAGCGCCGCCCAGTAATTCCACACCTCGTCCGGGCCAAAATGGGCAATAGTCGCCAGCAGAAAAGCCAGTCCGGGCGAAGATGTGGCCGGATTTTCCATCACCAATAATCCTTTGTATTCGGGTTTGGTTAGCTCTTCGAGAGATTCCGGCAGAACCAGCCCTTTCTCACTGAAATACGCCTTATCATAGTTCAGGCAAACATCGCCGTAATCCACCGGGAGAACACGGTTCTGACTATCCACCTTGAATGATGCGGGGATTTGCGCCAAAGCCGGGGCATCATAAGACTCAAAAATATCCTCGTTCAATGCCCGTGAAAGGAAGGTATTATCCACGCCGTATAGTACATCCGCCAGCGGCGCGTTCTTCGAAAGCACCGCCCGGTTGATCATCGAGCCGGCGTCGCCGGCCTTTAAGAAGGTCACCTTGACGTTATTTTGAGCTTCAAAGTCCTTTACCAGTTGCTCGGTGACGGAAAATGAATCATGCACCATCACGGTCAGCTCTTCCGGTCCGGCGGGTGTTGAAGTCATCGCCGGAGCCGGCGTTCCGCATGCAGAAAGCGCGAGCATGAATATTACCATCCAGGTAACCATAAACCAAATCCTCTTCATCCAATCCTCCAGAAGAAGAACCGTTTCCGGCCCATAGAATCGCCCGCCTAATTTTTGCGGCGGGTGTGAATGCAAATCAATGTGCCATGCTCCAGGCGAACCTCGGCACTATTCGCCGCGAGGATATTGCTGATACCGCGGGTGCGGTGCGGATCCAAATCTTCGGCTTCCAATGGGTACACCAGTCCGCTTGTGACCACTCCCAGCGCCGGTCCATCCAGCGGCAGCAGCGAGATCGTGTCGCCCGCCTGCCCTTGAATTTGCCTTGCGCGGCGGATCACACTCACCTGGGTGCGTCCGTCTTCCAACCGAACATCGCCTACGGCGTAACGCATTTGCGCCAGCATGACCACGTTTCCCCAGGTCTGATCCAACCGGCCGCCTAATCCTGCAGCTACACGAATGGTACGATAACCGCGATCCCAGACTGTCGCGAGTGCCAATTCAAGATCTGTGTCGTCTTTTTCCGGCGGAAAACGCAGGATCTCGCAGCCAGAATTCTGCCAGTAGTGTAGCTCCTGTTGGGATATCGAATCCAGGTCACCAACCAAAAGTTCAAGCCGTAACCCCAGCCGTTCCACATGCCGCGCCCCGGCGTCGGCGGCCGTGATGTAATCCCCGGTGTGAATGTAGGGACGCAAGGCTTCTGGTTCTTCCAACATTCCATTGGCGAATACCCAGGCCGTTTTTTGATTTATCCTTTTCCCTAACATAAAAGCACCCTCCGCCAGGGGAGGGTGCTTATTCCAGTCAGCTTGCATCATTTCCCTCCGCCGGCATTATCCGGATCAGGTCAAATGGGTCGAGGACCTTTGTCCTCCTCTCAGCCTAAACGAGGCTCCCCAATGCGTATTTGATTAATCAAAGTATATGCGAACTCGACCACGATGTCAACCTGAGCGAACACCTGGCCTCACGATTATGGTTCACAATTATCTGACCCGGCGTTTCCATTCTTCTTTCAACTGCAGCTGCCGCGGGGATTCTCCACTTTTCAGGTTCAGGAATTCGATCAACAGGCGGTTAAATTTGTTGCTTTCTTCCAACATGGGGAAATGCCCGGATTGTTCAAACACCAGGGCGTGCGCCTGTTCCGGCAGGTCGGCCACCTGTTCTTCACGCGGTTCACGGATCAACGGATCGTTCTGTCCATGAACCAGCACCAGGTTGGCCGCCGTCCGCGTTGTCAGATCCCATATTTCATCCTGGCTCATTTCGCTCATTGAGGATTGCAGCGCTTGCGGATCTGTTTTGAGTAATTCGCCGCGCACCGGGTTAAGCGCGGGATCTTTACTGACCGCCCACTCCAACAAATCGGCCAGGTTGGTACTCTCCAGGCTTGGGTTCAACGCCGCTTTTTCCAGTGGCAAGCTGACCGCCATCACCCGGTCCACCGCTTCCGGCTTTCTCCGGGCGAAAAGCAAGGCCAGTACAGCGCCCAATCCATGCCCGACCAGAGCGCAACGCTGGATACCCATTTCGACTAAAAATCCTTCCAGAAGTTTAAGCTGCTCATTCAACGAGTAACGCGAGGTGTCTTTGGCTGTATCCCCGAATCCCCATAAATCCAGCGCGTAAGCGCGGAAAGATATCGACACGCCCTGCATGGCCGGAATCCAATACCGCCAGGATCCAACCCAACTATGCAGAAAGACCACCGGTTGACCGCGTCCCAACACCTCGTAATGCACAACCTGGTCATCCAGGACGATCACGCTCATATTCCGCCTGCCGGGTCGTGATGATTGCCAACCAAATCACGGACGCGCTGTAGCAGTTCCAGGGGATCAAACGGTTTGAGCAGGTAATCGAGAGCACCAATTTCAAATCCCTGGCGGATTTCCGCCTCCTGCCCTTTGGCTGAGAGAAACACCACCGGGATGTTCGCGGTCTGCGGAGTGCTTTTGATCTTTTCGCAGGCCTCAAAACCGGTCATCACCGGCATGCGCACATCCATCAGCACCAGGTCCGGCATTTCCGCCAGTGAAGCGTCCACCGCCTCCGCGCCATTGTTAGCCGTGACCACCTCAAAACCGCCGTAACGCAGTGTAAACGCGACCAGGTCGCGAATATCCGGTTCGTCTTCAACAATGAGGATCTTCGCCATGCGCTAATCCTCAGTCCAATGGATGGGCAAAACGAAGGAGAATGTGCTGCCCTCACCCGGTACGCCGCTGCTGCGGAACCAAATGCGGCCGTGGTGCATTTCCACCAGTGTCTTTGAAAGCGCAAGACCTAATCCAGTCCCGGAGGTCGCCATGACCAACGGATCCTGGCCGCGGTAGAAGCGTTCAAAAATACGCTCGCGTTCACCCCGGGCGATTCCAATGCCGGTGTCACTGATATCCATCTGGACACCTTCGCTGGTCTCATAGATCTTGACCTCAACAGTGCCATTCGGCGGAGTGTAGGCGTAGCCGTTGCTGACCAGGTTTCCGATCACCTGGCGCAGGCGTTCCGGGTCGCCCGGAATGCGCGGCAAACGGCCGTTAGCGTCCAAGATGAAGTTCATCGGCCGGTTCTCGCTTTCCGAGCGTTCTTTCACTTCCGCGATGACGTCCTCAGCCAGAGCCTTGAGATCAACCGTTCCGTGCTGGAGGGTTAATCGACCGGACTCGATGCGTGAAATATCCAGTAGATCGTTGACCAGCAATTCCAGGCGTTCTGTATTGTTTTTGATCAACTGCATGAATTGGATCTGTTTCACATTCAGCGTGCCAACCGCCCCCACCAGCAGCACCTTGGTGTAGCCCTTAATCGAGGTCATAGGTGTGCGAAGTTCATGGCTGACATTCGCCACAAACTCGGACTTAAGCCGGTCCACCTGCACTTCATGGGTGATGTCGCGGAAAATGGAGACCGTACCGAGGAAGTAGGATTGATTGAAGACTGGCGCCAGGTGAATAGATACCACAGTGCCATTTTCGAGTGTAACCTGCTGTGATAGCGGTTCACTGTCCAGATAATCAGCCGGGTTTTCCGACCAGCGCTGGATGGTCTGCAGCCACAATCCTGCCTCTTTTCCAAACACCTTGCGGAACTGGTCCAACGGTTTTCCGACCACATCCTCGGCTTTCATTGACAATACGCGTTCTGCCGAGGCGTTAAACAGAAAGACCTGGTTATCCTCGCCGGTGACCACTACCCCGTCCGCCACCGCTTCCAGAATGGCGCGTGAACGGCTGGTTTCTATTTGCTGATCGAGAAGCATGCCTTGCAGCTTGACCGCCTGGTCGGTGATGAGCTTGAACAGGTTGGCGTTATTTAATGCCATGCTGATTTGCCGGGCAGCGGCTTCCACCAGCGCCACCTGGCGCGAACTGAATTGCCCTGGTTCGCGGTTCAGCAGCATCAACGTACCTAGCGTATCCTGCCCGAGGATGAGCGGCACAACAAGGGATGAACGGTAAGGCGGGTCTTTCATCTGCGGCGCGAGCTTCTGCAAATCGTCAATCTGCAGTGTGGCATGGTTTGTCGATGCCTTGACAGCCAACTGCTGCTCAAATTTACCGGGCTCAACCAGTTTCTCGCCGCTTTGAATGACAGGTAAATTTGCATCAGGCCGCAGAACAAGCGTCTGCTGCGCTCCACTGGCCTCATTGATCGCCTGTAACGCCCGTTCCAGGCCGGGTTCGACTTCCAGACTGGAGGTCAGCTCGGTGATGATCTTCAATAGCGCCTGAGTGTTTTGATGCTCCTGTCGCAGCTCACTGGTGCGCAGTTCCACGCGCTTTTCGAGGTACTCGGTCAATGTACGCGTTTCAGCGTAAAGGCGGGCGTTTTGGACCGCCATGGCGGTCTGATTGGCGATGGTGCGCGCCAGTTCCAGTTCACCCGGTAAGAAATGTCTGCCAACCACGTCCATCGCCAGCAGCCAACCCTGTAAATCCGCACCGGCGGTGAGCGGTACAAACAGCACGGAATGAATACCGTTCGGCGAGAAGAAGCCACTGGCCAGCGGTTGTAAATCCGATTCAGCGGCCGCGTCCGTGGTGGTGAAGATACCCATCGATTCCTGTAAACGGGCGAACAGCGCCATTTCCGGCAGTTTTTGCGGCAAGGTTAAATTTCCAGCCGGTTCGACCACTTTTAACACAGCTTGCTTTTGTTCGTCCAGCAGGATCGCGCCGTTCCACTGTGAAGCCATCGCCAGACCTAATTGTCCGGCCGCGGCTGTCAAAATACGGTCGATATCCAGCGAAGTTGATAACTCTGTGGAAAGTGTGTTGAGCATCGCCAGGCGCTGCGAGCGTTGATCCAGTTCAGCGGAGCGCGCCACACTGTCCTCGTATAGGCGCGCGTTTTCCAGCGCCATCACTGCCTGGTTGGCAAATGTCACCGCGGATTGGACCTGGTCTTGCGAATAATATCCTGGTTCGCGCTTTTCCAACGCGATCAATCCTACCAGCCCGGACTTCGCCAGCAACGGGACTCCCAACCAGCTTAATTTATCCGGTTCAACCAGGCGCGGGAAGCGTGGATCCTGCCGGATATCATCCACCAACAGCGGCTGTCCACTGTGGACCATTTCGTTGAACAACACGCTATCCTGCATGGCCACTGTCAGGCCGAGCCGACTCTCGTTATCTTCAAATCCGGCCGCAGAGGCTACCATCAGGTTCTCCCCTTCCCGCAGCCAGAGTGTGGCTGTTTCGAAAGGCAGAACAGTCGCTAATTGATCCAGCAGCAGCGCGACCAGTTCGTCATGCCGCAAGCTGGAGGTGATTGTGCCTGCGACGCGATTCAAGGCGCTCATCTGCGCTGCCCGGCCCTGCGACTCAACCAGCAGGCGCGCGTTATCCAGCACCAACGCTGTCTGACGGGTCAGCGACGAGGCAAGCGCCTCGTCTTCCGGTGTAAAAATCGAATCTCCGTCAAATTGTTCAAGCGCCAGTACGCCCAAAGCCTGATCACCCTGCACAAGGGGCACCAACAGGCACGAGGTGGGTAATTTCCCTCCACTGGCCTGGCGGTAATGCAGAAGCTCGTCACCATCCAGTGCGTAATCTTTAGCAAAACGCAATTCATCTACGCGCAACGGTTCGCGGAAATTCAGAACCCTGAGCGGCATCGGCTGCCTTGAGGTCAAGTTCGTGGGAACGAAAAATACCGATCGCATTTCTGAGTCGTCGTTAAACCCGGCGGCGGCTTCAACGCGCAGACGGTCCTCACGCGGCTGCCACAGCGCCGCCCATCCCGCCCCCGCGGTCGGGATCAACTTCATGCAGGTCTCGATCAAAGTCCGCAGCAATTCCGTCGGGTTTGGAGCGCTCAACCTTCGAGTGAAATCGACCAGTGTGTCCATTTCCCGCAGGCGGGTCTGGGTCGTTTGTAGCAAGTAAATATTTTGCAGAGTCACAGCCAGCTGGCGAGCGATGCGATTCAAGACCTGCCGGTCTTCTTCTACCGCTACGGGTAAAGTTTGCGAACCAATCGCCAACACCGCTGCCGCATAATTCGGGTTCACCTGCACTGGCAGGCACAAAAAGCAGCCTGCCTGCAGCACAGTGAGGAAAGGATTATTCTTCCATTCTTCCGCTTTACTCACGTTTTCGACCAACAGTACTGAGCCGGATTCAATGCCGCTGCGGAGTGGATTGCGCTGCCCCAACATGGCGTCAAAATTCACACCCTCCGGTGTTATTCCGCGCGCCAACAACAAATGGTCCCGATCTCGCGAACGTTCCATCACCAGCGCAGTTTGCAAACCATAATGACCCATTAATTCATCCGCGCAGGTGCGCAGAACGCCGCTCAGATCCGTCTCCTGGCTGATGCGCTCCATGATCTCCAGGCCGGATTTAGAGCGCTGTAAACTGCTGCAAAGCGCGCCGATCACCTCGTTCTGCTGAGCTTCCTTCATACGAAGTTCAGGCAATTCTGTGGTCAGTTCTGAGGTGTTATCCAGAAGCTGGATATGCGCGGCTTTGGTTTTGAGTAAATCCGCCTCAAGTTCAGAAACCCGCTTGCGATTTTCAATGGTCAAAACCGCCTGGTTGGCGAAAAGGTTGAGCGCGTCAAAGGTCGGTTTATCCGGCCGGCGCCCGTCTGAAGGAGCGTCCAGGCTGATCAGACCCAGTGGTTCACCCTGGCTGTTGAGCAGCGCCACCAACAGAAAATCATCCGCGTTCCATAAGTCCAGTTCATGCACTTCGGATTCAGGTAATACGGTCACGGTGTGCACATCTTCAGGTACCACGGGGACTTTATCTGCCGGGATAAAGAACGCGCTGCCGAATTGATACGCAGGCTGAAGCAGCGGTTTGATACTTTCCCAGCGTAAATGATGAGCGCGAAGTTCTTTCCAGGTGTCTTCGGGGATACCCGCCCCGACCAGGCGGTATAACTGCTGGTCGGATGGTTCGTAAAGGCTAACCAGAACCATCTGGAATGGCGTTGCCTGGCGAATCGCTTCAGCCAAAGCGCCGAGTGCGTTTTCTAATGGCTGTTCGGAGCGTTGGGTTTGCGCCGCGGCGAACAAATTGGAAAGAGTATCGAGTTGACGTTTTAACAGAGTGCTGCGTTGCAGTTGATCTTCATATTGAACCGCGTTACCCAACGCCACCGCGGATTGCGAGGCCAGCGACTGGCTGATTTCCAACGCGGTATCATCGAAGCGCTCTTTATCACTGGCATGCAGCACAATCAATCCGGCCGGACGTTGCTGATAAATCACCGGCACAATTAAAGCCGAAGCCACACCAAAATGGGGTTGCGCGTATTCTTCGTCATCCATCTCGGTGACAATCACCGATTGACCGCTGGCC
>Ga0116192_1002811_pt1 | contig 11277 bp, 7 predicted proteins | sample AD_UKC113_MetaG_FD_89876 | JGI IMG/M metagenome (GOLD analysis project Ga0116192, IMG submission 89876) | Active sludge microbial communities of municipal wastewater-treating anaerobic digesters from Hong Kong - AD_UKC113_MetaG | ecosystem: Engineered > Bioreactor > Anaerobic > Digestate | place...
ATCAGGACCAACCGGGGTTTATCACGAAAGGCCCTGGCTGATCTCACCGGACTTTCGGCCACGGCGACCGGTGCCATCGTGAAAAACCTGCTTAATGAGAACTTTATCCGTGAGGTGGGAGAGGGGAAATCCTCCGGAGGAAGAAAGCCTGTGATGCTTGAATTGAAGCCTGACTCCTATTTCGCCATAGGCTTCGATATCGATGTTCAGTTCATCTATACGGTTGTTCTTGATATAACCGGAAAGATTGTCCATGAGCAAAAGCACAATACACCCCGAGGTCTTTCTCCCGCACAGGCTGGGCAGTTGATTGCCGACATCTATAAGAAAACCATCAGCAGGATGAAGCTCAGCCAGGATCAGATCTTAGGTGCCGGAGTATCCGTCCCAGGTATGCTGGATATCAAGACCAGAAGAATCCTTCTCGCTCCCAACCTGGAGTGGGTGGATGTGGACCTCTTGGATGGCCTCACCCATTTGCTTAATTCTCCTGTCTACCTGGATAATGAAGCCATGTGCTCGGCCCTTTGTGAGAACTGGCTTGGAATATGCAAAGGCGTGGAAGACTTTATCTGTGTCAACATTGAATCTGGTATCGGCGCCGGTATTTTCTTAAGAGGCAAGATGTACAGAGGGTGTTCGGGCAGTGCAGGCGAAGTGGGGCATATACCGGTGAATGAGAAGGGGCAGCGCTGTAAATGTGGGAATATCGGATGCCTGGAGACCATAGCTTCGATTAATGCCATGACGCAAAGCTATCAGGCATTGACAGACGATGGGACAAGCCATCAGTCTGAGAGAGGATCCGACGATTTTGATGCATTAATCCAGTCTGCCAGGAGTGGGGATGAGCGCTGCACAAAGATCATCAAGGATGCGGCATCAAGCCTTGGAAAAGCCCTGGGTTATCTGATTAATGCCTTAAACCCGCAAAAGATCGTTTTGGGCAAGAAATTCCCCCAATATGCTGACCTTGCCATCGAAGACGTAAGGGAGACAGCAAAAAAATATGCTTTATCCCACCCTGCCGGCAACTGCAGTATTACAGCTTCAAGTTTTGGGGAAAACTCATCGGCGTTAGGGGCAGCAATCATACCCATCAGAAAACTGTTTGGAAGATGAATGCTTTAAGTTTACTAATCTAAAATAATCATAAAGGGAGGCATGAAGACATGTCGGAGTTATTTAAACAAGTCGGAAAAATCAAGTATGAGGGCCCAGGTTCGGATAATCCGCTGGCCTTCAAGTACTACAATCCAGAGGAAATTATTGATGGAAAGAGCCTGAAGGATCATCTGCGTTTTGCAGTTGCCTACTGGCACACCTTCCAGGGCCGCGGCGGTGATATGTTCGGTACAGGCGGAGCCGCACAAAGACCCTGGGATGATATCTCAGATCCTATGTCCCTGGCTTTTGCCAAGGTAGAGGCCAACTTTGAGTTCTGTGAAAAGCTGGGTGTTCCCTTTTTCTGCTTCCATGATAGGGACATTTCCCCCGAGGCTGATACCCTGGCTGAAACCAACAAGCGTCTGGACCAGGTAGTAGCCAAAATCAAGGATCGCATGAAGGACAGCGATGTTAAGCTTCTGTGGGGCACCACCAATGCGTTTAGTCATGAGAGATTCACCCATGGCGCATCTACCTCAAATCACGCCGATGTTTTTGCCTATGCAGCTGCACAGGTTAAAAAGGCTATGGAAATCACCAAGGAGCTGGGCGGCCAGAACTATGTCTTCTGGGGCGGCCGTGAGGGCTACGAAACCCTGCTGAACACCGATATGAAGCTCGAGCTGGATAACCTTGCCCGCTTCCTGTCAATGGCAGTGGACTATGCCCGTGAGATTGGCTTTGATGGACAGCTTCTTATTGAACCTAAGCCCAAGGAACCCACCAAGCACCAGTACGATTTCGATGCAGCCACCGTTATCGGTTTTTTAAGACAGTACGGACTCGATCCATACTTCAAGATGAATATCGAGGCTAATCACGCTACATTGGCTCAGCACACCTTCCAGCATGACCTGAGGGTATCTCGTATCAACAACGCCCTGGGCAGCATCGACGCCAATCAGGGTGATATGCTTCTTGGCTGGGACACCGACCAATTCCCAACCAACCTCTACGAGACCACACTGGCCATGTATGAAGTTATTTTGGCCGGAGGGTTCGTCAAGGGCGGCTTGAACTTCGATGCAAAGGTTCGCAGAGCTTCACATGAGCCTGTAGATATGTTCTATGCCCACATCGCAGGCATGGATGCCTTTGCAAGAGGCTTCAAGGTAGCCTATAAGCTCGTGAAGGACAGAGTATTCGAGGACTTCATCGCAAAGCGTTATGAGAGCTATACCACCGGAATCGGTAAGGACATCGTCGAACGCAAGGTTGGCTTCAAGGAACTGGAAGCCTATACCCTCAAGAATGGCGAACCCAAGCTCGCATCCGGACGTCAGGAGATGCTCGAATCCATTTTGAACCAGTACCTCCTTGAGACCAAGTAATCAGTTTATCACAGGATTGGTTCATGGCATCAAATCAGTATAATTAGCGTTTTTAAATCATTTTCAGGCAGACCGTCCATCGATGGTCTGCTTGTTTATTCCTGCACTGTAATATATAATTGATTTGTTAGCCCTTAATGCGATGGGAGGAACGGACATGCCTGAGATCCGCTTTGTGCCGATGCAGGATTGCTTTCTATCCGAAGCGGCAGAGATTTATAATGACTACATCGCCAATACAACCATTACCTTTCATACGCAGCCTCTGAGCAAGGAGGATATGAGGGCTATTCTATTCAGGAATGATCCGATGTATATCACCTATGCGATCCTTGACGGTAATAGCTTGTGCGGTTACGCCTACATGGCGCCATATAAGGAGCGTGAGGCTTATCGTATCTCCTCTGAGGTAACCATCTATCTTAAACCCGGCTATGAAAGAAAAGGAATCGGATCAAAAGCGCTTGAGCTCCTGGAAACCCACGCTCGCAAATGTGGCATTCACTCATTCCTGGCGGTTATTTGCGCTGAGAATGAAGCAAGCATCGGCTTATTCAAGAAGAACGGCTACTTTCAATGCGCCCTTTTCAAGGAAGTTGGCATAAAATTCGGGCGGCTGTTGGATGTTGTTGTGATGCAGAAAATACTCGACTGATCAAATGGGGGGTACGATGGTAGGTCGGCTTAAAAAGGTCTCTGCTGTACTATTGGCGCTGCTATTGCTGGCGTTCTTACCCTCCTGCGGTGAAAAAACCACGGCGAACCTCCGAAATTATCGTCAGGTTCCTCAGATCACCATCACCTTTATGAGCAGCTGGGGTGGGAGCAGCCCCTATCGGGATCTGGTGGATGAAATCATCGCTGAGTTTATGTCCGAAAACCCGGATATCAGAATTGTCAATGAATCCCTCTCTCAGGGAGCTTATCTTTCCAAGCTCAAGACCAATTTTGCAACCGGGTACATTCCCGATGTCTTTGTGCTGTGGCCGGGAGTCGATCTGAAGTCCCTCGTTACGTCAGGGAAGGTTGCCAATCTCAGGGTTATCATGGATCCGGACTGGGAGAGCACGTTCTTCCCCAACGCGCTCAATACCTACGTATCCCATTATGGCGGTCTCTATGGGCTGCCCTTTGATAACGCTTTCGCGGGAATGTATGTTAATCTGAAAATCCTATCTGACAACGGTCTTGAGGTTCCCAGGACCTACGATGAGCTCTTAAGGGCTGTTGAGGTTCTCCGGGACAATAACATCATCCCCATTGCCTACAGTGTGGATCTGGAGGGTTCGATGCTGTACCAGGCTATTGTGACAGGCTTAAGCAAGGAGCAAAGTGAGACCAGAAGCAACCCTGTACATATCGAGGCCATGCAGATCATGAAGGAGCTCTATGACAGGAATGCCTTTCCGGACAACGCCTTTATCCTGAGCGGATATGAGCAGAACAAGCTGTTTCTGGACGGCAAGGCTGCCATGATGGTTCAGGGCTCATGGTTCTCCGGTGATCTGGAGGGAATGGAGGAGCACGTGGATATCGTGCCATTCCCGGTGTTCGGTTCAGACCCATCTTTGTATTCCTTAACAGGACAAAACGGCTATAATGCCTTTCACGTCAGCAAGAATGCCTTCCTTGATGATCAGATGAAGGATGCCATCAAAAGGTTTCTCGTCTATTTTACTTCCGATAAGGTAGCCATAAGGTTTATTGAGCAGAAGGGCATGCTTTCCTCACTGAATCTCTCCGATGATGCTTATCTGACCAATCTGTATGCCAAGAAAAGCCTAAAGCTGGTACAGAATGCCGATGCCCTATTTGCGTTTCCATCGTCCTATCTTAGCGAGCAAAACTGGCGTGATACGTTTATTCATCAAATCCCATACCTGCTTGAGGACCGGATAACGCCTTTAGAGGTCATGGCAGATGTGGCATTTACTTATCCCAGCTTTTAGAGGAGGGTACGTGTGTTTCGCAAGCTGATACTCATCTACAAAAACCTTCCTATAAAGAATAAAATCCTCTTGGTTCTGTATTCACTGGTAACCATTCCGATTTTGATTGTGGGTATCATGAGCAATAACATCGCCACTGATATCATTGAAGGTAAGACCATTACTTATTCCCGGGACATGCTGTCTACCATCCGGTATCGCTTGAATGACCTCCTGAGGAGTACCGAGTATATCTCACAGGACCTTATATATAATGACAGTATCGACCAGGTGGTGATAAGAAAAAGCTATAGCCCAGATAAAATCACCCAGTACGAGCAGCATCAGAAGGTTGTCAATGAGCTGGAAACGCTTCTTTTAGCAAGGAATGAGCTTAAAGCCGCATGTATCATATCCTTTAACGGTCTTACCTTCTATGCCGACAATAACAGGGACAAGCTTTCCATCATGGAGCAGGTCGACTTCATCAGCATGCTGACCGAAGCACGCAGTATGCAGGGCAAGCCTCAATGGTATGTAAAAGATATCGAAGGGATGGACAGCAATGTTTATCTTCTGAGAATGATTACCGATCGGGAGGCCTATAGCGAATCAGGGCTCATGATTCTGGGAATAAACAAGGATTATCTGGCGGAAGCCTTTTCCAGCCTGGAAGGCGAATATATCAACAATCTGGCGGTAATCGATGAAAGCAACCGGATCATTTTGTCCAACAGCAACAAGACAAAAATAGAACTGTCTTACCTTGAATTCTCCGAAGAGAACGAGGATTATGCCTTTGATCGGGACAATCATGTTTTAAAGGTGCATGTTTCCCTGGAACAGCCCAACTGGCGTATTGTCACATATATTCCGTTATCCCAGCTTTATCAAGAGGTGTATGCCCTCAGATGGCGAATCATTATTGTTTGCCTGGTGGTTTTTGTGGCCATCTCACTATTGGGCTGGCTTGCAGCAAGCGATATTGTTAAACCCATCTATGCGCTTGTAAAGCAGATGGAAAAGATTCAAGCCGGTGAGACACAGGCTTTGGTTGATGTGGACAGACAGGATGAGCTGGGGTATCTGGGGCAGGTGTACAATAAAATGGTAGAGGATATGAATCATCTGATGAATAGTATCTACCGCGAGCAGATCACACGTAAGGAAGCCGAGCTGAAGGCACTCCAATCCCAGATGAATCCTCATTTTCTGTTTAATACGCTGGAATCGGTCAACTGGATGGCGCAGATGAATAACGTTCCTGAAATCAGTGATACTGTATCCAATCTTTCCTCGTTGATCGAAGCCAACATCGGAAGGGATTCCAGGCTGATCACCCTTTCTGAAGAAATCGCATATATCGATCAATACATCGCCATTGTCAAACGAAGGCTTGAGGATAGGCTGGAGTTCCATGAGATCATCGATCAAAATGTACTTCATGTGAGAATACCCAGGCTTCTCATCCAGCCCCTGGTGGAAAATGCGGTGTACCACGGCATCGAACGCGTCAGGAGGAAGGGAATCATTGAATTGAAGGCTGAATCTGAGGATGATAAGCTGATCATTTCTGTGTACGACAACGGTGTTGGGATATCCACAGAGGAGCTTGACAAGCTCAGTGATAGACTATCCATGGATGATGACGCCTATTTTAAGATGATCGGTAAACGTGGCAAGAGCATCGGCATAGAAAATGTAAATCGCAGAATCAAGCTGTTTTACGGACAGGAATACGGATTGAAGCTTGAGAGCGGCGAGGGGCAATATACAAGGGTAACAGCAAGTATACCACTTGAGGTGCGCAAGGATATGGAGGGTTATTATGTTCAAGGTCATGATCATTGATGATGAGCCAATGATAAGAAAAGGAATCAGGACAATGGTCAACTGGAAGGAGCATGACTGCGAGGTTGCTGATGAAGCATCGGATGGTGTTGAGGGCATTGAAAAGATCAAGGCGTGCCTGCCTGATATCATTATTACAGACATCAGGATGCCTGAAATGGACGGCCTCACCATGATCAGGGAGGTTAAAGCCCTCATCCCCCATAGCAAAATCATCATCCTGACTGGCTTCAGAGACTTTGATTATGTTTATGAGGCAATACAGGTAGGGGCTTTTGGCTTTACCCTGAAGCCCTCTAAAATATCGGAGCTTGATGCGCTTATTTCACGGGCGGTAACCGAGCTTCGTTTCAGCCTAAAGCGTGAGGAAGAAATCCAGAAGCTCAGGCTCCTGCTGGAAAAGCATATGCCCATCCTCCGGGAAAAGCTGCTGTATGAGCTGCTGTATGGCTATAAGGACATCAATGGCGATATTGAAGGACGGATGAAGCTCTTCAATCTGGAAATCAATCATTTTTTGATGCTGATGGTGGTCTGTGAAACAGGCGAAGAGCTCAATAGAATGAATGCCTATGATCGGCATGTCTATCAATTCGGCGTTATAAAAAGCGTTGAGGAGATATTTGGCCCCAGCTTCAAGCTTTTAAGCATTCCATGCAATGATATGGATTCTGTTTTCATCCTCAACATCCCTGAAAATCCCGGGGACTTTATGACCTTGATTAACGAGAAGTGCCTTCAGCTTCAGGAGATGGTGAGCCAGTGCTTTAATATGGTGCTCACAATTGCCATAAGCTCAGACGGAGATTCCAGTGCCGATATTCACAACAAGTTCAATGAATGCCTCCAAGCGCTATCCTACAAGCACTATGCCGGGTCCGGATCCGTGATTCATTTTGCCGATCTGAATTCCTTCTTTCACTGCAATGATAATCCTGATATACGGATTGTTCAGGATAAGCTTTTGGAACAGATAAAATCGGGCAACGAGGAAGGGACAAGGGCTGCTCTTAAGGAGCTGTCGGAATGCTTTGAAAGGCATGCCATCAGAGAGCCTGAGAGTGTCAAGGGATACTTCAAATCGCTTCTCAATGAGATCAATACCATTCGTCTTTCGGTTATGGCAGTTGACAGTGACAGAGGGGAGGAGACGCCCTATAACCTTGAGGGCTTATATCGAATCATCGATACCGCCGATGAAATCTCCAGTATGATTGAGATATTTTCCGAGGCTGCCCAGAGAGTGACAAGCCGCATCAACCGGTACAATACCAGAAGCATAAACCAGATCATTAAGAAGGCCATGGCCTATATCCAGGAGCATTATCAGGAGCAGCTAACCCTCAATGATATCGCGTCCCATGTTTATGTCAGTCCAAGCTATGTGAGCAGGATGTTCAGCAGGGAGCTAAATAAAAACTTCGTCGAATATATCAACGAAGTCAGGATTGAAAAGGCAAAAGAGCTCCTAAGGGATGTACGGTATAAAACCTATGAGATTGCCGATCGGGTCGGCATTCAGGATGCCCGCTATTTTTCACGCTTGTTTAAAAAGCACACCGGCATGACGCCCACCGAGTACAGGGATTCTCTTTGAGATCATTGATTAAGCTTATCTCCAGTGTCTGCAAGCAGTTGCTCTGCACCTACACAATCAGAGAATCCCTATATGATCATTGATAACGCTTATCCAATGGCTTATGATGAAATTGCTTTCTCTTTTCAGCATAATCGCCGACGATATGGCCGTTGCCGATGAGTTTGTACTTGTAGGTCACAAGGCCTTCAAGCCCCACAGGCCCTCTGGCGTGAATCTTGTTGGTACTGATGCCCACCTCGGCGCCGAATCCGTACTTAAAGCCGTCGCTGAACCGTGTTGAGCAATTGGCAAAGACATTACCGGAGTCCACATATTCCAGGAATTTGCTGATGTTTTCCTTATCTTCTGATATGATTGCATCTGTGTGCCCTGAGCCATAGGTATTGATATGATCGATGGCTTCATCCAGGGACTCTACAATCTTCACCGAAAGGATGTAATCCAGATATTCGGTTTCCCAATCCTTGTCACAGGCAGGATTGGACTCAATGATCAATTGGGTTTTCTCACATCCACGGATTTCCACTACCTTCTTCTCCAAGGCGGCTTTCAGCATGGGGAGAAAGGCTTCGGCCACGTTCTTATGCACCAGAAGGGTCTCCAGCGCATTGCAGACTGCTACATACTGGGTTTTTGAATCCAGAACGATGTCAACAGCCTTGGCAAGGTCAGCCTTCTCATCCACATAGCAATGGCAAATGCCGTCGGCATGGCCTAATACCGGGATCCTTGAGTTTTCCATGATATAGCGCACAAACTCATTGGAGCCGCGAGGGATGATGAGATCAACATATTTGTCGAGCTTAAGCATCTCATTGACTTCATCTCTGCTTTCCAAAAGCACAATCCAATTTTCAGGCAAGCCTGCATCATAAGAAGCATTACGGATGACTTCATACAGGGCGCGGTTTGTCAGAGCGGCTTCTCTGCCGCCTTTTAAGAGCACAGCATTGCCGCTCTTAAGGCATAGGGTAGAGATCTGGACCAGTGCGTCGGGTCTGGACTCAAATATGATGCCGATCACACCTATGGGGCAGCTGACGCGATACAACTCCAAACTCTCATCCATTTCAGTTGCGAGCAGGGTTTTTCCAACCGGGTCATCCAGCTTGATAAGGCTTTTAATACCCTCTATAACATCGTTGAGCTTAGCATCATCGAACTTGAGGCGCTTTAATAGGGGAGCAGCCAGATTTTCAGCCTGGCTTCTCTCCAGATCCTGAAGATTGGCCGACAGGATGGCCTCTCGGTTTTTGTCCAATGCCTCGGCTATCCTTGCCAGTGCTTCATTCTTAAGCGCTGTTCCTGCACCGGTCAATTGGATGGCGGCCTTTTTCGCATTTTCGGCTAGTGTGGTCATATCCATATTAATCACAATCCTTACCATGGTTCAACGTATTAAGTATTAGTATCCCATGACATGTATAGCGTATACTATTCCGGGCGGGATAACTTATCGAATATCATACCATGAAATTCCATGAATGTGAAGGTATCTTGACTATCCCCTGTATTGCCTATAATATAATAGAGTCAACTATTCAAGGACATTTTACAATATGGAATTATAGACAAAAGGCGGGATTTTTACTTTGGCAATTAATAAGGAGCAACTCCAGAAGGAAATAAACAGACGAAGAACCTTCGCCATCATATCACATCCAGACGCAGGTAAAACCACACTCACCGAAAAGCTGCTTCTTTATGGAGGCGCCATACATATGGCAGGCTCGGTTAAGGCGCGCAAAGCTTCAAAACACGCCGTTTCCGACTGGATGGAGATTGAAAAGCAGCGTGGTATCTCTGTTACATCCAGTGTGATGCAGTTTGAGTATGAAGGCTATTGCATCAATATTCTGGACACACCGGGCCATCAGGACTTCAGTGAAGACACCTACCGTACGCTGGTGGCGGCCGATAGTGCCGTCATGCTCATTGACGGGGCCAAGGGCGTTGAGGCTCAGACCATCAAGCTCTTCCATGTTTGTAAAATGCGCGGTATTCCGATTTTCACCTTTATCAACAAGATGGACCGCGCCAGCAAAGACCCTATTGCGCTGATGCAGGAGCTTGAAGATGTTTTGGGCATCCGTTCCTATCCCATGAACTGGCCGATCGGTGTGGACGGTGATTTTAAAGGGGTTTACAATCGCGTTCTCAAGCAGATCGAGCTGTTTACCAGCGATAATACTCATGGTCAGGCCATCGTCGGCAGCACAAAGGGTGGAGTGGATGATCCGGTTTTCAAGGACTTGTTGGGTGAACCCTACTACTCACGCCTGGTGGATGAAATTGAGCTGCTGGATATGGCCGGTGATGAGTTTGATCTTGGAAAGGTGCTGAAGGGTGAGTTAACGCCTATCTTCTTTGGCAGTGCCATGACCAACTTCGGTGTGGAGCCCTTCCTGGAGGAATACCTTAAGATGTCACCGCCGCCCGGTGACAGGGTTTTTGACGATAGAACCGTTGAAGCCACAGATGAGAAGTTCTCAGGCTTCATCTTTAAGATTCAGGCCAATATGAACCCCAATCACCGTGACCGTATCGCTTTTATGAGGATATGCTCAGGTATGTTTGAAAAGGGCATGCAGGTGATGCACAGCGGAACGGGAAAGCCTGTTCGCCTGGCACAGCCGCAGCAATTCATGGCTCAGGAAAGAGAAATAGTGGATTCTGCTTACCCCGGCGATATCATTGGCCTTTTTGATCCGGGCATCTTCAAGATTGGCGATACCTTAAGCGATGACAGTAATTTGAGATTTACCGGCATACCCTCATTCCCGGCCGAGCACTTTGCACGAATTGCCGCCAAGGACACCATGAAGCGGAAGCAGTTCTTGAAGGGCATTACGCAGCTTGCTGAGGAAGGTGCGGTTCAGATCTTTAAGCAGGTGGATATCGGTCTGGAGGAATTCATTGTGGGTGCCGTTGGTGTTCTGCAGTTTGAGGTCCTGGAATACCGCCTGAAGAATGAATACTCGGTGGATCTGAAGCTCCAGCAGCTGCCCCATCGCTTCGCCCGCTGGATAGAATCTATTAACGGTGATCCCAAGAATCTGAATGTGACTTCGAGCACCATGCTGGTGCAAGATCACCTGGAAAGGCCTGTGCTGCTGTTTGAGAATGAGTGGTCCATACGCTGGGCAGAGGATAAGAATAAGGGATTGGTATTGAGAGATATATCCTAAGCACACGAAAAGGGGCTGTCTCAAAAGATAAATTGATAATAGGCCATGATGTTCAAATCTTCTTGCTGTCCTCGACGCAGGAAGTTGTAAATGCTCGCGTTTGTTCTCGCGAGGTCGCTGGCAATGGCGACACCCCGGTTGCATGGCCAAGCAGTTCGGTTGCATAGCCGAGCAGTGAAGCAAAGCGAAACGACCAGGCGAACGGAGTTCAC
>Ga0116192_1002812_pt1 | contig 11274 bp, 11 predicted proteins | sample AD_UKC113_MetaG_FD_89876 | JGI IMG/M metagenome (GOLD analysis project Ga0116192, IMG submission 89876) | Active sludge microbial communities of municipal wastewater-treating anaerobic digesters from Hong Kong - AD_UKC113_MetaG | ecosystem: Engineered > Bioreactor > Anaerobic > Digestate...
AGGTGGGTTGATACAAACAATAATTATAGATAGGTAAGTATAGGAAGTGCGGTATTTAATACAGACCGCACTTCCGCTATATTTAGATAGGAGGGATGAAAGATGAACATAGTATTGATAGGACCACCAGGGAGTGGCAAGTCGACGATAGGTAAGTGTATAGCGAAGATGGTGAATCTGACGTATATATCATCTGGCGATATTGCTAGGTCCCTGGCAGAGAGGCATGACCAGACACGTGAGGCATTGGATAACGGACAGATGGCACCAGAACAATTGATGAGGGAGACATTATCAAATATGATATATCACTGCACCAGGACGAGCGGTGGTATAGTATTAGATGGATGTCCACGTAGTGTTGACCAATATGAGTGGTTGAAGAGGCAGATGAATGTAGATATGTACGTGATAATTTGGGCAGATTCAATAGTATGCCGTCGCAGGTTATCGATGCGTATGCGTGCTGATGACAGTGATATGGTTATAAATGCGAGAATGGAACACTATGTTGAGACCATTATACCGATGATCCGGGTAATGCAGACTGATGAGGATACGGTGGGTAAGATGTTTCATATTAGTAATAATTATGATAATGTCGATGGTGTGGTGGACCACCCGATGATTATAGCACAACGAATATTGAGGATTGGAGGTGTTAAGGTTTGAGAGTAGCTGGTATAGATAGATACGATATGGTTAATACACCCAATACACACTCGGCAGCATTCAGTATATGGTTCCAAGGATGCACCATACAATGCCCAGATTGCCATAACAAGCAACTATGGGACAAAAATGGTGGGCAGGATATGACGGTATCTAGTATGCTATATGATATATATATGGCACATACCAGGCATGGTGTGAATTGCCTGGCGTTACTTGGTGGGGAGCCACTAGATCAAGATATCAACGAATTATGTAAGCTATGTAGTGGTGCTAAGCACGAGGGGATGGAGATATGGCTGTACACTGGGTATGAATTCGATCAGGTCCCAGATTCAATTAAGAACCGTGTCGATGTTATAAAGACAGGTAGACACGATGAATCGCGGGCAGCCGATAAATGGCTAGGATTTTTGTCCAGTAGCAACCAGAAGTTGCATAGGAAAATAAATAATACTTGGACGGAGGTAATGCATTTATGAAAGTAGACATTAGTCTATTACCAGGATTTGAAGCGTTGTACGACAGCTACGTATCTACTGAGGTTGGTCAGAAATTATTGGGTGTTGATGGCATTGCACCATGGCAATTGGATATGGGTACATGTAGCCATGACTTCTTTGACAAGAAACTACAGGACATATCGACAGATGCGAGTGTAAACTTCGCTGAGAACGTATCACCATCGAGTTATAGGACACATACATCTAATGGCATGATGAAGTTATTGGGGTACCACCTACTGTGGTACAAGTCAGCTAAGAGGTATGGTGAGGAGTTTGCAAATCACGCACTGTCTATGATATGGGATGGGGACCTGTACTTCCACGATACACATGGTGTCAAGATCCAGATGCCATACTGCTACGCATTTAGTTTGACAAATCTGGTGTTCGAAGGTAGGCCATATGGGTCATCACCAAATTCACCACCACAGCATAGGAAGGCATTTTTATCGCAAGTAGATAAGCTGATAGGTGATTTATCGAAGCAATTTGCAGGTGCAGTGGCACCATCGGACTTCTTCTTATGGTATGCGTATTTTTGTAAGAAGGATCTACTAAACATCTGTGTTGACGAGCATAGGGATGCTATAATCAATGACATGCAAGGTATGGTATGCCTATTGAATGATGAATCTAGGGCAGAGGGTGATCCACCATTTACCAATATAGCATTATATGATATGGTCGGTTTGGAAAACCTGTTTGGACATATCATATACCCAGATGGCACTAAGCCTGACATAAAATATATATACGACCTCCAGATGATATTTGCTAAGTGGTTCTCAAAGGGTGATCCAATATCAGGGTTTCCATACAAATTCCCGGTAGTGACAATGAATTTGACCACAGACAAATTTGGTAACTTCGTGGATGACCATACAGCATGGAGGTGTGCTACCATCAATAGAAACATGGGTAATTTCAATATACACTATGGTGATAAGTCAAAGGTGGCAATGTGTCCTATGCATAAAGACACAGAAATCTTTACAAAGGATGGATGGGTAAAGATAAGTGACCTAAAGCATGGCACAGAAGTTGCAACCGTAAACTGGGATACTCAGAATATTGAATGGCATATTCCAACTGATTATCAGAGGGTATATACAGAAAATATTGACGTATATGAGAATAATTGGCATTCAATTAAATGTGACCCAAATCATCCATTACTTACAAAACGCAATGGTGTTAAATTAAGTAAAGATATTACAACATCAGATAAATTAGTGGTTGCAAAGAGTAATTATACTGGAGATATAGACAGATTTGCAGAATTGATAGGATTTTACATTGGGGATGGATATCTAGACGGCAATGCAATAATGTTCGGATTTAAGAAAGAAAGAAAGATAAAATATCTCACAGACTTACTTAATGACTTAGAAATTAAGTATACAAAATCAAATCCTGATGCACAGGGAATCGTTAGATTTAGATTCCATAATGATGACTTATTAGAGATAGCAAATAGTATCGGCCGTGCAAAAGATAAATTTGTACCAAATGATATATTAACCTGTGGTGATATGCCAACAATAGCAGGTGTATTCTATGGACTGATGAATTCAGACGGTTCATATCGTAAAGATATGAGTAGGGCACAGTTTATCACAACATCAGATAAATTGAAAGATGATTTTTGTGCAATAGCTACTATGATGGGATATACAACAAATGAAAGGCTTGATAGCAACCATGAATTTGTTATTAATGGTAAAAAGTACACATGCGATAGATGCTGGTATATTAGTCTAAATAATGGTAACTGGAAGTATATGTCATCAGATAAGGTGTCAAAAGAATATAATGATTATACTTATTGCATAACAGTAAAAAATAGTATGGTATTATATCGACTAGATGGCAAGACATTTGTTCAACATCAATGCAGATATGAGAATGATCTTGAGGATATGGGTATTACACCAGACAGCTTTGGTAATGGTGGTGTCAATATCGGTAGTCACCGTGTTATAGATCCAAATATACCTAGAGCAGCAATAATAGCCAACGGCAATGTAGACGCATTCTATACCATATTGGATGAGTACTTCGATGTGGCAGCCAAGTTATTAATAGTTCATAGGTATGATATATTACAGCACAGGATAGATAAGAACCCAGAATATCTCAAGTTCTTTGGTAAGCTTAAGTGGTTCAGCCTTAACCATATGTTCAGTACATTTGGTATATTTGGTATACATGAGGCAACTGAATTCATGGGATATGATATACTGAGTGAAGAGGGTACTGAGTTCGCACAGAACCTCATGCAATATATGAGCGATAAGAATAAGCAATTCAGGAAGCACTATGGCGTGGCATTCAATATCGAGGAGATACCAGGTGAGCAAGCATGTGTGGCAATATTAAATAAGGATAAGATATTATTCCCATACCACAAACAATTGGCCAAATATGACCTATACTCCAACCAATATATTCCACTCACGACAGCTGTAGATATACCAACCAGACTGGAGTTATCTGGTAGATTCATGCAGATGATAAAAGGTGGTGGGATAGTACACACTAACGTAGAATCACAGATAGATTCAGTAGAGAAGATGTATGGACTGATGAAACTGGCAGCTAAGAGTGGTGTCACACATATGGCGATATGTCATAGATTCGGTAGATGCGAAAATGGACACTCTAACATCGTTGGACAGAATAATGTGTGTCCAATATGTGGCAAGCAGATAATAAGGGCAAGGGCAAGGATAATAGGATACTTTAGTGATGAGTTTGCCTGGAATATCGTGAGACGTGAGAAAGATGCACCCAACAGATATTATAGTGAATTGGATGGTGATTTAGATGAGTAAGATGACAAAAACAGAATTCAAGAATATGGCGGTATCCAGATTATTAGGTGTATATGATGTCAATGCTGTACGTGCAATAGAGTGCATAATGTCAGTGATATATGATGTCATATATAATCCAGAATTGACATTGAAGGTAGTCAGGTCTGATGAGGCAAAAGAATTTCCACTGATAGCAGTCAAGAAGGATGGGGACGTCGGGTACGATCTGCCATGTATTATCGATGAGGACCCGGTACTACATGAGAGATCGGTAGTGTTGTTTCCAAATGAGAGGGTGAAGTTAAGAACTGGTATTAAATTCCAAATCCCGGATGGATATTGGGTGGAAATCAAGGCACGTAGCAGCACTGGTAATTTGATGTGTATAACACCAGATGCGGTGATCGATGAGAAGTATCGTGGTGAGGTATTCCCGATAATCATGAATGTTGGTAAGGAAACTGTCAAGTTGTTTCACGGAGAGAGATACGTACAGGCAATATTCCATAAGAAGTGTAACGACAACCTTCATGTAGTGGAGGTAGATGAGCTGGAGCCATCTGAGCGTGGTGAGAGTGGTTTCGGAAGTACAGGAAAATAGGAGGATATTGTCATGAGATTATCATCCGGGCAGAATGCCAAGATAGACCATATTAATGAGTTGGTGGATAGGGTACAACAATTGAATGACAATAGTGCGATGGATAGCTTATTAAAGCTATTCCATCCACTAATACTCAAGTTGTGTAATACATGGGCAAGATATTTTGATGATGAATCCCATAACCTGAAACCCATGGATCAACTAATAACCGATACACAATACTGGATGTGGTACTATACCAAATATAAGTATATAGTGAATGGTCCAGCAACATATAACAACTTCATACGTAAACATCTTACACAACGCATTAGATTCATGTTTGAGCAGGAGTTAAAATACCGTAAGAATATAATAATGCCGGACCCAGACAAGAATGACATATCCGGATCAAATAGGGAAACATTTGATGATGTCATATATAACTATAGTAGTATGGTTGTGCACGATAGCATAGATGACAAACTTATCGAGAAGGAAATGGAAGACTATATTAAATCGGTGGCAAACAACATAATATCACTGGTCAACAATAAACAGTTGTTTAATAGTCGCGAATTGGATATATTCAACGAATGTATCTATAACAGTAAGACACATACGGATATGGCCAGGGAGCTTGGGATATCACGTACTAGGGTATCGCAGATGATATCGAAGATTAAGGCCAAGATAAGGACTAACATATCAATAGAGGAGGATGATGTGTTGTGAGTAATATCACATTCACTGATCTACACCTACATTCCGAGTTTTCACTGAAAGATGGGATGATTAGGGTAGCACATCGTAAGGACCCAAAACATATCAAGGAGGATATCATCAAAAATGCCGAGAGGCGTAATACTGGTGCAGTAACTATGACAGACCATGGTAATATGTATGGCCATGCCATATTGGCATCAGTATGCAAAACATTCAAGCTAAAGCACATACCAGCATGCGAATTCTATATAGCACCAAAATCTAGATTTGATAAAGACCAGAATAATAGATATTATCATATCTGTGGGTGGGCCAAGAATAAACAGGGTTACGCTAATATGTGCACACTACAGAAGCTGTCATATACCGAGGGATTCTATTATCAACCAAGAATAGATAAGGAGCTGCTTGATAAGTATGGCGATGGTATCATATGGTCTGATGCATGCGTAGGTGGTATACTCGGATCATTAATAACCAGTGGCCGTGAGGATGAGGCATACAGTCAATTTATGTGGTATTTAGACAGATTCAAGGACGACTTTTATATCGAATACCAGGATCATATGATGCCGGAGGATACATACGCAAATAAGGTCAAGATACCATGGGCCGACAAGCATGGCGTATGTGTTATAGCCACTACTGATGCACACTTTGCAAATAAGGAGGATGAAGATGCACATAGGACACTACTATGCATACAGTGGGGTAAATACTTTGATGACCCTACATTTGAGGGTTTCAGCGGAAACGGATATTGGTTAATGTCCGATGAGGAATTATTGGAGCGTTTCCCAGTGCAATATCTGAACAACACGCAGTTTATAGTGGACAAGGTCGAGGGAGGTATAATAGACTTTGGTCATATACAACCACCATCATTTACGGTACCTGATTGGTACAAGGAAGGAGATATAACATGTCAGTAGAGGTAACATACACGCATAAATGCGACAAATGCGGTAAAACACATTCCAAGACGTATCCGGTATACCAGGGTAGCGATATACCCAAACCCCACAAACCGGATGGGTGGCATAGATACGATAATGGATATATATGCGACGATCATATTATAACGGTGTCGGAACCTACAGGGTCGTGGGCAGCTATACCGATGTCGATAATACCGAAGGAACAGTTCGACCTAGAGTGGGCCAATGCACAGGCACATATGTACGATGTTATGGTGTCAACCAACAAGGATATAGTGGGACAGATACTAAATGGCCTGATCAGAAGTGACGGTTACTGTCCATGTGTGCCACCATCATTGCATATTGATGATGTCAAGTGTCCATGTATTTCATTACGTAATGAGAGGATGTGTAGATGTGGACTCTTCGATAAAAAGACTGAATGACGCCATGAACAGTGTCGATGGATATATACAGGTGATACCACTATCACCGATATCGCGACAGGTAATGGATAAGAACACGATAGTAATACAGTATGATGATCCGTCAATACTTGGTAGGTGAGGAAGGGAACTTGCAAAAGGGTAAGGACAGGAGGTAGTCAGGAGTAATGTACTTGGTTAATGATTTTTGTAGAGATGTGTGTCTTTATGCAAACGCAGAAAAATATCCAGAAATAAAAATTTGCAAAATACTTGATGGATTATCAAATAAAGAAGATTGTCCTGCACATATGTTTGCAAAGTATATATCACACAGAATTGCATGTGTAGGAATAAATGATGTTATAATTTATCCAGAAGAAAAACTGAGAAATAATATATAAAATGGATATTTTATCTAAATATTAAAATAAAAGAGGTGGTTGGGGCCATACCACCAGAATCGTATAGGAGATTCCCTGGATGCTATACAATTAGGGTATCAAGGACACTTAATAAACCAGCATTGACACTCGATATGTTGCTTAGAGGTGAATGACGATGAATAGAACAGAGAGTTTCTTATGGAGCATAATTAAAGATGGGGAAGTACGTAGATATGGTCTGCCACCCAAGGAGGTGGTGGACCGTAATGTTATGGAGATGGAGGTAATAACTGGGAACAAGTTTACCGACTACATCCTCATAATATGGGATATACACGACTTCTGCCGTAAGCCAGATAGGGTTAGACCATTTTGCCAGATGATGGGACTAAAACCACCACCAGATGGTATAATACCACTAGGTCCTGGTAGGGGTTCAGTTGGTGGATCTATGGTATGCTACTGTATAGGTATACATGAGTGTGACCCACTGTTATACGGCCTACACTTTGAGCGTTTCCTTAACCCAGAACGTATAGCATATCCAGATTGACCAATCTCCGCAGATTGGTGACAAGACTCTAACCGAAATAGTCGAGCCTTAGACGAAAGCTAAGGTGTTAATCCTTGAGAACCACGATTGCAAGTGGGTGTGCCCTCATTTGGGTGCTAACGGTGAATTGTTAGAGAGAATACCGTGCTGAGCCTTTATTACACAAACCTCGATACCGTCTAGGTGCAAGTAAATCAGCACTACAGAAATATGGTAAATCGAATGGTTGTGTAATAATTGAAAGTGTAACGACTAGTGGGTAGCCACGTAGGGCAGAGATGCTACTGCTCGAAGCACAAGGACACCTAAGTCCCTCATTTGGGATATGGTGATGAGATAGTCTCGTCCTTATGGTGACATAAGGGTAGCGGATTGACTTCGACATTAGTCAGAGATACCGACACATAGTACTAGCCTATATATCATGGAGATATGGACAAGATAAGGTTGCACAGATAATAACATATAGTACATTGTCGGTTAAGACACTGATAAATGATGTGCTAGCATCGGCACTCGTACCATCGACTGTAATAGACCACTTAAAGAGTTTTGTACCAGACGATCCGGATGTCGAGATAGCCGACATGCGTAAGAATGACAAGTTTATGAATGCACTAAAGTCAGTCGTATTCCCAGATATGAAGATGCTCGTCGACCGTACAAACATATCGAAACTGAATATAAATAGGATGTCGCATACTGGCAACCTTAATGAGGAGACCAGCAGTGTATTGATAGGTATATCAACAGGTGCCATACAATCAGGCGAGATAACAGTCAAATCAAGCTGGAATTGGGAGAAGGTATTGGATGTAATGGGTAGGTTGGAAGGACTTAACAAGCACGAATCCACACATGCTGCAGGTGTAGTAATATCGCCAGTGGTAATGGAGACCAATATACCACTGATGTCCAAGGATGGCGATGGCGTGTTGGTATGTCAGTACGATATGAAGTCTATAGAGGAACTCGGATTCCTAAAGATGGATGCACTCGGACTGAGGACGGTGGATGTAAATCATGATGCAGCCAATATGGTACGTAAATGGTATGATCCGGAATTCGATATGGACAAAATAAGATTCGATGATAAGGATGCATTGGACCTCATACGCAATGGCGATACCATCGGTATATTCCAGGTGGAATCATCGGGTTTTACACAGATGATGAAAGACCTGCAGATAGGGATGCCGGAATTATATAGGAAGGTTAAGGAATTCACATATGAAATAGAGAAGTTGCGTGGACTTGAGATACAGGATTTCATATGGATAGCAGCTGGGGTGGCGTTGTACAGACCTGGACCACTGGATGCTATAGTCGAGGGTAAGACGATGGTCCAGCACCTTATCGACAGGAAATTGGGTAAGGAACCAACGATATATCTATTCCCTGAGGAGGAACAGTACCTATCAGACACATATGGTGTATTAGTATACCAGGAGCAGGTTATGCAACGTGTCCGACAGATGACAGGATGTACACTTGGTAGAGCGGATATACTCAGAAAAGCCATGGGTAAGAAGGACCCTGTACTAATGAAGGAGCAGATGGATTGGTTCATAGAGGCTGCAACCAAACATGAATTTTCCTCAGCAATCAAATCCCCAGAACATAAACAGAAACTTATAGAACGTGCTGGTGATGAGATTAGGACATTTGCTAGGTATGGATTAACAGCTTGTTGAGTCCATATAAAATCGGTTAAATTGCGGGGAACCCCTTAGAGCCTAAATAACCAAGCTATTATAGGGATATAATAGTGGCGAAGAGTAACGGCTTCGGTATGGTAATATCATTTAGGATTGGGCAATCAAACGCATCGAAACCTCTAGAACAGAGGAACGTTCATCGACTATAATACCGACTATCACACCGTACATTAAAGCCTACATTTAGAAAGGAGGTGTTCAATGATGGCAAACTCAGAACATTATGAAAGATATAAGGATCTATACAAACAAAGAGCGTCAGACAAGAGAAAAGATAAATTGTATACAACTTATCTACGCATGTGTGAACGATGCAGCCAAGGTAACAATAATCCAAAATACAGGTTGTATCGTGAACGTGGCATAAAGGTATTATTTGATGGTCCACAGCATTTCAAGAAATGGGCACTATCAAATGGATATGAACCTGGACTAACAATTGATAGAATAGATCCATTCGGTCATTACGAACCAAGCAATTGCAGGTGGGTATCGCATGAAGAAAATTCACGCAGGGCATCTGCAAGACCGATAATAAGAGAAGATGGTATTGAATTTCCATCAATAGCAGAAGCATCACGTCAAATGGGTGTAAGTAGTGTCGCAATAAGAGAAGCAATTAAACATAATAGGCGTTCAGCAGGATATCATTGGTCATACAAATGTACGGTGTGATAGATGGTATAGTCAGCCCCTTCTGGAAACTTAAGGGATAAACGTCAATAAGGCACATGCCACGGAATATGCGATAACCGTATATAGGAATGCATTCTTCAAGGCTAAATATCCAGTAGCATTCTATACCGCACTACTCAATTCAGAAATAGGTAATAGTAAGAGACAGGCCGTCATAATACGTGATATGATGAAACACAACATCAACCTGCTGCCACCACTCGTCACACTCAGTGATATCCACTTCACCATGACCGACAAGGACACGATAAGATTTGGTCTGGCTGCGATCAAGGGATTGGGTGAGAAGGGTGTCGAGGCAATCATAGCCGACCGTGATTCGAGAGGTGTATATCAATCAGTTGAGGAATTCCGTATACGTGTACCAGCCACATTATGTAATAAGTCAATAATGGCAGCACTAGCCAAATGCGGTGCATTCGATGATATACTCAATGGTACCACATGCAGATGGTGCAAGCAATTTAATAATAGGCTTACATTGGTGAATAATATGGACAATCTGTGTGAGGAGATAGGTAGGCACACCAAGAAAAAAGGCAAGAAGGATAAACCAACAGTTGACCAAGTGTTAGATAAACTGCATAATGGCCTCATAGATTTTGATTGTACATACTACAGTGACGACCAGGTCGATAAGATAGAATATGCCAATTGGGAGAAGGAGACGTTAAACTACTTCATATCTGCACACCCGATCGATGCATATATTGAAGAGATAGAAAGGTGGACAGCCATCCAGGATACCGAAATGGAGGATCTACCATCTGAGTTCTATATAGCAGGATTTATTGGTTCATTTCACGAGACGATAATCAAGAAGGAAGGTAGGAACAAGGGTAAGGCCATGGCATTTGTTACCGTCGAGACAGCATATAGGTCATATGAGGCTACACTGTTCCCTGGAATATACGAATCGTGTATGCCATATATTAAAGTTGGCAACCCAGTAGTATTGAAGGGTAAGCGTGATTCATACAAGGGCAATGTAACCATACAGGGTGTATATATCAGACACATGACCAATAGTGGCATAAGGGACTGTCCAGAGTGCCATATTAGACTTAATAGTGTAAATATACTGGACCTAATACAGCTGAAATCGCTATTCAGTCAGCATCCAGGGATGACTAAGGTATTCATACACGTAATAGACGGATATTATGATATGACCGTTGAGTGCGATACCAACATAGCCTTAAATGATAGGATAATTGACTTCTGCAAGATCAACAACATGAAGATAGCATACAAGCCAATATAGGAGGTGATA
>Ga0116192_1002815_pt1 | contig 11268 bp, 8 predicted proteins | sample AD_UKC113_MetaG_FD_89876 | JGI IMG/M metagenome (GOLD analysis project Ga0116192, IMG submission 89876) | Active sludge microbial communities of municipal wastewater-treating anaerobic digesters from Hong Kong - AD_UKC113_MetaG | ecosystem: Engineered > Bioreactor > Anaerobic > Digestate | place...
GACGAGGAATACGCAAAAAGACTCGCATCTGAACAATAAGCACTAAAGCCCTCTCATAATTTTGATACAGAGTTATTGTAAAAAAAACCTAAACTTGACATATGAGAGGGATCAATGTTCTACTCAAATCCTTGTACATCTATACGTTTTAATAAAAGATGGGAAGCCTTTTACTTTTATATTTAAAAAAACAAAAAAATTACATACACTCAATAACACTATATAACGTAAGTTGAATAATAGGTAAAAAAATGCAAGTGCAAGATTCGAAACATTACAAGCCGTTAGAACAATTTGTAAAAACTCATAAAAAAAACCAAGAAAAATGCCCAATTTGTTTTGAAAGCTTCAAATTATCTATCATTCCTCAAAACAACATACAAGATCTTGCAATAACTAAATGTTCTCATGTATTTCATAAAGCATGCCTTGAAACGTGGACAAGCACACAGGACTCTTGCCCAAATTGCAGAGAAAGAAACATAAAAGCAACAATTGATGACTCTTCATATGAAGGTCATTTGATTTTCAATGAATTATTAAAACCACAAAACGAAAGAAAAAGAAAGGCTGAAGAAATAGATGATGCTAGACATTCACATGAAGCATCAACTCTTGAAATTGCTCAATATCTTATCGAAAATTATTTATTAAAAAGCGATTTGGTAAATTTGAAAGAAATTGAGGCAATAGAATTAATTGATTCAAGTCCAAAATTGTCATATACTGTTCGTTGGATTGAGATGTATGAGAGTCATTTTGTAACATACCGCGGCAGTGCTACTCAACTTGTAAACGGTATAATCTTCGATAAAGAAAAGTTAGATCGAATATTACCAAATAACATTTTGGTAATCCCAAAAAAATACATTGAGGCCTATAACACACACAGGGCTAAGAAGAGAAAAATACTTGATCATGTTGAAAATAATTTAACTACAAATAAAGCAACTGATTTTAAAACAATCAAATTCCACCTGGAAATCCGACGTGAATTTGCATTAACTATGAGTGAACAAGAGGTTTCTGAGATCATTGATAATTTTCCAGCTGGAACAAAGATATTTTTCATCAATGAAACTAATAAAGAACCTATAGTTGCAGAAAAGACTAATAGCGAACTCGGCCCTGTTATTAAACACTCCTTTTTAACTGAGGTGCTACAAAATACAACTCTAGAAGAATACATAGAAAATAATAACATTATGGTTCCGAAAAAATATCGCGAAGATTACCAACGCGCTGCTTTTGATTTACAAGAACAAAAACCTAATGCGAATCTCAAAGAACAAAACAAATCTAATTCAGAAAAAGCAAAAGAACTACAAGAAACAGGTCAAACACTAGAACAACTTGCTCAATTAAAAGCCGACGAATAATTAGCAAGAAAAGTCGCATCTGAACAATAGGCGCCAAAGCCCTCTTTTTATAAAAAATGGGGGGGGGGGAAGGGCCTTTTTAACCCAAATACAAAATCTGGCAATAAAATACCATCCAAAGGCCATTGATCTATCGTAAAGGTATTTCTCATCTCTTCCCATGCAGTATCTGAAATACTCCCACTATGCGCAAGAATCGAATTGATACAATCTATGTGCTCTTTATTATTTAGACTTACAATGCGATAGGTCTCTTCAGTTGTTTTTCTAATGTGGGCACATCTGAGAGCTTCTTGTAGCTTAAATAAACCAAGCGCTAGATTTGCAATCGAATTTGAATTTTTTGGAAATTCTCTATACTGTTTTGCTTTTTGAAAAACCTCTTCGGTAGTAATTTGCGCGTCTTCTTGATGAAGAAGATGAAGCTGGACATCTACTTTTTCTGGATCGAGATTACATCCCATATGGACTTTTCCGAATTGGTCAATGACGTCATCATACTCCCATATATGCTCGATTCTTATTTTAAAATCAGATTGCTCTATCTTTTCGCGAAATTTTTTATCGATTTCATCGTCGATGCCAGGACTTGCAATAGGCATAACGTGCGATATTTTTCCAAAATGTAAATACGCATCTCGCATTGAATGACTACCTCCAAGACTCATGCCTATTGCTTTTACGGTTTCATTTTCATCTTCGATAAAACCCATTTCAGAATTTGTGAGCATTTTTTTGGTCTCTTCAAACGTCGCTATAGGTCCAAGACTTCCAAGATCTTTTCGCATATCTTCAAAAAGAGTATGAAAGGCACCGGTTGCAAATGGAGGAACTCTTGTTCCTCGATAAAGAATTACATTTTGGACATTTTTTCTCTCTGCACCAATTTGTTTTAAAAGGGTTTTGTAAGCACCTTTTCCATGGATAATTTCATGGACGGTGCAATATCCGCCATTTTCATTTCGAAACACAACGCCTTTCGGCATTTCAAGATCTGAAAGCACCTTCACTGCCATACAAGACCACTCAAGTGTTGACAGAGACTTCCTTCTGATTTTTTCGTAGGCTAATACTCGATGTCTTAGACCATAAAATGTCTTTCCAGAGTCAAGAGAGCCTATTTTGTCTTTTGGTATACTATTACAAAAAACATCCTCAATCCGCTTAAAAGGAACAAGAATTGCAAAGAGTCTATCTAGATGCTCGTTTGAGCAATGATCAATTGTTTTTCTGTCTTTGAAATACTCTTTAAGCGCACAAGATTCATTGCGTGTCAAAAAGCGTATAGGCAACTCAGATGTATGAATTTCATCTAAAAGATCTTGTAGATCATCTGCGTACACTTCTGTTATGGCATAAAACAGGTATTTCATTTCTAAAACGAAAATCGTACGCAATTGTCTTTCATTTGAAAAATCAGACCGAAGTTCTTTTGCAATCCTGTCGACTCTTTTTTTACCGAAGATTTTGTACAGATACAGTACAGTATTTTTATAAGCCTCTTCTTCTGGCTTTACTTGATCACAAAAGGATTTAACGAAGGATCGGTAAAGATAATTTAAATCATCAAATAGTACAACATACGGTCTTTTGAAATCAGCTGATAAGGGAAGTGACTCTACTGTATTATGAACTAGATTAGAAAACACTTTATTCGTGCGATAAAGCGTTTTCCAAAATTGAACTCCAATCATTGAAACTAAATCAAGCTCTTTTACAGTAAGGCTTGGATCAAAAGAACTTGCGTCAAGAGCACATGTTGCAAATAATGAAGAAGTTTCAAACTTTTCAGCACTCACCTGCAAAAAACGGCCAACACTTGCAAGAGAATCCATTCAATCGTTACTCAACAGTTACTGATTTCGCAAGATTTCGCGGACGATCGATTTCAGACCCACGCTCTTTTGCAAAAAAGTATGCAAAGAGTTGTCCTACGACAGTAACTAGAATCGGAGCAAATTCGTCGTTTGTGTTAGGTATAAAGAAAATATCGTCGACAATTTTTTCGATATGAGTTGCTCCCTCAAAAGCCACTGCAAAAACTCTACCATGACGCGCTTTTATTTCCATCAAATTGGAGCATAGCTTGTCTTCAGTAACCCTATCACAACACAAAGCAACAGTCGGACACTGCTCATCGACTAATGCTATAGGACCATGTTTAATTTCCCCCGCAGCATAACCGCTTGCATTCACATAGGCAATTTCTTTTAATTTGAGCGCAGCTTCAAGTACCGTAGGATACATGTATCTTCTTCCCACGAAAAAGAAGTGGTCATATTTACTATATGCTTTTGCAATCGCCTGAATATGTTCGTGTTGATCTAAAATTGTCTGTACTTGGCTCGGAAGCTTTTGCAAAGCATGTAAGAAATGTTGTCCTTCAAGTTTACTCATGTGCCGCATACGAGAAAGTAAAAGACAAAAAAGACTCAAAACAACGAGCTGACTTGTAAAGGCCTTTGTAGAGCAAACGCCAACTTCTGGGCCAGCTCGTAGAAAAATGCAGTCGTCAGCTTCACGAGACATCGTTGAACCTTGTACGTTGCAAATAGCCATAACTCTTGCACCTTTTGCCTGTAGCTCGCGCATAGCAGCAATCGTATCTGCAGTTTCTCCCGATTGGCTAATCGCAATAACAAACGTACCTTCTGGCACAATAGGATTTTTATAGCGAAATTCTGATGATATTTCTACTTGTGTCGGTATTCTTGCGAGCTCTTCAAACATATAGCTTGCAACAAACCCTGCATGCCAAGAAGTTCCACAAGCTATAATGAGAATGCGTTTGATGTTCAAAAGGTCATTGACACTTGATGTGAGACCATCAAATGCTACAGTACCGTATTCTTCAAAAAAACGAGCAAGCATAGCATTGCGAATAGTTTGGGGCTGCTCAAAGATTTCTTTTAAAGTAAAATGCTCATAAGATCCTTTTGAAATCTCTTCCACAGAATGCAAAAGCTGTTCGGTCTTTTTAGAAATAGCAATCATTGCTGCATCAAAGATTTCAACCTCATCTGCTTTAACAAGAGCGATTTCACCGGCAGATAGGTAGATAACTTCGCGTGTATGATGGATTAAAGCGTTTGGATCCGAGGAAATAAACGTCTCTTGTACGCCTATCCCAATAACAAGTGGAGATCCGTTCGATGCTAAAATAATTTCATCAGGATGGTCTTTATGAAGACACGCTATGGCATATGTGCCTTGCAAAAGCAAGATTGCCTGTTGCACTGCTTTCAAAAAATCACCTTCGTACATTTTTGCAATCAGCTGCGGAATAACTTCTGTATCGGTTTCTGTTTTAAAAGAAATCCCCTCCTCTATCAATTTTTGACGGATAGTTGCGTAATTTTCGATAATGCCATTGAATACCACAGCCACTTGCTCTTTTTCATCGAGCATTGGATGAGCGTTTTCTTTTGTCACCTTTCCATGTGTTGCCCATCTTGTATGAGCAATAGCACACGATGAGTGAATATCGCCAAGTGCACTTTCGAGGTTCGATATCTTCCCAACTTCTTTTTGATATAAAATTTTATTATTTTCAATATAGGCGATACCCGCAGAATCATACCCGCGATATTCGATACGTCTTAAGCCATCCAGAGAGATTTTTACCGCGTTGCGGTGACCAATATATCCTGAAATTCCACACATTTACTATCTATACTCCGATCTGCTTTTTGATGAAATTTGCCAATGTACATGCATGCTGTTGAATAAGCTTTCTTTTTTGCCCTTCAATCATAACGCGAATTAAATTTTCTGTTCCTGAGTATCGAACGAGCACGCGTCCATTTTGTCCAAGCGATGTTTCAATCTCTTCGATCATCTTTTTCAACCCATCAATATCTTCTAAAGGGGGTTTTATGTTAACTGGAATGTTAATACACACCTGAGGATAGTGCTTGAACCCTTGAGCAAGCTCTGAAAGCTTACTTCCTGTTTCTATCATAATTCTGAGAACTTGCAGAGCTGTAACGAGACCATCACCTGTAGTATTGTGATCGAGAAAAATTACATGTCCGCTTGGCTCTCCCCCTAAGTTCGTATCACATCGCAGCATTTCCTGAATAACATATCGATCGCCTACTTGTGACTGCATGACTTCAATACCTAATGCCTTCATAGCATTAATGAAGCCAATATTGCTCATAATAGTTGCAACAAGTCGATTATGTCGCAACAATCCACGCTGACACATGTCTTTTGCACAGATTGCCAAAATCGTATCACCATCCACAATCTGCGAATTCTCATCGACTAAGATCACTCGATCTGCATCACCATCGAGTGCAATGCCAATGTCTGCATGGTGATCGATTACACTTTTTTGGATAAGCTCTGGATGTAAAGCTCCGCATTTTTCATTGATGTTCAAACCATTTGGAGTATTCGAATAGACAAAAACTTCTGCATCGAGTTCACGGAAGACTAAAGGTGCAACTTTATAACCTGCCCCATTTGCACAGTCGAGGCAAACTTTTAAGTTTTTCAACGATAATTTTCGTGGAAACGTCGCTTTGACAAATTCAATATATCTTCCATCAGCATCGCCAATGCGATAGCTTTTGCCAATTTCTTCATCTTTTGGAAGGTCTGATTCAAAAGCCGTAGGTCCCTGAGCAATTAACAGCTCCATTTCGCGCTCTAGTACATCTGGAAGCTTAAATCCATCAGCAGAAAAAAACTTTATACCATTGTCGCAGAAGGGATTATGAGATGCAGAGATTACGACCCCTGCATCTGCACGGTATGCTCGAGTAATAAAAGCAACAGCAGGAGTTGGCAGAGGGCCTAACATGAGAGTATCAACACCCATAGAACATAAACCTGCCACAAGAGCATTTTCATACATGTAGCACGAAAGCCTTGTATCTTTTCCAATGACAACGCGATGTTTTCCCGGGTGTGTACGAAATATTTTTCCAACAGCTCGGCCCAATTCGAGTGCAAGCTCTACTGTCATTGGAAAACTATTCGCTCTTCCTCTGATGCCATCTGTTCCGAAAAGTCTTGGCGCCGAATTTGCTGAAATTTCTTGTTTATGACTCATGCTTCGTCTTCTCTATAAAAATATGTTCTTTAAGCTCGAGAATACTCTATTTTGTAATTAGTTTGAAACTCATCTTATGCAGAAATTTCATCAGCCTATTTTGATACACCCTTCGGAGATAGAGAGAGTTTGGAATCAAATATCCACCTTTTTCATGAAGGCAATACAAAGATACTTGCCGCTTTGGCAAAAACCGGGTACAATGGTATCATTGTCTGAAATCTTCAACCAATGCATAGGATCGTGGCTCCGAAAATTATTCCAATTGATGAGCATGCTCTCGATCAAAGTTTGATCGATAAAGATGCCTTAGAAGTCATTTTCCAATTACAAAACGAAGGTCATGTAGCCTACCTCGTTGGAGGAGGCGTTCGAGATCTTCTTTTGGGTAAAACTCCAAAAGATTTTGATATTTCCACGTCGGCAAAGCCTGAGGAAATCAAACGGATTTTTGGTAGGCGTTGCCTATTGATCGGAAAACGTTTCCGTTTGGCGCACCTTCGTTATGACAAAAAAATCTTAGAAGTATCTACTTTTCGATCAGGCGATCTCGAATCGTCAACGCTTATTGTTCGGGATAACCGTTTTGGAACTCCAGAAGAAGACGTCTTACGACGCGACTTTACAATTAACGCCCTTTTTTACGATCCAAAAACTCACACGATATTAGACTATGTAGAAGGAGTGCCAGACATTAAAAAAGGCATACTCAGAACTATTGGCGATCCTTATGTGCGATTTAAGCAAGATCCCGTAAGAATGATACGCCTTTTGAAATTCTTAGCGCGTTTTGGATTTGATATTGAGCAAAAAACAATGCGTGCTCTTTGCTCTTGCAAAGAGGAGATCCTTAAAAGTGCTCCGGCAAGAATTTTAGAAGAGCTCTTCAAAATGCTCGAATCTGCGAGCGCAGAGCGATTTTTCAGAGTCATGAAAGCACACGACTTTCTCGACATTCTCTTCCCCTGCTTTCATCATTTTTTTACAAGTCCCTATGCAGAACGTGGCTTTGAATATCTAAATGCGATTGACACCTTAACAGCAAAGCATCAAAATCAAATCGACCGCAACGTACTCTTCTGCTCACTCATCTTTCCAATACTAGAATGCGAACTTGAAATGCTTTCGTCTGATAGGGGAAAACCTATTAGTTTTACAGAAATAATGCAACTTTCGCATTCACTCTTACAAGGCATCAACTCGTCGTCATTTGCGCACTTTCCAAAAAAACTCCTTGCCATCACGCACTATATTCTTTCGATGCAGTTTAAGCTCACTCCTTTGACACAAAGAACAAAATTAAGCCATAGAACGCTTATGCATGAAGATTTTCCAAAAGCAGTTGATTTTCTTCATATTCGCTCAACAATCCACCCAGAACTCGATGCACAGTATCGACAAATTGCAAAAGAATTAGAACATGACTATTCATAGAATATCTCAAGGCAATGAAGAATTTGTATTTCGAGGCCCTTCATTCGAATCTGGTAAAAAAAAATGCATTTTTTACTTTGCCGCAGGAGGAGTTGAAACTCTTGTCGACGAGCCATTTGTAACTCCTGTCATCCCTTGTATTGACAATGACGTGCGCGTTTTTTCCTTAGACATCCCATTTCACGGAAAAACAAAAAATCATAATATATCCATTCAACAATGGTATGATGAGCTTCTTTTAGGACGTGACCCGCTCACCACTTTTTTTGACGATACGACAAAGAGTATCTTAAAAATCGTAAACAACTCGAGAATCTGTTCTTCATTTGGGCTCATGGGACTTTCTCGTGGAGCATTTATTGTTTTACATCTTGCAAAAAGAATCGTACAGCCTTGTCCTGTAGTGGGATTTGCACCTCTTTTAAACCTTTTTGGACTTGATGAAGCAAAAAATCTTCCTATCAATGAAGAATTATCCTTACTTCACGATGTCGATTTACTTTGCAAAAAACCGATACGACTTTCTATCGGAAACAACGACACTCGTGTTGGCACAAAAAATGCCTTTTTATTTCTCGAAAAAATCGTTGAAAAAAGTGTTGCGCAATCAGTACGATCATGTCAAATTGAACTTTATGTCCATCCCTCTATCGGTCATAAGGGACATGGTACGAGTACTGAAACGTTTTACGAAGGCACAAAATGGCTTCTTTCCAAACTGGAATAGTCTATTCAATTCTTATTCCGATCTACAACGAATCAGAAAACATCTTAAGCTTAACGAATGAAATTGAATCTGCAATAGCCCACCTTGTATCAGAATGGGAACTGATCTTCATCGATGATGGATCTATCGACACAACTCATTCTATCTTGTCCACACTTTGTATGACAAAAAAACATATACGCCCTGTGCATCTTGAAAAAAACTATGGTCAGTCTTCAGCACTATTAGCAGGAATTGATGCAGCAAAAGGTGAATGGCTTATCACTCTTGACGGAGATGGCCAAAATGATCCATCTGACATCCCAAAGTTAATTGAGCTTGCAAAAAACGGATCATATGATCTGGTCGCGGGAATTCGAAAAAAACGCAAAGATGTCTTCTACAAAAGATTCATCTCAAAAATTGCAAACACTGTTAGAAAACGAGTGCTTTCCGACAATGCTCAAGATAGTGGCTGCTCATTAAAACTCTTTCGACGCAGCTGTGCATTGCAGCTTTTTCGATTTCGTGGCATGCACAGATTTTTGCCTGCCCTTTTTCAAATTGAAGGGTTTTCAATCGCTCAAATTCCTGTCAATCATAGAGAGCGCATCCGTGGAAAAAGCAAATACCATCTATTTAATCGTGGAATAAGTCTTCTTTTTGACATGCTCGCCGTTAGTTGGATGAAAAAACGCAAAGCTACCTACACAGTCAAAGATATATGATAGAAAATCCAGAACACATTCGCGCGCTTTTATATCCATTAGGTCTTATTGCATCTCTTCTCTTTGGTCTTAGATTTTTAATCCAATGGATACAAAGCGAAAAACAAAAAGCATCTCACGTACGGCCTTTATTTTGGAAAATATCCATCATAGCAAATCTCATCTTGATGACCCATTCATTAATCCAAGTGAATTTCTTTGTCTACTTTTCTCAGTCTCTTTTATCCCTCCTTTCCTGGAGAAACTTAAATTTGCATAAACCCTTGGATAAACGCATCCGTTTCAAGACTATGTGCATAACTCTTCTTTGTGCTGCATGTATTTCTTTATGCATATTTATCATTTTTCAAAAATTTTTTTACCAAAGCTCTAGGATAGAGTGGATTAAAAAAAGTCCTTTTATTTTTTCTAAATCAATGAATGAGCTATCATTATCATCGTACATACATGTATTTGGATTTTTTGCAGTTTTCTTGTTTTCCTTGCGCTTTTGGGTGCAATGGTGGTATGCAGAAAGAGAACAAAAGAGCCATCTTCACAAGATTTTTTGGCAAATGAGCGTGATCGGGGGATCTTTTTCCCTTATTTACTTTTTCGTGCTTCAAGATATTGTGAACTTCATTGGTCCTCTTCTTGCAATGATTCCGTATGCAAGAAATCTCAAATTGATAAAAAAGGGCATTATGGCAAACCAAAATAGCGACAACTTCTTCATATTTGCTGGAGAGACAAGCGCAGACCTTTTTGGCTCAAAAGTCTTGCAACACTTGCAAAACGACAACGAATCCATGAATTTTTGGGGTGTTGGTGGCCCACTTTTATGCGAAAACGGCCTTAAATCGCTGATTCCAATGCACGAATTTCAAATGATGGGATTTAGCCAAGTCTTTAGTCGACTGCCTCAAGTTGTTAGAAATTTTATGAAATTAAAAAACGCCATTTTAGAATCCAATCCAAAAATCGTCTTTTTCATCGATCAACCAGCATTTGGGATACGGCTTGCAAAGGCTCTTCGTAAAAAAGGTTTTTCTGGAAAAATCGTCCAATTCGTCGCCCCTACAGTTTGGGCCTATAATCCAAAACGCGCCTCAATCATGGCAGAACATTTTGATCTTCTTTTGACGCTTTTCTCATTTGAGCCAAAGTATTTTGAAAAAGAAGGCTTAAAGACCGTCTTTGTAGGTCATCCTGTATTAGAATTGATTGGCAATCCGAATACGATGACGAAAGAACATCAAACACTTGCAATTTTTCCAGGTAGTCGCCCAGAAGAAGTAGAGAGAAATCTTCCAAAGCAGCTTTTTGCTGCCATCGAATTTTGTAAAAAAAATCCTGAAGTTAAAATTGCAGTGTCTCTATCGTCACCTGAGATGTACGAGCGCACGTCAAAATTTATCAGGCAGTTACGACATAAAACAGGATATAGCGAGCCAATTGATCTCGTTCCATTTTCAAAGCGCTATGAATTGATGAATTCTTGCACATTTGCTCTTGCAAAGTCGGGAACGGTGACTTTAGAACTTGCACTTTTTGGCATTCCGACCATCGTCACATACGATGTCTCAAAATTAAACCGATTTATTGCAACCTACGTTTTACGTCTTAAAATCCCCTACTTTTCGCTCGTTAATATTCTCCTTCAAAGAGAAGTATTTGCCGAACTCATTCGGCCACCATGCCATGCACAAGAAATCTATGAAAAACTCAATAAGCTTTATCCTGATGCTGGATATAGAACGCTTTGCCAAGAAGCAAGACTTGAGCTTATAGAGCTTTTGAAAACTGATAAGTCCCCAACTCTTAAAGTCCAAGAACAAATTAGTGAAATTCTCAAAACTGCGTAGAAAATTCGTTAAATCAAAATTTTTTCTCTCTATTGCATCAACGCTCTTATTTTATTTCTATTTTCTCTTTCGCAAAACAGTATCCATGAAGATCCAAGGAGTAGATCATCTCAAA
>Ga0116192_1002818_pt1 | contig 11264 bp, 10 predicted proteins | sample AD_UKC113_MetaG_FD_89876 | JGI IMG/M metagenome (GOLD analysis project Ga0116192, IMG submission 89876) | Active sludge microbial communities of municipal wastewater-treating anaerobic digesters from Hong Kong - AD_UKC113_MetaG | ecosystem: Engineered > Bioreactor > Anaerobic > Digestate...
AAAAGTAGAAAAAAAAGTAGAAAAAAAAGTAGAAAAAAAAGTAGAAAAAAAAGTAGAAAAAAAAGTAGAAAAAAAAGTAGAAAAAAAAGAGATACCTGTACAAAGACAAAGACATATGTTTAGTTCAGATGAAGAAACGGATAGCGAGCCAACATATGATAGCGATGTGTGTGAACTGGATGACAATGATTTGGATAGTGACAACCTACTTGAACAACTTAAAAAAAATCTAGAAAGTAATAATTATATAAGTGGTGACGACGTAAATGATTATGATGAGCAATATTATGATGATGTGGTTTATGAATCTGAATAAATGCATAATCATTTAATTATTTATAAATCATAATTTTCTTTATGATTATTCCTTATTGTATTCGTGATTATTTCTTATTGTATTCGTGATTATTTCTCATTGTATTCGTGACTATTATTTTTTGTATTTGTAACTCTGCTTGATTTCCAAACATAGTTATAGATTACTAACCAAATACATAAAAATAAAACTAAAATTGTAGCAGCAAATACACCAATTTGTTTAATGCTTGTAATTGCTAATAATATTACTGTCAATATAAGTAAATTATTTAACATTTTAGACACAGTAGATCTTCGTAAGAATTTCATTTATTAGTATGGATATATATAAAAATAATGAAATTAATTTATTATTAATTGTGTATAAAATATATAGTGCGTTAAAAATGAAATTTTTATTATAACAAGTAAAATATACACTAACATCAAGCAGTATAAAAAGTATCATTATGAATCATTTAGACGAATTATGCATAAGTAGTTATACTGATGAGATGTTGTTTGATTTAATTGAAAACAATACGCCTAAAAAAAATTCAAACAACGCAATAATATTTAAAAAAGATATAATTACAAGACCTTGGACATCAATAGCAAATAAAAAATCTACAATACCAAAAATAAACCAGGACCAAACAGTAAAAATACAATCAAAATGTAGAAATTGTGATGAAAATAGTGAAATACAAGTGATTGACGGTAAAATAATTTGTGTAAAATGTGGCCTAGTACTATCGATCAAAATAGATAATCATGCAGAAAATCGTATGTTTAGTAAGGAAGATGGCACATGCTCCAATAATGTAGGTTATACATTGAGAAGTACATCATTATTACCAACATATAATAACACAAATGTAATAGGAAATAATTCTTTTAATCTAATGAATAAATTGAACATGTGGAATAATGCTTTAAGTCCAGATGAAAAAAATATAATGAAAGCATACAAACAGATTAAGGAAATATGTCAAAAAGCTAATTTTTCAAAAAAGATAGAAGATTCTGCCAAGAGTCTATACATAAATTTAAAGAAATGTACTATGAATATATTTAATGAAAAAGTAAAGCATGGAATAAATAGAGAAGATAAACAAAGAGCAATTGTAGCAATTTGTATTTTGAAAGCATGTAATTTGAATGGCAACGCTCGTAATAAATATGATATAGCCAATATTTGCGGCATCAATATTAAGCAAATGACAAAAGCAGATAAAACATACTCGGATATTATTCAAAGATCTGAAATTAGTGTAAATACACTCCAAACTAGTTCTCATGAATTAATACAAACATTATGCAGAGATTTAATGATAACGGAACAATATCAAGAACTTGCAATAAAAATAAGTAAAAACATAGAAAAACTATACATTTGTTCAAATTCTACACCACAATCAGTAGCTGCAGCAACAATACTTCTAATAATAGTGGGATATAAATTGCCCATAACAGTAGAAAAGTTAGCTATAATATCATACATATCAGCAAGTACGATTGAAAAATGTTATAAAAAAATTAAACCTTATGTATCAATTATTACAAGCACGGAAAGAACTGACGCTCTAGTAAATGACATTAGTAAAATTATTGATAAAATAGAGATACCCAGTGAATTTAATAAATTATGTGAACAAGCAGATTTGATATAAAAATTACTGTGAAACCTAATTAATTACGTTAGTAAAATGTATTTAAATATATTTTTGTTTATTTATTGTTAATATTTTCTAATGGTACAAGTGTGTAATAATTTTTTTGTGATTGAAAAGTGTTGGGTAATTGAAAAGTGTTGGGTAATTGATGGTTGTTATTTGTTTGTGGTTGTGAATATTGGGGATTATTATTGCGTTCTTCGTCTTGTGTAATTTTATCATATATCTTATGTTTGAGTCTATTATTTTCTCGCAATAAATTTTCCAATTTTTCTTGTTCATTTTCAACTATCATCAAAGTTTCTTTGGTATAATAAGCAATTTTAGTCATTGTTTGTATCGAGTACAAGTGTAATGAATTTTTTAATTTATTAATTTTATGACTATTTTGTGGTGTTAATTTAACTTTACCTATTTTTAAACTAACTATGGTAATTAGTTTAATTGTGTAAACTAACATTAAATAAATTAACTCGTTAATAAGTAACTTAATTTTTTTTACATCTAATTTTTGTATTTGAATCAACGAATTACGTTCAGATACCTGTGTATTAGAATGATAATTTCGGTATTTTTGGTAATTCAAATAATCTTGATAAACAGAGTTAAAAACTTTTTCAAATTTAAGTATGTCATCATTTAAATGAATTAACATTTGTAAATCTGCCATAAAAGGAGATTTTTTAAAATTATGTAATTTAATATTTTTACATTCTACCCCATAAGAATTATTATTTGTTCTGACCAATAGAAAGTTTTTAATCAATTTTTTTGAATCGCGATAAATCTTTGGATTTAATGTTTGTATTCCATAGATTTTTTGTATGAAGAAATTTTCCTTATCATCTTTTCCTATAACATAACGCATTAATTCAATTATTGAAAAATAACCTATATAAGTTTTATTGTAATCCCTGAAAATAAATTTATCGCCATCATACATAACATAAATACTAGTTTTATCTAAAGCATTTGAATAAAAATTTTTAATGTGTTCACTTGAAACATTATTTATATTAAAAAAATTTTTAGCCAACTCTTTCTTGTTTTTTTCTTTAATGTCTTTATATTGAGTATTATTATTTATTAAATTGTTATTTATTAAATTGTTATTTATTAAATTGTTGTTATCTATTAAGTTAATGTTATCTACTAAATTGTTAACATAGTTTTTATCAAAAGGAGAATTATTTACTAAATTAAGTCCAGTACTGGGAAACCCTATATCAACATCATTATTTAAATTAGTATTATTACCAGAATTTTTGATATCGTTATACTCTATGTTATTAACTAACGGTGCTAATTTATTATTGCCTAGCAAATCATTAATGGCATTTTGTTTATTTGATACATCATTTTCTTTTATATTTTTCTCTAAATTATTTAATTTAGCTGAAGTTAAAGGTTCCGATACAATACTTGGTTGCATATTATTGGATATTTGATTATACCCGTCAGTCTTTTTGCTTTCGTTATTTGTCTTAGTTCTCCAATAAATCATGTATATTGTATGTAATTATATTATTTTTTATTGTTTTTGATTGTATAATGAATGATTTTATTAATATAGTAATAGTGATAATTAGTTTATTAATAATTATTAAACTAATTTATGAATATTTGGATCCCAATACAAGAAATGCAAACACGATAAAAAACAAGATATCAAAAAGCGAATTTTACAAATTGGTTACAATAAATCTACTACCTTTCTTTATTTATGAATTATACAAAGATCAAAAATTTTATGATGATAGACATCCATTACACTGTAAATTAGGTGAAATTATTGTAATCCTATTTTGTTACATTCTTTATGTTGAAATTATATATCCATTCATAATTAATTAAATTATTATATATTCATAACAATGCAAGTTATTTGGGCAAAATAAAAATGATAAAATAATCATAACTAATGACTAATGACCAAGTTTGCGTAACACAAAACATAACTTAAATATGACTAAAACGTTACTTATTGTCCCATCCAGCATCATGACTATATCGGCACATAACATAAAATTGTATACATCTCGTAATAATTGGTCTCAACCTTTTGATTTTTTGGGAAATAATTATTTGATTGTTGATTTGGATGTTGGCAATTTTGAGTATAAATATAATTATGGTAAAAATCATGAATATTGGTCAATAGATAATAAACTTCCAACTATAAATAATGACGGTAACATTAATAATATTATTTTTATAGATGTTGAATCAATACAAGAATGTTGTATATGTTATGAAGTTGTAGAAAATGTTAAGCTTCCATGTAATCATTATGTTTGTTCAAAATGCTTTGATATACACGTTAAAAAAGCTACGAATATTGTAAGATGTCCGATTTGTTGCAGAGAATTATTGTATAAAGTGTCAAGTCACAATAATTTTAGCAATAATGTTAATTTTGAATTTGAATTGGAATTGGATACTGACGAGGATTACAGTGGTGAAGAATATGATAGTGACGAGGACTACAGTGATGAAGAATTGACGCTAGTTTTTTATCCGTAAGTAATTGTTTGGTCTTGAGAGACTTGCGTTGTATTGAATATGATAGCACTGGATAAAGTTTTATATAAATGGAACACATTTTGTCCTAATATTAATTATATATACTTTTTTTTTATATTGCATTTAACAAAACCATCAAGCGAAAGTAACTAACATTATATTAAATGTAATAGTTTAATGCCTTGATAGACAAATATAATATTTGGTAATAATAATAAAAAAAAATATTAATGGTATTTGATTAAGGATAAATAGTATGATTTAGTTATTTATTATTGTTTCTTTGTTTCTTTTTTGGGTTCTTTTTTAGTTTCTTTTTTAGTTTCTTTTTTGGGTTCTTTTTTAGTTTCTTTTTTAGTTTCTTTTTTAGTTTCTTTTTTAGTTTCTTTTTTATTTTCTTTTTTAGTTTCTTTTTTAGTTTCTTTTTTAGTTTCTTTTTTAGTTTTTTGTTTGGGATCAACTTCTACAACTTCACCAACTTCTTCAGGAGAGATTTCTTTAACAATAATAATAGGTTCAACTACTGTAGGTTCAACTACTGCAGGCTCAACTACTGCAGGCTCAACTACTGCAGGCTCAACTACTACGGGTTCAACTGCTACGACTTGTTCAACAACTTCATCGTGTTTAACTTGCTCGATAACCTCTGTTGGTTTTACATCTTCTTGTGTTAAGTTTACAACGGATGATTGCTCTTGAGATGATTGCTCTTGAAATGATTGCTCTTGAGATGATTTTTTTGTTTTAGTTGTTTTAGTTCCTTTTTTTCCTTTTCCTTTTCCTTTTCCTTTGCCTTTTGCTTTTGCTTTGGTTTTTGGCTTTGCTTTACCTTTTCCTTTTGCTTTGCCTTTGCCTTTTACTAATTTTTTTTTAGGTTTAGAAACTTTTTTTACTTTCTTTTTCAAGGGTTTATCTTCGTCTTCATCTTCGACTTCAATAATATCATCGGCTTTAATGTTTTCTACTTCAAACTTGAATTTCTTAACATCATTCTTAAAACCATATGAAACTGTTTTGGGTACCATTTTTTTGACTAAAACATCGTTTTCCAATACTTCACGTTCTTCAAAAAGTGGGGGATATGATTTTTTAATTACGGTAACCTCTTCGATCATACCAGTTTTTTTGTTTTTTTTCTTTTTAACTACCTCAATTTCACCTAAATACTGTTTTTTGTCGCGTAATGGTACAACTTGTTGTTTTTCTAATCGTCGTCGAATACCTCTATAAGAATAAATACTTTTAGGTTTTGCTTTATTCTTTTTCTTATTTAACTTCTTCTTATAAAGTTTAACTTTTGGTAATTCATCACCATCAAGAAGATCAAGATTTTCAAGTACAATTTTCTTTGGTCTTGTAGATTCAATAATTTTAAATGTGATTATTTCATCAAGAGGTACAACACCTTCATTATCTTTTGTTTTTCTTTTAATGATAGCAGTAAAGGCTTTGTTAGCTGCTTGCTTAGGTTTAGTACCGCTATATCTACCTTTAGCAATAATTTTGTTAGTTACAGGATCGACTTCGTTAGTAATCAACCTAAAATGTCGTAGCTTCTTTTTAGGTTTATCGGTGTCCTCAAGCTTTTCTTCTAGCATTTCGTTTACAATAATTGTTTCTGATTTTTCCTCTTTTTTATTTTGTCTCGACATGTATGTATTTAATATACTATTACTATGCAATCATTAGTTTAAGTATTAAACGCACTTGTTTTTATAATTGTAAATAATTTATAAAAACATGGAACAGATTTTTATATTGTGAGCTATATTATAAAAAAAACTTGTAACTGATTTTTATATTGTGAGCTATATATTTTAAAATTAATTTTAATATTATTGAACTATATATTTTTGTGATTGTATATATTTTTTTATAATTTATCTATTTGTATATTTTGGTTTGTTGCTATTATATATACTTTTTTATAATATTTTAATAAAAGTGTTATTATATTTTATGGATATTTTGGTGCGATAAAATTGTAGTTGGAAACTTTAGCTTTGAGCAAATCAGATGTTTTGTTTTAACATCAAACTGAACATTGTAACAAAAATTATATGTAATAATAAAGATGTTAGGATATTGTGACTGCCAAATGCACATAGGTAATAATTAATTATCTAGTAAACTATTATAGTGCTTAATATAGTTATTTATAATATGGAAAATCAACAATATAGTAAAAGTAGGCGAGACAATTTAAGATTAATGATTAAACGATCTAATGAAGTTGATGGTTTAATCAAGAAAAAAAAACAAGCATTAGAGAATAGGGCGAAAGAAGTAATAGTAGATTTCGATATAATTTTTTACCAATTTAAAGTAATAGAGAAAAATATGTATGGATATTAATAATTATCTTTTTAAAAATATATTATGATACCACCAAAAGGAACAGAAAATGACGTAGATGAAATTTTACCAGGTTTATTTTTAGGTAATGAAAAATCATCTTATAACAAAGAATTTCTAAAAAAATATAATATTAAATACATTATTAGGATAATGCCTGAATTTGATTTTACTAAACAAGAACCAAAAATAACTTATTATCATATTCCGATCAAAGATTCAAAATCATGTAACGATACTCATGTTAAAAATTTAAGTTACAACTATTTCTTTAAATACGTTATAAATTTGATTCATAATCTGATGCTAAGAAGAGATGGTAATATATTAGTTCATTGTAAAAGAGGGCATCATAGATCAGCATCTGCTGTTTCCGCTTATTTAGTTAAATATTATAACTTGTCATATCAACAAAGTGTTACCTACATAAAAAAAATTAGACCATTTTCTCTTAGAAAAAATAGTTGTATAATGAATGAATTATATAAATTTTGTTTGGCCAATGTCAAATGAAATATCCATGCAATTTTTGACGACGATAATTATTAATATGTTTCTATGTTTTGAATAATTTCAATCAAATCATTTAGATAATTTTGTGTACTTTCTTGGTCCCCATTTTCTTGATCTCCATTTTCTTGATCCCCATTTTCTTTATCCCCATTTTGAACAATTAAATTTAATTGTTCAATGTGTGTATTGTAGTTGGGTATTATATTTTTATCTGATATGTTAGTGAGTAGATCTAGCAAAGATAAGGCGAGCTCACGATTATCATTTTGTATTGTTACAGCAACATTATCATACTTGCTCATAATACTATTACATGTATCATTAAAATCCGATATTTTTTTTTCATAATCATCATATTTTATGTTTTTGCTCACATATAACCACATCATACAATCGTCAATATACTCTCTCAAAAATGAGGTATCATTATAATTTAATACCGTATCTTCATTCATAATAATAGATAACGTATCATTGCATAATTCAATCATATTTTTTTTAATTTCAAGTATTTTATCTCTTTCTTCATTATCATTACTTTCATTATCGCTGTCATTATTATCTTCAACCAAAAAATAATCATTTATATCATCGTCCTCGTAAACATTTGATGCTTTGATTTTACTATTACTTGATTCTTTAAAATTTAAATTATCTTTATTAATTTTCAAAATTAAAGTATTGTATTTTGTTTTTATAAAATTATGTAATTTGATATAATCACTTTTTTCATGCTGATCAAATGGTTTTTGACTTAATTGTATCCTTACATTATTTACGTTATCTTTAATTTCTTCTATTTTTTCTTCGGTCATCTTATCTTTTATTTCCTCAATATTTACTAAAATATTATTACACATATCTTCTATTGTATAGTAAAATTCTCTTTTGTTTTTAAGATCATTATCATGTTCTTTCATTTTTGTGGATTCTTCTATCATTAATTCTATTTCTTTTTGTGATAATTTACTAGTATTACTATTAACAGTAATTGATTTTTTATTGTTTTTATTTTTAACATCTTGTGCAAGTATATTTACTATACCATTCGCATCAACGTTAAACGTTACTTCAATCTCTGGTATTCCTCTTAATTCCTTTTCAATACCTTCCAGTTTGAAACTACCTATTAGAAAATTATCTTTCGTTAATTCTCTTTCTCCTTCAAATATTTTGATTTCCACAGTGTCAACATTGTTTTCACAAGTAGTGTACTTTCTTTTTTTAGAAACTGGAATGGTTGTGTTCCTGGGTATCACAACGTTCATTAAATTATTAAGTGTTTCTACTCCCAAGGATAAAGAAATAATATCGAGCAATAAAATATTATCGGATATTGTACTTTGTTTATTACATAATGTATGACCATGAATTGCAGCGCCACAAGCTACTACTTCATCAGGATTAATATTATCATTTAAAGGTTTGTTACCAAAATATGCCGAAATATTCCTTTTGATCATAGGCATTCTAGTACCTCCACCCACCAATATTATTTCGTTAATATCTTTAGTTTTTAAATTACTTGATTTGATTACGTTATCAATAGGTTCAATACATAATAATAGGAGCGAGCTACATAATTCTTCAAATTTTGTTTTAGATATTTTAATTTTTAATGGTAAATCATTGAAAAAATTATCGATATAAAGCGTTGCAAAATCATTTGTTGATAATTTTATTTTAATGATTTCACACTCAATTTTTAATTTTTGTTTTTCTAATGGTCCAAGCTGTATTTCATCACATGACATCTTAATATTATTTTTTTTAATAAAATATGAAATACAATAATTTATTAAAACATTATCAAAATCTGAACCACCTAAATGTGTGATACCTGCACAACCTAATACTTCAATGATACCATTTGATATATTTAATAGTGATACATCTAATGTACCTCCACCCAAATCATAAACTATTACATTTAAGTCTATATTTTTATTCCTACTTAATATTTCTAAACCATAAGCACAAGCCGCAGCTGTAGGTTCATTTATAATTTTTATACAATCTAAACCTGCAATGGTAGCAGCGTCTTGTGTAGCCTTTCTTTGTATATTATTAAAATATGCTGGTACTGTGATTACTGCTTTAGTAATTTCTTTAACATTTGTACCAGAATTGGCAATATCTTTAATTTTAGACAATATAATACTTGATAGTTCTTCGGGTGTATATCTTTTTTTAAATCGCGAACAATTACTTAAATTTGTGCATATAAATATATTATTTTCATCCTTTTCGTAATTTTTTTCTATTTTGTATGAAAGAAATTTGGAATCAGTGACAACATTTTTATTATCAATGTTTCTACCAATCAATCTTTTTACTTCATAGAATGTATTTTCGGGGTTTAACTCTTGTTGTTTTTTTGCTTCGTGACCAACATAATAATTAAAATTATTAAATGATACAATACTTGGCATAGTTCGATTATTATTATTGTCAGGTATCACTTGAACAGATTTAGTATCCTCGTCCCATATCGCAACACAACTGTTTGTTGTACCCAAATCAATACCTAAACATTTTGTAGTGGGTTGCACATTTTGTATTTCGACATTATCATCATACCCTTCTTCACAATTAAAATATACATCAACATCAAATTCCACTTCATCATAATTTTTATTTGAATTCATATAATACATTGAATAAAAAAGTTTTAAGAATCAATAACGCATGTTCAAAAGCATTACTAATCGATACCATATTTTATAAATTAATACCTCCAAATTCTTTTAGTTCATCTTCATTAAAAATTCCATTTTGCAACAAACCATTAAATAATTTTTCCTTATCATCTTTTATTTGATCAAGTTTTTCTTGTTCCTTTTTATAGTATAAAATTCTTTCATTTTTAATACTTGTTTGATCGTTTGTAACAGGATCCATAATGCGATACTTGTGTTTCAAGTTATACTCAAATTGTTTAAAATGTTCTTGTTCTTTATTGAGTGAATATATATTTTTTAATTCATCATTATGTTTTTTTATATTTAGACGATATTCATTTATTTGTTCATCATTTATTTTTTGTATGTTATTTGTTTTACTAATAATTAAATCTTCTTCTTTTGTAATCGGTTTACTATAATCCCTATCATATAAAATATTTTTATAAGGTTGATCCGTTCTTTTTTTCCAATATTCTTCAAGACTATTATTATATTTTTTTTTTACTTCTTCACAAATTATTTGAGTATTAATAGCATTGTCTTTTTTAATTACTTCACATGTCGGTATTTTTGTAGAATGAGCAATAGTATTATCGCTAGTTATGCGAATACTTCTTCCCTTGTTACGACCTCCATATTTATTGATTAAATTATTACTCGATGACATATACTTAAGTTTCATAAATTTTTTGGTTTCGTATAACGTATTATTGCTATGGTTAGTAATGAAACACAGTTAATGCGAAAAGTAGTTTCATTATACATAAAATAAAAATGAAAAATTAACTGTCATAACAGTGCATTCTATTTGCTATAACTTTAAATACATAAACATGAACAACCAAAATAATAACAGTCTTAACCAAAATAATAACAGTCTTAACCAAAATAATAACAGTCTTAACCAAAATAATAACAGTCTTTACCAAAACGAAAGAATTTTTGCTGAAGATGATTTTGTTTTCAAAATTAATAGGCACATGCATATTACTGCCAACAGATCGCAATGTTTCGATAAAAATTTATTGACTAATGCGGTTTGGGTCCTGTTTGGAAAAAATAAAACAAAAATGTTTGAGGATAAATATTATCCAGTTGGTACACACATTCAAGAAACGTTTCCGAACATGATAACGACTGATGAACTTTTAATTAAAATAGATTTGGTCTATGATATTAAGGATGGGCGCACCATGCTAAAATTGTTTGAGGAAGA